>Ga0134128_10004538_pt1 | contig 16960 bp, 12 predicted proteins | sample KB31754_FD_96462 | JGI IMG/M metagenome (GOLD analysis project Ga0134128, IMG submission 96462) | Terrestrial soil microbial communities with excess Nitrogen fertilizer from Kellogg Biological Station, Michigan, USA - KB3-175-4 | ecosystem: Environmental > Terrestrial > Soil > Unclassified ...
CCAATGCTGACGGCCAGCTCGGCAACGGCACGACGGGCAACGAGCCGCTCCCGCTCCGGGTCGCCGTGCCGGCCGGCGTGACCTACCGCAGCCTCGCGACCTCGGGCGCGACGTCCTACGCGATCTCTGCCACCGGCGCCGTCTACGCCTGGGGCGCCAGCTCCCAGGGCCAGGTCGGAGCCGGCACCCGCGCCAACGTCCTGACCCCGGTCAAGGTCGCCTCGGATGCCGTCGCCATCTCGGCGACCGCCGCCGACGTCGAGGCGTGGATCCGGTAGGCGGACGCTCGAACCCCGGCGGCACCGGCCTCAGCAAGCTGGCTCCCCGAGTCCGCACCGAAGTCCGCTTCCTGGCCAGCCGCCGGACCTGACCAGCGGCCGTCACAGCCGCCTCCGCCGCCGAAACCGCCGGCTCAGCGGGGCTGAACAGCGCGGCGTTCACCAGGCCGGCCAGCACCGCGACCGGCTCCCGCGCCGAAGATCCAGCGACGACCACCGCGTGCTCGACCACTTCCTCAGGAGTCAGCGTCGACAGATCAGCCCCGCCGGCCGCCGTCAGCCCGCTCAGCGCCGACTGCCACGCCCCCGACACCAGCCCGCGCGGCCCAGCCCCCCGCCGCCACCGCCGACGAACGGACAACCGAAGGAACGCCGCCAGCCCCAGATACAAGAGCCCCACCGCCAGCAGCACACCCATACAAATCAGCATCACCCGACCCACGCTGACTCCGCCAGCCGACCGGACCACCGCCACCCCCCGCCGCTTACCCGGATGCCTGAACCCGCGTCCGGACGGCTGCGACCTCTGCAGCCGCTTGTCCAGCTTGGTGCGACTACTCGGCTGCCCGAGCGGCCGGATCGCCGCACCGTTCTTGCCTGAGCCCGGCCGAGGCAGCGGGTAGAACGGCACCCACCCCAGCCCCCGGAAGTAGACCTCGGGCCAGATCAGCACATCCGCCGTCGTCACCGCGTAGACGCCGGGCCCGATTCGGCGTCCCGGCAGGAACCCGACCGCGATCCGCGACGCGAACCCCGCCCGCCGCGCCAGCACCGCGAACAGCGTCGCGAAGACCCCCGGTCCGCCCACATGATGCTGGCCGACGAAGAAGTACAGCAGCCCGTAACTTTCCCCCGGCGCGGCCCTCGGGTTGTACCGGAAGTCGTGCAGCATCCGGTTCTGCAGCGCAAGCATCTGCTGATACGGCGATGCCGCGCCCGCCATGGCCCGCGTCCCGAACTGCGCCACCCGCGCGGGCAGGCCGGCGGGCAGCGCGCGTTCGGCTGCCACGCCCGGTCCGCTGCCGGGAACGGCGTTGGCGAGCCGGTGCGCTCCGAGCGCCGGGACCGTCGACGTGACCCGGTAACTGAGCGCGCGCGCAGCCGAGCCGTTCAGCGTCGCCAGCATTCCGCTCGCCGGATCGACTCGCACCGCCGCGCCGGACAGCCGAACCGGCCGGTCGGCGGCAGGCAGCCACGTGCCTGGCAGCCCGGTCACCCGCACGTCGGCCACGACGTGCCGCCCCGTCACGGCCACCCCCGGCTCCGGCGGCAACACGCTCCCGGCCGGCACGTAGTCGCCGTCGGCCAGCCACTGCTGCCCGTCGTACCGATCGAGCACGAGCCAGTCCAGGTTCACCGGGCTAGCCGTCCGCACGGTGAACAGCAGCCGCGGCTTACCGGACAGCCAGGCCGTGGCCAGCCCGAGCGGGTCAAGCAGCGGCTGCACGTGCGAGACCGGCTTGATCAGCGCGCGGGGGTCGGCGGGCGGCCGCCCAGCCAGGCCGGGTAGCACCGGCACGCCGAGAACGCCGACCGCCGTGATCGCGACCGCGCTGCCCAGCACGAGCAGCGTCCGACCGGCCGCCGCCCAGAATCCGCCGGACGAGGCTCGCGACCGACTCTGGCTGGCACCAATCTTCTGAACTGCCAAAATCAAGACAAAGCAGAAGGTGAAAGCTACCGTCGGCCACATCGCAGTGGCAGAGCCGCGCGGGATTCCGGCGGCGGTCCCCGCGAGCAGTACGACGAGGCCGGGCACGGCCGCCGCGATGCTGGTCCGGCCGGCGGTCGCGGCCCGGACGGCGGCTTCGGCTGACCAGGCCGCGGCCCACCAGACCAGCGTGCCGAGCCCGGCGAGCAGCACGGCACTCGGCACCACGGGAGGCTCGGTCGTGAGCAACTGCTTGGGCGCGTCGGTGACGGCCGCCCGCAAGATTGCCAGCCAGCCGCCCGGACTGCCCGAACCAGGCGCCGCGAGCGCGGCCGCCAGCAACGGGACGGCGAGCCAGGCCAGGAACGAAAGGCCAAGCGTCAGCCCGAGCGGCAGCGGCCGCGACTTCCTGATCAGCCCGAGAGCCGCGATCAGGGCGGGTGCGGCCGCGCAGGCCAGGCCCATCCGCCAGATCCCGCCCAGCTCAAACGCCCCGTCAAACGACAGCCCGCCCACCCCCGCCAAGCCCCCGCACAGGACGGCCAGCAAGACCGCCCAACCTCGCGCTCCAGTGACCGCAGATGGCGACGCCTGAGGTCGATGCGTCTCCAGAGGTGGATGTGGCGAGGGGGGTCGCTCCGTCGCGGTCGATTGCGACGCGTGGGGTCGATGCACATCCTGAGGCGAGTGCGGAGAGGGCTCGGCCTGGAGCGACGCCTGGGGTCGATGCGTCTCCAGAGGTGACTGGGGTGAAGGGTGAACCTGGAGCGGCGCCTGGGGCCGGTGCGCGTTCTGAGGCGAATGTGGCGGCAGGGGTGCCTGTGACGACTGGGCAGGTGCGCCGGGCGGCGCGGGCGCGGGCTGAGACTGGGATGTCATCGGGAGGCCAGGTCCCCCCAGCGGGCGCAGAACTGGGCTGCGGTCTTGACCGGGAGCAGGGTGACCGCCAGGTCGGCCTGGATGGAGTCCGGGGTAGCTGGACCGGCCTCTGGACGCGTGACCGGCCCGAGCAACGCCACGACCACATCGTCGTACCTCGCCGAGATCTGGCGAAGAGTCACCAGGTCATCGGCCTGCACCGAACCCGTCGCGACGACGAGGATCCCGCCTGACTCTGAGCGCTCCAGGCGTTCGGCCGCCGGGCCGAGTCCCGTTTCGTCGCTGAGCCGAACCCCGGCCAGAAAGTCCAGGAATCGACCGGCGTCGTCGTGACCGCCGGCCGAGGCCAGCCTCTGGCCGTTCGACGTGAGCAGCCGGGCGGGCAGGCGCTCCCTGGCGGCGGCGACCACGGTCGACGCCGCTATCTCGACTGCCTCTTCGAACAGGTCTGCGGACGGATAAGCGGCGCGGCCGGTGACCAGCAGCATGGTCGTCATCGGCAGGCTGACGTCGATGTTGCGCCTGACCAGCAGCGTGTCGAGCTTGGCGCTGGATCTCCAGTGGATGAACCGCAGGTCGTCGCCGGGCACGTACTCGCGCAGCGTGTGGAACGTGATCGTCCCGTCGGGCGCCGCATCGCTGGTTGAGCTGTCCCAGCGCTGGGCTCGCAGCGCCGCGCTGAGCGGGAACTGGTGAGCTCTGGGGTGAACGTACAACAGTTCCTGCCCGGCCAGCGCGTGTTGTCGCCTGACCAGGCCGAGCGCGTCGGACTTCTCCCACCGCAGCGGGCCGACCTCGATGATGCCGCGCTGGGTGGTGGGGAGTTCGTAGCCGATCTGGCGGTTCGCTCCGGCACTGAGATAAGGGACCGGAATGGCCAGCTCGGTTTCCCCGAACCGCTCGCGGGCTTCCAGCCGGGAACCGAACCACCGCGATGCGTTTCGCATAGAAAGCATTCCTACTGCGGGCTCGCCGCGAGTAACCCGGCTCGGGAAGATCTCCCTGGTCATCGTCACTGGCGGGCGGCGCGCAACCCAGCCGATGCCGATCCCAAGGGCGACCAGGCCGCCGATGCCGAGCCCAGCGAGTCGCTGGTATCCGAGGACGTAGGCGGCGACTAGGGCCAGCACCGACAAGGCGGCGACGAACCGGCCTACTGCCGTCAGGCGCACGATCAGCGTCCTGGGAGCTGGTGCGGGACCGGTACCGAGGCGGCCGCCGCCTCGACGCAGGCCTGGGCGGTCAGGCCCTTGGTCCTGGCGTCGGTGGTGAGCAGGACCCGGTGGGCGAGTACCGGCACGGCTAGCGCCTTGACGTCGGCGGGAGTGACGTAACCCCGGCCCTGGGAGGCCGCGCGGACCCGGGCGGCGCGAGCGAGGGCGAGGCTTCCGCGCGGGCTGGCGCCGAGGCGCACCTCGGCGAGCTTGCGGGTAGCGGCGGCGACCGAGACGAGGTAGCTGCTGATCGCGGGGGCCAGATGCACGGCCTCGGCGGCCCGCATGAGCTCGGCGGCGTCGGCGAGGCTGATAACCGGACGCAGGTCTTCGACCCGGCGCTGGAGCTGGCGGCCCTCGATGACCTCGACCTCGGACTCGTGGTCGGGGTAGCCGACGCAGACCCGCATCAGGAACCGGTCGAGCTGGGCCTCGGGCAGTGGATAGGTGCCGTCCATGTCGATCGGATTCTGGGTGCCGATGACCAGGAACGGCCTCGGCACCGGGTGCGGCTCGCCGTCGACCGTGACCTGGTGCTCCTCCATGACCTCGAGCAGGGCCGACTGGGTCTTCGGTGAGGCCCGGTTGATCTCATCGCCGAGCACCACGTTGGCGAAGACCGGGCCCCGGTGGAACACGAACTCGCGGGTCCGCTGGTCGAAGATCGACACGCCGGTCACGTCGGACGGCAGCAGGTCGGGGGTGAACTGGATGCGGCTACAGCCACCGTTGACCGACGCGGCCAAGGCTCTCGCGATGGTGGTCTTGCCGACTCCGGGGACGTCCTCGATCAGCAGGTGGCCCTCGGCGAAGAAGCAGGTCAGTACTAGGTCGACGACCTCGGTCTTGCCGCGCACGACGTGGCAGATGTTGTCGCGGAGCCTGGCAAACCCCGAGACGAACTGCTCGCTGGAGATCTCGGCGCCGTACGCCACGCTGGTCACAATCGGGTCCTTCGGGTTGCTAGCAGTGCCAGATCGGCTGGGAGTAGGTGTTGCCGAGCGAGGCCGGCGTCGTGACGTAGCCGTCGGCTACGTAGCCGCCACCGATCTTGTCCCAGATATCGCCGGATGGGCTGCCGCTAGGATCGGTGTAGCCGCCGCCGGCGGTCTGGCAGTAGATGGTCACCGGCGCGCTGCTGCCCGGCGGGTACTGGCCGACGCTCGAGTAGCTGGTGCCTGGGCCAGAACGGATGTTCAGGACGTAGACCGAGTTCCTGGTGATGTTGTAGCCGCTCCACGGTCCGGCCGTCAGGTCGACGTTCGCGCTGACGGAGCCGCCCTGCCAGCCCTGGTTGCCGGCGGTCACCGTGACCGGGTAGTTCTGGAAGTTCGCCAGGCCGGTGGCGGTGTAGGAGGTGCCGGACAGCCCGGTGGCCTGCCCGCTGCCCCACGAAACCGTGTAAGTAACCGTGCCTCCGCCGGTGCTGCTGGCCCCGGTCCAGTCGACCGTGATCTGGCCGGAACTGACTGACGTGGTCAGCCCGCTCGGCGGACCAGGTGCCACGCACGACTTCGCGCTGACTGACTGCGCGGGTACCGGCTGAGCATCAACGCCGATCGACTCAACCGTGAAAGAGTAACTGCTGCCGCAGGTCAACCCGGTGATGCGGACCGACGTCGAGCCGGTAGGCGTCTGGGTGCCGCCGCCGGGGCTGATCACCTTGTAGCTGGCGATCGGACCGCCGGAGGTTGGCGCCTGCCAGGTCACGTCCACGTACCCAGGCCCGGCCGTGGCCTGCGGGCTGACCGGGGCGAGCGGCGGGCCGGCCGGCGAGGACTTCGTAGGCGTCGGCGTGGGCGTCGGTGAGTTGGTCCGGGTCGGGGTCGGGGTTGGTTTCGGCGACTTGGTGTGAGTCGGGCTCGGCTTGGGCTTCGGGGACTTCGTCGGCTTGTGGCTCGGCTTAGGCGACGGCGAGCCGCCCGTGCCGCGGCTGGAGGTCGGCGTCGGGTTGGGCGACCGCCCGGGGGCGCTGCTCACCGGAGTCGGCGTGGTCACCGGCGGCGCGACCGACCTGGTCGTCGGCACGTGCGGGCCGTTCTTGGTGACATCGTGGACCTCGCCGTCCGGAGTGACCACGACCGCGCGGTTCCCGTTCGGATCGTTGAAGTAGGCGATGCCGTCGATCACCTCGGCGGAGAACACCCCGCCGTGGCCGAGCACCGGGATCGTCAGGCCGAGCGCTCCGGCGACGGTGTCATAGACGAGCACGTTGCCGGTCGTGTAGTCCGGGATGAAGATGCGCTCCCCGGCCTGGACGGGCGCGCCCAGCTTGTGCCCTTGCACCTCCGCGCCGAGCGGCGCGCTGGTCGTCGTCCCCTGGCTCAGGTTGACGATGACCAGGCTGGGCGAGCCGTTCGGGTTGATCATCGGCAGGCTGGCTTGCGTCCCTGAATCGGGGACCAGCAGCGGCGCCGGACCGTTCTGCCCGACCGAGGCGGGCAGCGTGAGCACGTGCTGGGCCCCGGCCAGGCTGATCACGGTCAGCCGCCGAGCGGTCCGGTCGACGGCGATGGGGACGCCGTTCGCGCTGGTCATCACGACGTTGGCGCCGACCGCGCTCACCTTGACCGGCCGTCCGGCGCCGGCGCTGGTGACCGGGATCACCGATCCGATCGATGGCGCCGGCACCCACAACGTCCCGCTCTTGTCGACGATCGCGGTGCCCGAGGGTTGCCAGCGCAACTTCACCGACGGGCCGAGCGGCTTGAGCGTGACCGGGTCGATCCGCTGCGCGCTGCGGGCGGAGTAGTTGACCACGTAGGTGGCGGCGAGCCCGGCCACCACCGTGCTGCCCTTGCCGATGCGCAGCGATGCGCCCAGCAGCAGTTCCACCGGGTTGATCCTGACCAGCAGGCCGGTGCTGGCATCGAGCACCAGGACCTTGCCGCCGATCTGGGTCACGATCAGCCGGTGGCCCTTGGCACCTTTAAGCACGAGTGCCGCGCTCGACCGGCCCGACTGGCCGTCGATCAGGTTGACCGAGCCGTTCTTGTTGGTGGGCAGCCAGGCGTCTCCGGGCTTGACCTGCAGCCGCAACGCGCTCTCGGCCCGGCCGATCACGAAGCCGGCGGTGGCGAGAACCACCATCACGGCCATTCCCGCGATTACCAGGCGCGAAGAATTGAACCGCCCTGTGACGGCTTGCGTAACCCCGCTTGCCCACATCGCCCGTGCTCCCGGGAGACAGAGATACCCCAACTTGGCAGGGATCAGCATAATTAGGCCACCGACCATTTCCGCTATCCTTGGGCAAATTGGTCACGGGCGGCTCGAGAGCGGAGATGGCCATGGGCGGAGGGCGGTCGCGGCGGGCCACGGCCACGGCAATCGCGGTGGCTGCGATCGCCTCAGCACTGACGGGCGGAGTCGCCCAAGCCGGTGCCGTCCCGGCCCGACCTGAGCTGCTGTCCTCGGTCACCGCGCCGTGCGACTTCAAGACCGTCAACTCGTGCCAGAGCACCGACCCGGCCATCAAGACCTACGTCGTGCTCAACGGGTCGCTCAACGGCTGCACCTTTGATTTCACCGTGAACTGGGGCGACAACAGCAAACCCCAGCGGGTCATCATGACCAACCCGAAGGACGGCACCGACTTCCTCGCCGGGCACAGCTTTAGCTACAGCAACTCCGATCGGAATTTCACGATCGAGGTGTCGGCGAACGTGACCGCGGGAATGTGCACGTTCCAGCCCGGCACGTTGTCCTTTACCTTGCTGGCCTGCACGTCCAGCCAGCTCAGCGGGCCTTCCTGGGCGACCAGGTTCGGTGACAGCAAGTCCGTTTCTGATCTGGCCCCGGCTTTCGGCAAGGACGTGACCGCATTCGTGACTGCGATGAAGCGGGCCAGCATCACGGTGCGGACTCTTCGCACGCTGCGGCCGCCTGAGCGGGCCTATCTCATGCACTACAGCTGGCTGGTGGCCAAGCGAAAGCTGTCGCCGCTGAAGGTACCGGCGTTCGCCGGGAGCAAGAAGCATCCGCCGGTCGGCATCTGCTGGGTGCACGCTACGGCGCACGGCGCCAGCAAGCCCGCCTCGATCGCGGCGGCCGGCAAGCTGGCGGCGGCGCTCGGCGTGGCCTCGATGCCCACTGCCCCTTTGCTTTCCAGCGCGGGCACGCTCGGCGAGTCGATCGTGATGTCCACGACCTGGACCCGCAGCAAGATCACCATCCACAACGCCTCGGGGCACGCGGTGGTGATCAGGTCCGGTCCGCGAAATGGCCTGAACGCGAAACTGATCGCCGTCGGGGCCACCTACGGCGTGATCCATTTCAGTCCGGCCGGAAAGGCCAGGAACGACTGGTCGGTCAACGGACAGTAACTCGAGCCAGGGGCAGGCGCGCCCGAGGCTCGTGAAGAGCAGGCGCCGGCCAGCTAGCTCTCCGTCACCGCCTTGGCCGTTTGCTCTAGCTTGGCCACGTACGCCAGCCACCAGGCCGCGTCGGCATCGGGCAGGTTGGTGCTGGTCTCGTTCAGGCCGGCCGCCCCGTCGATCATTTCCCGCACGATGTCGGCGTGACCGGCGTGCCGGTCGGTCTCCGAGACCACAAAGATCATGATCTGGTGCAGCGTCACGTTGCGCTCCTCTGAACGCCACCACGGCACATATCCGGGCGCGTCGAGCCGGAGCTTGTCGATGGTCTCGTCCGAATGCGCCCAGACCCGCCGGTACAAGCTGGTGATCTGCTCCCGGCTCTCGTCGGCTGTCGCCCATAGGTCGACTACCTGACCATCCGCGCTCAGGTCACCGATCGTGGCCTCGTCAAGGTCGTCGGGGATCCACGGCACCTTCTCGCCGAACGGCCGGCCGAACACGTCGCTGAAGTAGAAGAGTTCGTTCGTGGCCGCATGCTTCACCAGGCCGAGCAGGTTCGTGCCGGTCGGCGTGAACGGCCGCCGGATGTCGTACTCACCAAGCCCGTCGAGCTTCCACAACAGCGCCTCCCGTCCGCGCTGCAGGTAGCGTCGAAGCTGAGCCTTCTCATCTGCTTCGGTCACGCGGTTAAGTCTTTCACCTGCGGAGACAAACTTTGCGCGTGACCTTTAGCTCGCCACCGGAGGCGCAGCACTCCCGGGGTGCTCCACCAGGGCGATCACGCGGCTAGCCATAAATCTCGCTGTGCGCACGGTTGTGCCGCCTCTGGTCAGCTCACTGACCTCGATCAGCCCGCGCCGGTTCACCACCTCCACCCGCCGGCCGGCTTTCGTCGCCGCCACCTCGTAGGTCTTGGTATCACCGCCGGTGTCAATGACTATCTCGACCCGATCACCCTTCACACTTGTTACGTACCCATTCGGGCGCCTAAAGACGCAGTCTGACCAGGCATGGCTCGCCGATTGCTACGATCCACGCATGGGCCTGTTCAAGCGACTTTCTGGTCAACCAGCGAATGCTGCGGCTAACCCCGGCAATTCAGGAAATCCGCCAATAGTGCGGGCAGCGATCCGGTTTCAGCCGCCGCCGCAGAGTCAGGTCCGCGACCTGCCCGCTCAGCTCCAGGCGCAGCTGCAGCACGCCCGGGCTGGCGTCTTTGCCTACTCCGACATGGTCAAGCAGGTCGACTGCGCCCGGTGCGGCGCGCCCAAGCAGCTGCCGACGAAGACCGCCTACGTCTACTGCGATCACTGCGGCGCGCTCACCGACTACGACTTCAGGGTCGCCAACCTCGACACCAACGCGGCGCTGACCAACCAGGTATTCGCCTACTACGTCGCTCCGATCCAGCCCACGCTGGACATCTGCTCGGCGACCGGCGACAAGGCCCGGTACTGCGGTCTGATCCGGCCGGTCTTCACCGAATGGTTCCGCCAGTGCCCGCAGGCCCATTCGCCGCGCCTGCTGTCGGACCAGGATTTCTTCGAACGGACCGTCAACTACCAGGTCGAAGCCATGTGGGCCAGGGATTCTGATCAGCGGGTCCAGGCGGTGATGCGGCAGTTCATGGCCGCCAGCCAGAAGCTGAAGCGGATCCCGCTGCCGAACGGCGACTGGCAGATCAGCGACGACATCTGGGAGGTCGCCGCGCTCTACAAGCAGCAGATGGAGCTGAGCTACCAGGTGCTTGAGGAAAAAGGCATCATGGCCCTCGAACCCGAGCAGGCGCCGGTGTCGGTCTGGCTGCGGATCGAGTACACCTACTTCTGCCAGAACTGGCTGGCCAAGTTGCCGCCGCAGAACGCCGACCGGTTCCTCGACTTCTTCGGGCTCCGGGGCGAATACACCCAGATGAGGGTGGTCAACGCCGAGACCAAGCAGTGCGGCCGCTGCGGTGACCAGCTCAAGGCACTGCCGGGTGCGCAGGCCGTCGTCTGCGAGTCCTGCGGCACGACTCTGGACATCGCCGGCGGTGCGGTCCCGTGCCAGAACTGCGGCGCTCCGCTGTCCTTCCCGGTGCGGACAAGCTCGACCCAGTGCCCGTACTGCCACGTGCTCACGCACCGGGCCTGATCTCGGCATACTCCGGTTAGCTGGGCATACTCGGGTTATGAGAGCTGATCTGGTCGTAATCGGAGCGGGAGCCCTCGGGCTGAGCACGGCACTGCACGCGGCCCTGGCCGGCAAGTCGGTCGCGGTCGTCGACGCCCATGCCGCCGGATCGCAGGCGTCGGGCCGGGCGGCCGGCCTGTTCAAGTCGGTCCAGGCCGACGAGCTGCGGACCTGGCTGGCCCGGCGCAGCATCGAGCGCGCGATCAGCTTCGCCGACTGGGCCGGCGCCGAGCTCGACGTCGTCAGGAGCGGCAGCTTCCTGGTCGCGCGGACCGACGAGCACCGGGCCTATCTGCGAACCGAGGCCAGCCAGTCCGGTGGCTGGGGCGTCGACGTGTCGCAGGCCAGTCCAGGTCAGCTGGCCGACGGACTCTCCTACTACCAGGGCGCGGGCAGCGATCTAGCGCTCTGGTGCCCGGAGGACATCTACATCGAAGAGCCGATGAGCCTGATCCTGGCCTACGTGGCGGCCTGCCGGACGCACGGCGTCGAGATCTTCGAGAACGAGCCCGTCACCGGGATCACCCTGTCCGGCGGCAAGGTCGCCGGCGTCCAGACCACGGTCCAGACGATCACCACCGCAGCGGCGGTCGACGCCGCCGGTGCCTGGACCAGGCAGCTCGCCGAACTAGCGGGCGGCCGGGTCGCCGTAGCACCGGTCCGGCACCAGCTCGCGATCACCGAGCCGACGACCGAGGTCGATCCGTCCGCCCCGATCGGCCGGGTCGTCGACGCGGCGGTGTACCTGCGTCCGGCCCGAGGCGGGCTGATGATCGGCGGCTTCGAGTCCGCGCCGCTGCCCGTCGATCCGCGCGGTGAGGTAGCGACGTTCAGCACCGATGACGTGCCGCTCGACCCGTCGGAGCTGCGGAAGCTGGCCGACCAGGTCTCCTCCGAGGTCCCGCAGGCGACCGGCCTTCCGGTCGCCGAGTACCGGGGCGGGCTGTTCACGATGAGCCCAGACGGCCGGTTCGCGGCCGGCCCGGTGCCCGAGGTACCCGGCCTGTGGACCGTGACCGGCTGCAACGGCTCGGGCTTCTCCTCCTCGCTCGCCCTAGGCGAAGCCCTCGCCGACTGGATCGTCACCGACGCCGCCACCTCGCGCATCGCCGAGCTAGCCCCCAGCCGATTCGGCCCGCTGACCGACGACGAGCTAGTCAACGCCGGCATCTGGCAATACGCCCACTACTACGACCCGGGCAGCGTTTCCTGACCCTGCCTCGATTCCGGGCGTACTGGTTCAAGCACAGGTGTGACCAACCACTACCTTGAGACCGTCCGTGAAATGCCGCAGGTAGGGCGTCCCGCTGACTCTGCACTTCCTTAATAGAGCATCACCACGCCATCTGCAGCGGGCAGCGGAGAGTCTGCGCGAAATGCTATGAGAGCACCTATAGCATTGACGTATGGATGACGTTAGCCAGGGTCAGTGGTTGCGGAGGCAGCGGCTTGCGCGGGGGTGGAGTGTGGCTGGGATGCGGCAGGAGTTGCGGGGGGCCGCGCGGGCGGCGGGTGACAATCTGCCCGACAACGAGTGCCTGAGCGGGATGATCCGCCGGTGGGAGCGGGGCGACAACGGCATGTCGGAGCGTTACCGGATGCACTACTGCCGGGCCTTCGGGATCTCGCACGACGAGTTCTCGGCCGCTCCCCCGGGCATCGAACCCGGCCCGGCCCAGGAACTCTCGCCCGAGCAGCTCTACGATGAGCTGGCCAGGCTCGCCCGCGACTACGTGACTGGCGAGCCCCTGAGCTTGTTCACGCGGATGCGCCGGGTCCGCGAGGTCCTGTACTCCGCGCTCAGCCGGAAGCTCTGGCTGCGCGATCAGGTCGACCTTTGTTTCCTGATCGGCTGCCTGCACAGCCTGATGGCCGACGCCGCCGAGGCGCTCGGCGGCTCCGACCTCGCGCAGGAGCTGGCCAGAGCCGGTCTCGGATACGCGCTCGCGATCGATCACAAGCCGTTGGCGGCCCAGTTGCGGCTGAACCTGGCGATCACGGCGCTGTGGAGCGGGCTGCCGCTGCGCGCGGGCGAGCTGGCCAAGGCCGGCCTGGCCTACCTGCCCAGCGGACCCAACGCGGCCCAGTTGCAGCTGGTCGGTGCCCGGTCTGCGGCCCGGCTCGGTGACACGCGAACGGCGATGCAGCTGATCGACGACGCGCGGCGGACCAGAGACGTCGACCACGCCGATGACCTGCTGGCGATTGGCGGCGAGTTCGGTTTCTCGATGGCCAGCCAGCATTACTTCGCCGGGTCCGCGCTCGTCGAACTGGCCGGCGAAGAGTCCGCTGCGGCGGACGAGCTCGCGAAGGCCGTGGAGCTTTACCAGGCCGGTCCGCTGCCGGGCGAGCATCACAGCGCCTTCTGCGAGCTGACCGCTCGGGTGGATCTGGCCGGCGCCCTGACCAGGTCCGGGCACCTCGACGCGGCGGTCGCGACGGTCGAGCCCGTACTCGCGTGCCCGCCCAGCCGCCGGGTGGCCAGCCTGCCCAAGCGCTTCGGGCGGGTCCGGGCCGGGCTGGCGGCCCCGCCCTACCGGGGATCGGTGCAGGCCGGCGAGTTTGACCAGCGGATCGAGTTGTTCTGCCGGGAGACCGCCGCCGCCCTGCCCGCCTCCCTCGCCTAGCCGGCTCGATCAGAAGAACGGTCCGGGCTCACCGAACAACGCCGCTTCGGCTTCGGGGTAGACGGCCGTCATGGCCCGGGTCTCCAGGAAGGTCATGAACAGCCGGTCCGGTTGCAGCCGCTGCCGGAACAGCGCTCCGGCGTCCGTGCCGGTCGCGTGGCTCTCGGCAACCGCGCGCGAGAACGTCGCCGAAATCAGCGGCGACCGCCAGGTCCGGCGCCGTCCGCCGACGTCGCCGGGCTGAATCCCGACGCCCCGGTAAACCATCACCTCGCCGGCGGCTCTGGCCCACAGGGCCCGCGCGAAGCCGGTCCTGGCCGCGATGTGCTCGGCCCGGCGGGACTTGCTGTGGCCGCCGGCGAAGCAGTCGGGGTCACGGATCGCCCGGGCGGTCAGCTGGCCGAGCCCGAGTTCGGCCAGCACGGTCAGGTGACCGAGGACCAGGTCGCCGGCATAGGGATTGCTGACGAAGGCCACCGCAAAGCTTTCTTCCAGATCGGCGAGATCGCGCTCGGCCAGATAGCTCTCCAGCCAGGTCATCGCCGCCGGCCAGCCGCCGTCGAGCAGCGGCAGGAGATCGAACTTCGCGGGCGCACCGGCGCCGGTCAGCCATTCCGCTGCCTGGGCCGTCTTCGCTTCCAGCCTGGCCAGCGTGTGCTGGCGCGCGTGCGGGCCGGGTGCCACTGTGACCAGGCGGTCGTAACGGGCGATCGCGGCGCGCAGTTCGTGCTCGGCGGCTGGGTCCACCATGGCGCTGCCGACCGCGAACTGGTAGTTGCCCGCATCCTCAACCGGCACGAGCCAGCGGGCCCCGGCGTCCTCGAAGGCGTCGATCTGCACCTCGAAGAAGCCGGTGTCCGGCCGCACGCCGGTCAGGTGCACCGGCGTGCGGCGCACATCGAGCAGCCTGGCCTGGTTGCCGGTCACCAGGAAACGGGGCTCGCCCGGCACGAACTCCGAGTCCGGCGCCCGGTCCGGGTCGGATTGGTAGACGCTGTCGCTCACATCGCGACTATGTCAGGGCATCATCCTCACGAGTCACGGGGGCGAGCAGGTCGATGAGGGGCTGCTGCCCGAAATGCCGGGCCCAGCCCAGCGGAGTCGAGTTGTAGTGCTTGTCGCGGGCCTGCGGGTCGGCGCCGAGTTCGAGCAGCCGCCTGGCCAGCTCAAGCTGGCCTTCGCCGGCCGCGACGTGCAGCGCGGTGTGCCAGGGCGCGGCGTCGGGGATGTCGCTTCGGCCGTCACCGTTCACGTCGAAGCCGACGCCGACCAGCAGGTCGACCGCGTTGGGTGCGCCCTGGCTGGCGGCCCACGTCACCAGGCCGGGCCAGTCCTGGCGAACCTTCGCAACCACGGCCGGGTCGGTGCCAGCGACCGCGTCGCCATCGCCGGCCAGGGCCGCGCCGATGAACTCGTCGGGCGGGCTGAGCCGTGGCGGCGCGGCCCCGAGGGTCAGAAGCTGGCTCGCCAGCTCGCGGTGGCCGTTGAACAGCGCGAACTCGACCGGCGTGCGCTCATCGTGGCCTCGTTCGGTGTCGGTGAACGGCGCGGCCACGTCGACGCCGTTGGTGGCCAGCAGCGCGACCCGGTCGCGCTCGTCGTGCGCGATCGCCCAGCGCAGCAGGTTGCGCAGCATTTGCGGCGGGGTTTCCAGCGCGCCGTCGAGCAGGCGATGCCAAGGCCCGCTGGCCGGCTGTCCCAGGCCGTACTCGAACAGCAGGACCAGGTGGTCGTTGCTGGGGCTGAACATCCGGTTGTACAGCGCCTGCCCGTCGTTCGGGTCGGCGCCGGCGTCGAGCAGCAGCCGCGCGAACGGGATCGAATGCGGATGGGCGGGCTGGCTGTCGCCGCCTTCGCCGTATCCGAGCACGCCGGTGAGCACCGTGAACGGGGTCGGCAGGCCATGCCAGAACCGGCCGTCGTTGGGGTCGGCTCCGGCGTCGAGCAGCAGCCGCGCGGTCGCGATCGTGGCGTCCAGGCCGACCTGGGGGTCGTGCCTGGCGTAGGCCAGGTAGAGCAGCGGCGACCAGCCGTGCGGGCCGGAGGTCGCGGTCGCGAGCGAGGGGTTGGCGGCAAGGAACCGGCGGACCTGGGCCACGTCGGCGCAGGCGGCCGCGACCGGCAGGCTCAGGGTGGGCAACTCGGGGTGATCGGCGAGCACCCGCGCGGCGGCGACCAGGTCGGATCGCTCGTCGGCGCTGTAGGTCAGGCAGGCGAGCCGCAGGAACCGATCCGCCAGGGACTCCTGGTCTGGCGGCTGGATGCCGGGCGTCCAGGATCGTGCGGTCACGACCTCGACGTGCCGGCGAAGCCGGGGCCAGCTCGCGAAGCCGTAGCGCCGGGCGATCACGAGCTGGGCCGCGCTCAGCGGGAACGTTCCGGCGGAACTGGCCAGCGTTTCCTGGCCGGCCCGGTCCGGTCCGAACTCGGCGACCAGCGCCAGCGCGGCCTGGTCGCTTTCACGGACCGCGCGTTGCAGCTCGCGGGCTTGCTTGCGGAGTTGGCCGAGATCAGGGTCCTGGGGCAAGGGGATGGTCGGCATCGCGACCTCCTTTCGTCGCGCCGACTGGTCCGCCGCGCCGGCCGGAAAGGAGGTGAATGCGTCGACCACCGTGCCTGGCTTAACTCAGGTGGGCTCTGCCCTTCCCGCGGACCCGGTGGCCTCCTGCTCGCCAGAACCCATGGTAGTTCACCCGCGCGGGCCGATCTTCTCGAAGGCGCGGCCGGCCGCGCTCAGCCGGTCACGTCGATCACGTGCAGGGACACGGTGACTGAGTAGCCCAGAGCGTTGGTGACGGTCACTTCGGGCACGAAGTGACCGGCCCGCTTGTAAGTGTGCGTCACGGGCGAGACGGTCGCCTTGGAGCCGTCTCCGAACGACCACGTCACCTTCGCCGGGGTGAACCCGATCACCGAATGGTGCAGGTTGAACGTGACCTTCTGGCCCTTGGCGATGCGGGTGTGGCTCTCGTGCGGTTGCGGCACCGGCACGTCAGCCTGGCCGGCCTCGGGAACCTTAGACGTGGCGGTCCCGCCACGCCCCAGCGATGCTTTCCGGCTAATGTTGCTGATTATTGGATTGCCGCCGTGGCCGAGTAGTTCCAGGATCGTGAAATCGGCCTGGTATTTGGAATTGGCCTTGCCCCGGATGGTGACGTGATAGGTGCCGGGGACCGGCTCGAAGACCCAGGCGACCGAGCGCCCGCCGACCTTGGCATATCCGGCCCCGGGGAAGCTGCGGGTGACCCTGGTGTCCGTGCCGACGCCTACCAGCCGACCTAGCGGGTCTGTGACCTGCGAACGGTCGGGTGTGGTCTGGAAAAGCGCGATCTTGTCGATGACCGGGATGTTCCGCAGCATGGTGTTGCGGATAAACGACTCCAATGCCTGCATGGTCTGGGTAAAGGTCGCCGAGGATCCCGGAGAATTCGGCATCGTATCGAGGTCGACGTAATAGGTGACGGGCCCGGTCGAATAGAGCGTGAGCTGCTTGCCGGTCGCCGCCGAACGGGCCGTCACGGTGAATCCCGGCGAGGACAGCTTGGCGACGACATCCCAGTTCGCGTGGAACGTCGGGGTGAGCAAGCAGTTGTTCGTCCCGGCGAAGTCCGAGAACGGCGGCGTCACCCCGGTGCTGGTGAGCGCCTGGAGGGCGGAGAAGTCGCAGTTGGGCACGCCGATCGCCGCGTTGCTGGCAGCGTGGAACTCGACCGAGTCCGTCGAGTCGATCTCGGCGATCGTGACCGGAGTCGCGTGCGGCACGGCGATGTCGACCGGCATGGCGGTGGCAGTCGACGGCATCGTGCAGAGCGAGCCACCG
>Ga0134128_10004539_pt1 | contig 16960 bp, 16 predicted proteins | sample KB31754_FD_96462 | JGI IMG/M metagenome (GOLD analysis project Ga0134128, IMG submission 96462) | Terrestrial soil microbial communities with excess Nitrogen fertilizer from Kellogg Biological Station, Michigan, USA - KB3-175-4 | ecosystem: Environmental > Terrestrial > Soil > Unclassified ...
ACCATGAAGCCTTGCTGATTTTCATTCATCAATACAATGGAACCGTCTTCTTGTTTTACTAAAGATCCTATACCTTGCGGCATAGCAATTTCATAATTAATTGGAGCGACAGTTTTTTGTTTACCATAATTTATCATCTTTTTTCCTTCTTCTGACATTTTTTCAGGTGTCCATGCTGGTTCCCATACAATTTCAACGTTAACAGAAGATACGCCTGGAACCTTAGTTACATATCGTTTTACATCGGTGACTAGGGTATCATGCAATGGGCAGCCACGTGTTGTCATTGTCATTTTGATATCCACTTCATTATCAGGATTTATGTTCACGCCATAGATCAATCCCATATCTACCACACTGATCGGAATCTCTGGGTCCATGCACTGCTTTAATGAGTCAAGTATTTGTTGTGAAGTGACAGTTGACATGAATTGACTTGCCTCCATAATAGAATAAATACTTTACAACTTGGATTCAAATAATTTTCGTATAGATTCTTCAAATGGAGGTTTTGCGATGCCTGCCTCTGTGATAATTCCAGTGATCAGTTCTGGAGGAGTCATGTCAAATGCAGGGTTTATTACGTTGATATCGTCAGGTGCAGTTTTCTTTCCTGCTACTCCTGTCACTTCACTTGCTTTTCGTTGCTCAATTATAACATCTTCCGGTCTGCTTTTTAGATCAAAAGTTGAGAGAGGTGCTGCTACATAGAATGGTATGCCATGTTGTCTTGCCATCAATGCAACTTGGTAAGTCCCTATTTTATTAAACACATGCCCAGTTCGGAGTATCCTATCAGCGCCTACAATTACTTTGGAAACTAACTTGTTTGCCATAGAGTATCCAACTGCAGTATCCGGAATCAAACTAACATCAATTCCATCATGTTTTAGTTCAAATGCTGTAAGCCTTGAGCCTTGCATAACTGGTCTAGTTTCAGTTGCTATAACTTTGATCTTTTTTCCACTATCTTTTGTTGCTCGGATTACTCCAAGAGCTGTTCCATAAGCCACAGTTGCTAATGCACCTGCATTACAATGAGTCATTATTGTATCATTGTTATCAAATAATTGTGAACCATGTTTTCCCATGCGCATGTTTATTGCGATATCTTCTTCTGCCATTTGTTTTGCTTCTTTAACAACAGATTCCTTTAGTGCAAAGATATCTTTTGCAGATCTTGCAACATTCATTATTTTTTCAAGGCCCCATGCAAGATTGATTGCGGTAGGTCTCGTATCGTGTAGTACCTTTCTTGCTTTTTCAAGATCCTCCAACAGAGATTCTTTTGTATTAGCAGTACTTTGTAATGCTGCCAATGCAAGACCAAACGCACCAGAAACACCAATAGCAGGAGCACCTCGTACAATCAAATCTCTAATGGCAACTGCCACATCTTGATAATTGGTATAAATAACGTATACTAGCTCGTTTGGAAGTTTAGTTTGATCTATCATTACAACTGAATTGTTCTTCCACTCTACAGTTCTCAGGCTCGAATGAATCATTCTGTTTTAAAAAATTAATGAACCTTATATCAAGTATAAGTAGATTCGCTGATTAATCTATGTAATCCTTCTTTTAGTTCTACTTGGGGACTGTATCCAAGTTCTTTTTTTGCAAGCCAGATAGACACTTGACTGTTTTTTATATCACCCTTTTTGGCTTTTTTATAAACTATGGATATTTTTTTCCCTGAAATTTCTATCATTATTTGTGCAAGCTCTTTAATTGAAACATATTTTCCACTAGCAATATTGTAAAACTTTCCTTTCTTTCCATTTATTTTTTTAATTGATTTATCAAATGCTTGAACCACATCATAGATTGAAACAAAGTCTCGTGTATTAGAGCCGTCACCAAATATTACAATGGGTTTGTTTTGGTTTATATTTTGCAAAAACTTTGTAATCACACCTGCATAAGATGGTGATTGTCCCTTTCCATATACGTTAAACAATCGTAGTGAGATACAATTCATATCATAACACCTTGAGAATGCCTCCAAATAATGTTCCATTGCGAGCTTTGTTGCACCGTATGGTGATATTGGCATAGTTACAGAATTTTCAGAAAGTGGAAGATCGTTCTGATCTCCATAAACAGCAGCACTAGATGGTGCAATAAAGTTTTTTACATTTTTTTCCATACATGCTAAAAGAACATTTAGTGTTCCAGTAACATTTACGTTGTGAGTATATTGCGGATTTTTTATAGAGTCTTGTACATTAATCTGTGCTGCAAGATGAATTACAAGATCAGAGTCTGTAATTGATTTTTTTAGTAGTGTGAGATTTGTCACATCACCTTTGACAAATTTTGCACCAAGTTTTTGTAGATGAGTCATGGAGTTTTTTTGAGTATTTTTCAGGTTATCATAAATTGTGACTTTATTTTGTTTCTCAAGCAGATCTTTGACCAGATGTTGTCCAATAAATCCAGCACCACCTGTGATAAAAACTCGCATGCTATACATACATTACATACGCGTATTAAATTATTGAGATTGTACTCATTATGAAAAGCATTCAGGAAACGTAAGTTTTTGGTGTTATTAGTTTCGATATTTTTTTGTTATCGATTTTGAGTTTTTGACTTTGTTTGCATATAGATCATTGATCTCATTTATCATGTCTAAAGTCGGGTTTTTTATCAAATCCAGATTTGGAATTACACAATGTCCACCAATAAATCCTGGAAACATTTTGGGTCGATTCCCTAAATATTTATGAATTTCATCTGCAAATGACCACATCTCATCATAATCTACTTTATTTTCTATTGCAATCATATTGCTGAGTTGGGCATATGTGATAAGCCAACCATAGTATGATGTATCAACTATTATTTTTGCAAGCTCTAGTGTAACAGGTGTAGACATTTGTTTTGTTTTCACACCACATTTTTTCAACATATTTGAATATGTGGTAGCTGCCCATTTTGCATTTGGTGCATTTGGCTCTACTGCAAAGAATTTTACATATCTTTTCAGATCATGTAACATTCTTTTGTGTACGCCTCTTGTTGCACTATAAATTACAGGTATTGACAATCTAGATTGTAGATTTTTTGTAGTACCAGGACTAATTGTACTATGAATAACAATTATCTTTGGTTTGAATTGTTTGTGAAGTTTTGTTACATTAGATGTAAAATTATTTGTAAAAGGAATGCATACGTGTAAGAACCTAGTATCAAATTTCTCATATTTTTCAAATTTTTCCTCATCCATTAGTTTTTTATTAATATCATAACCAACGGTTGGAGTTGTTTTTGATATAAGTTGTAAAATAGGAGTTCCTATCTCCCCTAGTCCAGCCACTACATTTTTTATTTTTTCTACCATAAAACACAGATGTTTTTATCGTGACTACTAATTAGTTTTTGGCAACAATTACCAACATATAGAATATAAAAATAGAGGGTTTTCATAATACCATTAATGAGAAAAAGAATATTTTTGATGCGACCAAAAATTAACAATCGCGAGATAGAATTAATAAAAAAAGTGCTTGATTCAAAGATACTCACAGAGGGTGAAATAACTCATAAGTTTGAACAAAAGGTTGCAAGATACGTAAAAGCAAGATATGCTATTGCAACAACTTCTGCCACTACATCTCTTCATGCAGCTCTTGAAAGTTTAGGAGTAAAAGGGAAAAAAGTTCTAGTTTCTGATTTTACATTTCCTGCCACGGTTCTGACCATAGATCTTGCAGGTGGCATACCAGTTTTAGTGGATGTTGATAAAGAAACAATGAATGTTACAAGAGAAATTGTGGAAGAATCAGTAGATAATTCTACCAAATTTATTTTACCAGTATCTCTTTTTGGAAATCCATTAGAAGAAGACTTTTACAAGATTAGAAAGCAAGGAATCAGGATTTTAGAAGATGCTGCAACAAACCTAGGAACCAAAATAGGAAATAAAAATACAGGGACTTTGGCAGATATAACTTGTTTTAGCTTCCACCCACGAAAAATAATTACTACTGGAGAAGGCGGAATGATTACAACCAATGATAATAAACTAGCAGACAAATGTAGATCATACAAGATGTTTGGAAAAGTTGGTTCTGAATTTGTAAATGCCGGAACTAATTACAAAATATCAGACATTCTAAGTGCCATAGGACTTGCACAGATGGAAAAAATTGAAGGAATAATCAAGAAACGAGTGATACAGGCAAAAATTTATGATGAATTACTTTCCAAGATAGATTTTATTCATACACAAAAACCAGTCAAGAATGCAAGACACACCTATCAATCCTATGTATGTTATGTTACAAGACCCAAATTACGAGATAAAATAAGAGATAGATTAGCAAAGCAAAATGTTGAGACACAGATAGGCACATATGCTTTGCACTGTTTGCCAGCCTTTAGAAAATACAGGAAGATTGGTAATGTGGAAAATTCAGAATTTCTGTACAAAAATGCCATCTCATTGCCGTTGCATGAAGAATTGACAGTCAAGGATCAAGAATTCATTTGTAATACAATAAGAAAGATGTAATTATAAAAAGAACATTACACATATCATAACAACACATTTTAACAAATTATTTTAGAATGATATTATGAAGCGTCGTGCCATTGTCACAGGCGGAGCAGGATTCATAGGCTCACATCTGTCTAATTTACTACAGAAAAATGGATATGATGTAACAGTTTATGATGATTTTTCCAATGGTAGTGGAAAGGAAAATTTATCGGCAGATATCAAAATTGTGAGAGGTAGTATTCTAAACATAGAAAGATTCAGAGCGGCTTGTAAAAAAGCAAATGTTGTGTTTAATTTAGCAGTGAAACCTCTGGCCATGTCTTTTGATAAGCCAGAAGAGGTAGTGAAGGTAAATGATTATGGGACCTACATGATAGCAAAAACTTGTACTGAATTAAATATCAAATTAGTCCATGTTTCATCTAGTGAAGCATATGGTAGTGCAATTTCAATACCGATGAACGAAGATCATCTATTTTTCCCATCTACCATATATGCTTCATCAAAAGCGGCTTCGGAATTGTATGTCAGAGGTTTTCACAAGACATACGGTCTCAAGATGACAATTGTAAGACCGTTTAACAGTTACGGGGCATACATGCGAAGCGATCTTTATGCAGCAGTGATACCAAAATTTTATGATCGCATATCAGACAAACTTTCACCAGTCATACACGGAACTGGAAATCAAACAAGAGATTTTACCCATGTAGAGGATACTAGTAAAGGAATAATGTTAGCAGATGAGACAAAGGCTGCGATAGGTCAGACATTTAACATAGGACAAGGTAAAGAAGTAAATGTGAAGGAAATTGCAAAAATTATGATAAAAAAATATTCTGAGATATCAGGAATTGAAGTGAATCTCGCTATAAAATTTGATGCTCCTAGAAAAGGAGACGTAATGAGACATTTGGCAGACATTTCAAGAGCAAGACGTGTATTAAAATACAAACCCACTATAAGTTTAGAGAAAGGAATTGAAAAATATATTTTATGGAAACTAGGTTCATCCAAGAGAAAAATATCTTTCGCATAGAGAAATATCTCAAAAATTTAAATAATATTTTAAATGATCAAACACATTAATCACAAAAATATAATTTTAGGAAAAGATGTGTCAATAGGTCACAATTGCACATTTGACGGAATTAAAGATACAAAAGGAGAAATTTGGTTTGGAGATTTTTGCAGTATTAGAGAGAATTGTAGATTTTATGTTCGAGAAAAATTAACAATTGGAGATTATGGAACTATACATAACAATACACTCTTTCAGGGATATAAAACTTGTAAAATAGGACATAATGCATGGATAGGTCAAAACTCGATTATCAACTTCACGGATAATCTAACCATAGGTAACAATTTTGGTATTGGTGTAAGTTCTAAAATATGGACCCATGCATTTTTTGGAGAGCTACTATTAGGATGTAAGATAGCAATTGGAATCCCTGATTTTGAATCAAGATCTGGATCTGTTGTTATTGGTGATGACTTTTGGGGAATAGGACAAATAACAATAAGTCCAGGAGTAAAGATTGGGAATAAAGTTATTGCATTAACAAACTCTCTCATTACAAAAGATATTCCAGATAATACAATTGTTGCAGGCATTCCTGCCAAACCAGTCGAAATAGACGGAGACTTTAGAGCATACAAAGAACTTAATGAGAAAGAAAAATTTGAACTGATGAAAAATTTTGCCATAAAATTTGCAGAATTAAAAAATATTGAAGTGAAATATGATTATAATATTTCGAAAAAAATAACTCTTGGCAATAATCAGATAGTAATACATACTGGTAATGAAGATAAAGAAAATTCAGATATTACTTATTTTGATATCATAAAAAGAACATACACAAAAAAACATAATCCCTTAGAAGTAGAATTTATGAAATATATTTTAGATTATAAAGCAAGATTTGTACCCGAATAGGTAGTGCGTAAAGAACAGAATTTATAATAAATAAATTCAAAAATTTCATACATTAAAGAGTTTGGTCCAAACAATTTTTAATACATCATATTTAGTTCAGCCCATACCATGAAAGTTCTAATTGCAGGCAATCTGGCAAATATGGGGTGGGAGTTATCTATTGCTTTAAGACTAAAAGGAGTAGATACAAAATTATTATTACCAAAATATCCAATACAATCTGAAGATCCAAAAACTATCAGTCCAGAACTTATAGAAACAGGATATCCCGATTGGGTGGTAAGATATGATAATCATAATAGAAAATTTAGCTTACGTAATTGGAAGATACAGGTGATCAAAGAAATGCGAAAAAATGAATATGATCTAATAATTGCACTTACTGAGTTTCCTATTTTTGCTATGATTTCTAATAGACCATTTATTGCTCATTCTACTGGTTCAGATATGCGTTCACTAGCTTTTCAGAAATCTTTCAAGGGTTTTCTCATGCGATTAGCTTACAAGAGATCGAATATGACAATATGGAGCGAGCCTGACAAATGGCCGCACATACAAAAACTTGGGATCATGCACAAAGCACATTTTATTGGAATTCCACGTAATTCTAAATTATATCCTCAGAATGTAGACAGGAAAGAACTTGAAGGTAAATTTATAATATTTCATCCTACTGCGCAGAACTGGAAAGAAAAAGGAAATGAATTATTTCTTTACGCATACAACGAGTTATGTTCTCTCAGAAATGATATTTATTTGATAATCTCAGAAAGAGGACCAGATATAGAAAAAGCAAAACATATTCTCGAAACTGGTAATGCTAAGAATAATTATCGTTTAGTACCTTATTTGGATACAACTAATTTGCAATATTATTATAACATGGCAGATGTAATTATTGATCAGTTTGTTGTTACATCTTTTGGAATGATCACGATTGAAGCTATGAGATGTGCAAAACCAGTAATTATAAAAATTAATGAATTATTGTATAAAAAATTCTATGAGAAACTTCCTCCTGGACTTATCAATAGCAGCACTCAAGATGAAATTGTCAAAAATGTCAATAATTTAGCGTCTAATAAATCGCTATGTGTAAAATTAGGCGTTGAGAATAGAAGATGGTTAGAAGAAAATCTCAATGATTCAAAATTAACAGAACAATATATTTCTCTATGTAGTAAAATAATTAAATCATAAGTAATGATTTTATGAAATTTTCATATTCAGTATTTGTATATTAATCATCTGTAACCATCAAATGCATAACATTCAATGTATTGTAAAATGTTAGAAGCGGGTTTTGACATAAATTTTCTTTTTAATATCTTAGAGTTTATACAAAATTTATTTCAAAAAAAATCTATTTTGTAGATCTTGAAGATCATCATCTTGTAATGATCCATATGTCATACTGCTTTCCTCCCCACTTTTTCTTATAACGTAATAACCCTTCTTCTTTTTTTGATGTAGGATTAGGATTAAAACCGGTCAGATCATACCAATTCATCTTATTTTCTATTCCCCATTCTAAGATTTTCCACTTTATGAGATCTTGAGAATATAGTTTTTCTTTTATATCCAATTCAGAACGAGCAACACCCCATTCATTAACATATTTATTAAAATAAGAAAATAGTAAACCTCCTACTAGGATTCCATTTTTTCGAGCCAAAAACCCTGTAAAACCTACTTTACTAAGAGATCTCCAAAAGTCATACATTGCGTTATCATCCGAATTTCCTTTTCTCTGTGGATTTTTTGAATTTTTTAAGAGTTCATAATATTCATTTAATGATTTTTCATCAAGTTTTTCTATTGATACGCCTCGTTCAATTGAACGTTCTATATTTTTTTGTGCACTATTTTTCTCAAGATTTTCATAAAGAAATTCTTTTTCTTGATGTAAATCTATCAAAAAAGTACCCCACTTTTTCTTTTTAAAATTTGTTACAGGCAATTTCATAAGTGGATGAGTCATTCCATAGATTTGCTTTTTAGTAGAACGCAGGTATTCAAAAAAATACATCATGGCATCTGGTGATTCTGTAACAGGACCATAATTCCATCTTACATTTTTAATAAACTTTTGAATTAATGGTCTAAATACCAAAGGAATTTTTGTGAGTGGCCTACTATATTCAAATGATAAATTTTGCAACAGTATAGAACCTCTAGAATCGATCAATCTAAAAAACAAGGGTTTCCACTTAAGCCATTTTTCTGCATATTCAGCGTATTCTGCGGTATGATAAATGGTTCCAATTTCAGATTTTAGTAAAAATTGCTTCCAATCAGATGGTTCTTCTTTACTCAAGTCCACTGTAAAGTGCATATTCAGACATGTAATTTACTGCTTTATTTAGTCAATACTATACGAAATAACAATGATAGCCCTTGATGAGAAAATCTTGCTCATTTTTTATTTTGACATATAGCATATGAATAGACACTTGTTTTATCATACCAAAAAGCGTAAAACCATTCCTTTGGATATTTGTAAATTATCGTTTTGAATTCTACATCACATAATGCATTGTTAAGCATTTTTTGATCCCAATTTTCATGAGGGATTACACAAATCAAATATTCGTCTTTTTTTAGAATTCTTTTAATCTCTTTTAGGAAAGATTTGTAATTTTTGACATAGCTTAGAACGCTATAACAAATAGCAATATCAAATGTATTATCTTTAAACGGAAGATCATAATTAAAATCAGATATTAAATCAGGTTTTTTATCCACATATTTTTTATCTAAAGTTATAAAGTTACACTGTTTAAATTCATCCCAATTACCTCTGCCATACCCCAAGTCAACTCCCAAATTTTTTCCGTGTGTAAATTTTTTAATCAAGTGAGCTTGAAACCAGTGTTTACTCATCAGTTAAAACAAAGAAAAATAACACAAATATTAATCATATAAATTGAATCAGGAATTAATCATCTTAAGAACTACAAGCATTAAATTAATCAATCTAAAATCATCTATTCTTTTTAATTTCATATATTATTGATTTAAAGAGTATCCTTGTCTTTGTATCTATTAATACCGTAATAAGTAGATAAACAGACATGCATATACCAAGCTCTAGGATCACGTTAGGTAAAAATTCGTAAATACTTTTTTGATAGGTGATGATTTGCTTTGATGTCAACAAAAATACTATCATAAATGCAAGTGTGGATAAGGAATATTTGAAAATACTTGTAATAGGCAGTGACATGCCAACATGCTTTCTTGTCATGATCCATGCATAAACTAGGAATGGAATTTGTATTACAAGTCCTATCATAGACCACCATTTAACCAATTCAATCTCAGACATACCAGATGAATGTAATGTAGATATGATCACTACCACAGTTATCACATGCATGGAATACTGAAGATTTTGTAATGACGGTATGAAAAATATTTTGCTCTTTAACATTTCCATAAACCTAGGGTTTTCTTGTACATCAATTGTTTCAACACCCATAAGATTTTGGTACAGGACTGATGTTATAACATAAAAAAATGTTCTAAAAGCAATTATGATAACAACAATAGATCCATTAACATATGCGGGATTTAACGCAAACAGGGCAGGTTTGCTAAAAACCAATGTAATTCCTAGTAAAGGAATTGCAAAATACATTAGCTGTGTGAAATTCTCTTGAGCATGACTCTTACCAACTTTTGATAAAAGTTTAGGATACACAGCTTGTGATATAAGACCAGCATTTGCAATTATTGCAGCTATAGTATTAGAAATAGAATAATACGCCACTCCTACAACAGAAGAAGTTATGATAGAAAACAAAACTACGTCCAATATAGAAGCAATATGTCCCAGATTAGAATAAAGTGGAACCCAAGATAACTTGATCCATTTTTTAAGAGTAGTAAAATTTAACGCACTTTTTATTCTCTCCCTTACAAAATAAAATTGAACTATAATTTTCAGAACATATGCAATACTAGTTGTCAGTATTGCACCCTCGATCCCAAGATTTAGATAATAAACTAGTACTAGTCCAGTTGGAATTTTTAGTGACTCAAATGCTAATAATCCATAACTATTTGCATGAGGCTTGTGTCCTAAATTGATTCCAGATAGAGTCTGACTTACAAATGTTACAGGAAGAAGCATGGTTGCAAACAATAATGAATTAAAATTTTGATGACTGGCTTGAGACACAAAAAAGGATAGCACTATGTAAATAGGAATTGAACCAATGGAGAACATTAGACTCGATATCAACGAAGTCTTGCCTATTTCTTCTCCTCTTGCTATCTGTCGGGTTGACCAAAATGAGATTATTGGCTCTGTCACAAGAAAGTACGAGATCATACTTCCAATTACTGACCACAATCCAAATTCTTCAGGACTGAGTTTTCTTGTTACTATAAGAGTAAATATCATTCCAGTTACTACACTTGATAGACCAATTACAAGTGCGACAAGCCCAGAATAAGTTACCCGTATATTACTCAACTATTTATTAAAACCAAAACTCGATCATATAAAGAAATAAAATTGTTTTTTAACCCTCTTGAATCAATTTGTAATAGGCGATTATATGTCTAGAATTTTATGTGTATTTCCAAATGATCCGCTTTTATCATATTATAACAAAGGCGAAATTAAAAAAGGGTATTACAATCCAAAAGACATCTTTGATGAAATACACGTCATATCATTATTTGATGAGGAAATAGATGAAAATAAAGTACAAGTAATGGCAGGAAAAGGTAAGCTAGAAATTCACAAAGTTCAAAAAGTAAATCTTTCAAACTACAAATCATTTGAAAAAAAGATTATTGATCTAGTAAGAGAGATAAGTCCAAATGTCATTAGATCATACAATCCACTAGTACAAGGATGGCTTGCTACAAGGGCAGCAGAAAAGCTACAGATACCTCTAGTAGTATCACTGCATACAAACTATGAACAGCAAAGGAATTTTCTAAAAAAAGAAGGCAAATACATACAATTCTTAAAAATGATCTACACTTCACAGAAGATAGAAAGTTTTGTTCTTCAGAATGCTGATGTTGTAGTTTGTGTCTATGAATTTATTGTTCCCTATGCAAGAAAAATGAAGTCCAAAAATATTCAAGTCATATACAATAGAGTAGATCTAAAAGATTTTTCTCCTGAGCAAATAAAGGAATTTACTTCTTCCAAACCTACAATATTATCAGTTGGAAGATTAATTGAACAAAAAGATCATAGATACCTAATCAAGGCAATCAGGGATCTTGATGTGAATTTGCTTTTGATAGGCGACGGTCCAAACTATGAATCATTAATGGATCTTGCTAGATCTACAGGGGTCTCAGATAGGGTTCAAATCACAAAGAGAGTACCACATGAGAAACTAGGCGGGTATTATTCTGCCTGCGATATTTATGCACAGCCAATGAAATCTCTGGATGGAATACCTATGCCTGTTCTTGAGGCCATGGCATCTGGTCTTCCAGTTGTCATGTCAAGACATGATTCAAGCTATTCGGAAATCATAGATGATGCAGTCATATATGTTGAAAATGATGAAAGAAAATTTGCGGAAGCATTTAGTAAGATTTTATCAGATTCAAACTACAGAGATAATCTAAAACAGAGATCACTTGACATAATTAAAAAAATTAGTGGCGAACTAATGGAACAAAAAGAATACGAACTATACAATCAATTAATCAACAAGCAATAAAATTTGTAAATTATCAGTATAGATATGTTACAGAGTTTTCAAACTTTATTTTATCATGGTTGCTTATCCAATCTAATGCTTGTAATGCAAACATCGATGTCCAAGAATTTATTCTATGCTGTTTTTTCCACCCCAGCATAGATTTATGAAATTCTTCATAGAATCCACCATTCATTTTTAGATCCTCGTCATTAGATTGTAATGTCAGTAGAAAATCTGTCAATCGTTTTGCAGGTGGGAGATATTTTGATGTACCACCAATACTATCTATTAATACCATCAAACGAATCAGTTGCGCTATAGGATATGCAGCTTTTGATTTATAGTTAAAATTGGTCCAGAGAAATACACTTCCATCTTCATTCATTTGACTTACTACCCAATCTAATCCCCGTCTGCAACTCTTAAGATAATTATCATCTTTGAGCATTGCGTATGCATAGATTAGCCCCTCTAATGCGTAGCTATGAGAATGCAGATTAACAGATTTGCTTCCAAGGTGCAATGCAAAACTACCATCGGAATTTTGAAATTTCTTGTATGTATCAGAAATTTTTATAGCAATTTCTCGAAATTGGAAATCGCCAGACTGTAAAAGAGGCATTGCCAATTTTATACCAAAACAGCCTTTTTGAGCATACCACATTGAGGTCTCAGTAAACTCGTTTGTTTTCCTATTCATTACTGGCTTTATAGTTCCATCACTTTCGGTACACTTCATGGTGAGCCAATCAATTAGTTTTTTTGAGAATTCTTTGTAATTTACATCACCTGTAATTTCATACAAATCAAGAAATCCTTTTGCGCAGATACTGGTATCAAATGAAAATATTTGATCAGTTAACCTAGACTCAGAACCTACTCCCATGACTATTCCACCATATTTCTCATAGAGATTCATTAACCAAGAGCCACAAAGCTTTGCAGTGTCCACGTATTTTTCAGATTTTTCCTTGAAATGAAGAAATTTCAGAGTGCTGATATAGTAACCTGTAATTTCAGGATAAAGAAAACTATACTGTTTATTTTGAGTATCATAGTATGAGTGAACTGCACCTGCATTTGGATCATTTTTATCCAAAATGCAAAGACCTGATGAAATAAGCCAGTTCTTAACTTTCTCATATTGCTCCATTTTATCATAAACTTTTATTCTTGGTTAAAAGTCTATACTCATGCGAATTCTCGCATTATTCTTCCATTTTCCTCCCATGAGTGGAGGCGGTTCTGTTGTTTCATTCAATATTGTAAACACAATTGCATCAATGGGTCATGAAGTAACAGTCTTGGTGCCAGATGTAACATGGGATGGAAAGAAATACGAACCGTCAATGCATGGAAATCTCAAAATTATAAGGGTTAGAACCCCCTCAAAAGATAATCTAAAAGTTGCAGCTAGAAGATGTGTTAAGTGCTTAAAAATTGAAGCAATGAGATTGTGTAAAGAAAATCAGTTTGATTTAATTTTTACAATATTTCATCCATTTCATTTAGTTCCTAATGCAGCGGTTTCGTGTGCAAAAAAATTTGGAAAACCTGTAATAATTAAAATTGATGATGCAGTATACGAAAAATCTCACGGTTTGAAATCCATTCAGCGAAGAATAGAAAAATATTTTAACAAAAAATCGTTGCAAGGAGCAACAGAGATTCTGGTATTAAATGAGCAAATAAAGAAAACTGTAAGCAATTTTTACAAAATTCCCTTAGAAAAGATTTCCATCATGCCAAATGGGATCGATCTTTCTTTTTTCACATCTAAAAATTCACGAGAACAAAAAATTGTTTTTTCCGGAGTAATGTATCATCACAGAGGATTAGAGATGCTATTTGATGCAATACCAAGGATTATAGAGTCTTTACCTGATGCCAAAGTAGTATTATTGGGAGAGGGGCCAGAGATGCAGAAATTACAGTCCATAGTAGATGAAAAGAAGATTTCCAAAAATGTAGATTTCAAAGGCTGGATAGATAGAATAGATGTTCCAGATCATCTTTCTAGTGCATCCATAGCAATAGGACCACTTCAGCTAACACCTACCACAGAAAAATCAATTCCAGTGAAGGTTTTGGAGTATATGGCATCATCGCTACCAATTATAGCAAAAACAGGAAGTGTCTCAGATGATGTCCTAAAAGATGATACAAATGGTTATTTCATCCAAGATGCAGATGAACTTGCAGAAAAAGCAATCAAATTATTACAAAACCCAGATTTGATAGAAAAAATGGGAAATACATCAAGAGTAATGGTGCAAAAGTTTTCCTGGGAAAATATCCTTGGATCTTTTCTTAAGAGATATGCAAAAAATCAATAGTATTTCTTTAATATTTTTATAATTTGTTTTGCAGCATCGCCTTTTCCATAAGGGGTATTTTTTGTATGAATTTTTGGATCGTTTGTTGCTTTTTTAATTTCTTTGAGAATTGATGCAGTTTCTGTCCCTATCACTTTGGCTACACCAGCGATGACTGCTTCAGGACTATCTGTAGTCTTACGGGTAACAAGCACTTTTTTTCTTATTTTAGGCGAAGTTGCCTCTTGTTGGATTCCACCAGAATCAGTAATGATAAAAGAACATTTTTTCATCAATTCAAGCATGTCAAAGTATCCCACGGGTTTTATCAAAAGTACATTTTCAGATTCGTTTAGTGTTTTATACAATCCAAATTCATGTAGACGTTGAACCGTACGTGGATGCACAGGAAATATCACATTATGATTTGAATGTACAACAGCCTTTACAATTGACGATAGTGTCTTTTTGTCATCTACGTTTTCTGCCCTATGAAGTGTCATCAAGATAAAGTCCTCAACATCAATAGAGATGTTGGATTTTTTTGATGTCTTGTCTGCATACATCTGTATTGCATCGATAACAGTATTTCCGGTTACAAAAATTTTACCGTGAACGTGTTCTGATAATAGGTTTTTTTTTGCATATTGTGACGGTGCAAAAAGAAACTCTGATACATGATCTACTTGAATCCTATTATGTTCTTCAGGCATTCGCCAGTCACAGCTACGTGGTCCAGCCTCCACGTGACTTATCGGAATACCAGATTTTAGAGAAGCAAGACTTGCAGCAAGAACTGTATTTGTATCTCCCTCTACTACAACTGTATCAGGGTCTAGTTTTTGCAGGATTTTGCTTAATGTTATTATCATCTCGCCAATCTGTAAAGCAGGATTTGATCGGGAAAGTTTCATAAAATGATCAGGTCGGCGAATACCTAATTCCTCAATAAATTGTAGGCTAAGGTTATAATCATAATGTTGACCCGTGAATATAATAGATGTGTCATGTTTTCCAAGTTGATGAATGATGGGAGACAATTTTATGATTTCCGGTCGAGTTCCCATAACAATTGCGGTTTTCATACAATATTCATAATTATGGTTCTTTGATAACCTTTTGACTATTTCAGGAGAGATTCATAGATATCAAGGTAAAGTTTTCCAACGTGAGACCAATCGTAACTTTGTACTTGCTTGAAAGCTTGCTCCTTCAGTTCGTCAGTCTTCTTATCATCATTGAATAGATCAAGAATTTTATCTAACATGATTTGTGGGTTATCTGGTTCTACCAATATTCCAGATTTATTATTCTCTAAAACTTCTTCATTTCCACCAACTCTAGTTGCCACTATTGGTGTTTTACATGCCATAGATTCAAGAATGGTAGAGCTTATTCCTTCTGCCAATGAAGGTTGAACTAGAAGATCCGAACCTCTGATTAGTTCTATTGTCCTATCTTTTTGTTGATATCCTAAATAATGCACATTTGATTGGGCTTTAGTACAAGAAACTACTGCGTTTTGTTCAGGGCCTGTTCCTAGTATCATGAGATGAATATTAGAGGGGAGTTTTTTTGCCATTTCTAAAAGATTTAGAATTCCTTTTTCTTTAGATAATCTTCCTGCAAAGATTATTTGCTTGTCATAAAGTCTTTCACTTTTTTCTGAAAGTGATGACAGACTTATCGCATTTGGAATATGATGCACTTTGAAGCCTAATTTTGTGTAATAATCATATGCTTCTTTTGATACAACTGTGATGGCATCTGCCCATGTTAGAGCATCTTTTTCATATGATGATGAAATGTTACCAGTCGTTTTACCATGAAGTGCATCAATCTGTTTTGAGTAAATTCCATGCAGTGTCAAAACTTTCTTTCCGGAAGCATGTTTCATTGGCAATGCAGATGGTAGATTATGAGCATGTACAATGTCATTTCCTTTCCTGAACTTGGTTTTCAAAAATGCCGATAGCATAAAGCTTGGATTTTTGAGTCCCTTTATTGGTAAAGTGAATGTATTTTCTGATGAAAGAATGTCAACATGATGACCATTGTTTTTTAAAAAACTAGAAAGACCTTGAACATGTTGAGCAATTCCCCCAATACCTGTCTGAGTAGGAGAAATAATTAGCACTTGCACGCTAGTGTGCAATTAATTAATTCTCTAATAAGGTATTAGATTAACAATTGCAAAAGAAGAAAAAGGTTTTCTAGATTTTTACATTAAAGCTTGTGATGCTTCATGCATCATCTGGCTCTTTGCACATCCAGCTGCAAGCTCGTCACCTGAACCTCTTCTCATGATTCCTCTATAGAGACCATCTTCGAGTTTTACTCCAACTCGCTTCTCCCATTCTTCTACAGATATAGAATATTTCTTTTGGATTCTGTCTCTGTACCATTCTGGAATTACGTTAAATGCGCAGAATGGAACAATTCTCAAGTCTGGTGTAAGATAGTGGATATCACATCTCTGGAGTCTTTCAAGATCTTCGTTGTACTTGTCTTGGAA
>Ga0134128_10004541_pt1 | contig 16959 bp, 13 predicted proteins | sample KB31754_FD_96462 | JGI IMG/M metagenome (GOLD analysis project Ga0134128, IMG submission 96462) | Terrestrial soil microbial communities with excess Nitrogen fertilizer from Kellogg Biological Station, Michigan, USA - KB3-175-4 | ecosystem: Environmental > Terrestrial > Soil > Unclassified ...
CGGGGATGCGCGCCTCCGGAGACCTGGAGCCTGATCCGGTGCCCGGCGCTGAACTGGTAGGCGGTGGAGCTCATCGGGACGGTGATCGTGGTTTCGCCGGCCGGACTGCCGCCAGGCTGGAGCTACTGGTGCCGATGACCCCCAGCGCCCCGCTGAACCACTCCTGCTGGCGCAGCCAGGCGACGGTGGCCTGGCCGTCGGCGCGCTCGTTCCGCCAGGGGTCGAACGTCCCGCCCGACCCGCCGGTGCCGCGGCAGCTCTGGACCAGCACGTGGAAACCCTGGGCCGCGAACTGCGCCCCGTACACATAGTCCCAGGGGAACCCGCGGCCGAACGGGGAGCGGACCAGCAGCGCCGGGCCCGGCCCCTCCGTCAGCGGGACGTAGTGATCAGTGAGCAGGAGGACGCCGCCGGCGGCCGGGACCTCGATCCGGTGCTCTACCCCGACCCGGCCTACCGGACCGGGCAGGCCCCGCGCCGACAGCCGGCGCATCACCCGCACGTGAAAGGGAAGCCTGCCAGCCGCCCCTGGACGGTCCGGACCTGCCATGGCCGCCTGCCTCACTTGCCCTGACCATACAAGGCACTAAGTACGCTGTTTTCATCTTCAGATTACCAGGTACGTCGTACCTGGTAATCTGAGGGGCGGAGGTGATGCCCGGGTGGCAGGGACCTGGACGGATGCGAGCGTGCCGATCTGGTCGCTGCCCGAGCGGGGCGAGCGGGGACCCAGGCTCCGGCACAGCCGCGCCGGTGTCGCCGCCGCCGCGATCCGCATCGCCGACGCCGAGGGCATCACCGCGGTCACCATGCGGCGGGTCGCCGTCGAGCTCGGCACCGGCACCATGTCGCTGTACAACTATGTCCCGGCCAAGGAGCACCTCCTCCAACTGATGGCCGACCAGACGGCCGCCGAGTACGCCTACCCGCCCGCCCCGCCGCCCGGCAGCCGGGCCGCCATCGCGGACCTGGGCCGCCAGGGCCGCGACATCGCCCGCCGCCACCCGTGGCTGCCCTCGGTCATGATCCCGCCGCCGCCCATGGGACCGTGCACGCTGCGCTACATCGACTACTTTCTCGGGCTGCTGGCCGGAACCGGGCTCGGCGCCGCCGCGAAAATGGAGACCATCGCGGTCATCAACGGCTTCGCCCTCATGTACGGCGCCCTGCAGGCAGCCCTCAAAGAAGAACGCGCGCGCACCGGCATCACCGAGCCCGAACAGCAGGCGGCACCGGTCAAGGTCCTGGCCGAAGCAGCCGCCAGCGGCAGCTACCCGAACCTGGCCGCGGCCCTGGCATCCCCGTCACCCCAGCCGCGAACCGCAGACCAGAACTTCGAGTCCTGCCTGATCCGCCTTATCGACGGCGCACTGGGCTGAAAGGCCCTGCTTTCTCCGTGCGTCCTCTGCCGCTCGGCCCCGGCCACAACCGCCGTGAGGCCGCGGCCTATCCGGCCAGTCCGCCACCCAGCCCTGGCCGGCGCGTAGTGGTGACGACCGCCGTCCGCAGTACCGCCTGCCACGATCCTCGCGTCAGCGTCATGCGTCCCGCCGAGGGAATTACCTAAGCGCCTGATGCGTGGAATGGCTCTCCTTCCCGAACTGCTGAAAATCCTCCGCGCGGGGGCCGCGAAGTCTTCGGGTCAAGGAATCCGGTCCCGATTGTCCGGTTTCGAGGAAGAGTTTCCGTTTCAGGAAGACTTTGCCCGCGAAAAACGCGGCTAACTCTTCCCGAAACGGAAAGCCTTCCCCTAAATTCCGGCATATAGGCCGGCTGGCTGTGATCAGATCATGACGACTTCTCGGCAGCCATCCGGGTAATTCGCCGTGATTTTTTATCAGAAATCGGGTTTCATGCACCCCGTCGATGGGCTCCCGGGCCCGGTTTCAAGATCATCGGCTGTCGGCCGGCTATCACGGGGAAAGTTCGTCGTGGCGCAGGGGCTCTGGCTCACATTTCTGGCCGGTGTCGGTGGGGTCACGTTTGTGATGTTGCTGGGGGTGTTCGCGGTGCGGCAGCGGCTGCTGCGTCCTCCTGGTTATGGTCGGCTTCCCTGGTGTTGCGCTGGCTTCCCGCTGGTTGGGCGGACTACCCATTGGTTGCGCTGTCGTTTTGTCGGGCTTGCGATAATTTGTAACCGCCTCAGTCAATGGGTAGTCCGCGCAATCAATGGGTAGTCCGCGCAATCAATGGGAAGATCGCGCAATCAGGGGAAGTCCGCGCAACCAGGGGGACGTTGCGTCCGGCGGGCGGTCCGCGGCAGCCGGGACTGCTGGCCGGCGACCCGGAGGCTGGCTGAGGCCCGAGCCAGGCGCCCAGGCGACCGGGAGCAAGAGCCAGGGCCGATATCAGACCGCAACCGCATCCTGACCAGCTCGAACCGGAGCCCGGTGTCCGGCCAGACCGGGCCTGGCCCCGCTCACGAGGTCAGGCAAGCGCTTACGGCGCTTCAACGGTCGCTGGCGTCCTGGGCTGTCCCCAAGCTGGGGATCAGAATCGGCCGGGCAGAAAGAATATGCACTCGCATGGCCGCCTCGGCCCACACGGGCTCGTGGCTATACAGCGCGTCCAGCACGCCGCGGTGCTGGTGGACGCTCTGGCGCAGCCGGTCTGGCGAGTACTGCCGGAACGTGCGCACCACGATGGGGATGTGGATCAACTGGCCCGTGACCCCGGGCAGCAGCGGGTTCCCAGAGGCGGCGGTCACGCCGGCGTGAAACTGGTTGTTCAGCTCAGTGATGAGGTCGTAGTCGGGTGTGACCCCGGGCGCGGTCGCAGCCTCCATCTGCTCCACCAGCCGGTTCATCACCGCCAGTTCCTCGTCGGTGACCCTGGGGGCGGCCAAGGCGGCTGCGTGCCCTTCCAGCAGTGCCCGCAGGTCCGAGATAGCGTTGAGTTCCTCTGGCGACCAGACCCGCACCCGGGCGCCCTTGTTGGGGAGCGTCTCCACCAGGCCCTCCGAGCCGAGGCGGCGCAGCGCTTCGCGGATCGGCGTGCGGCTGACGCCAAGCGTCTCGGCCAGCTCCACTTCGCCCAGCCGTGCGCCTTGCGGGTAGCTGCCGTCCAGGATCCCGCTGCGCAGCCTGGCGTAGACGCGGTCCACTGCCGCAGGCCCCGGCCCGGCTGGGCTCGCGTTATCGCGCTCGATCGTGCTCACCTTGTCTCCGCTACCCTGGATGCCGCGCGTTGCCTGCTGGCGCTAGCCGCCGCATATCGTGCCACATCCCGGCGAATGGGCAGGTCACGACGGCGGGAAATCGCCCGCCCGGCCCAGCAGGGCCGGTCCCGTATGACCGAGGCGTTCCCCGACATAATCGGCGGCAGCCAAGACCCGCTGCAAGCTTATGCCGGTCCTAACGCCGGTACGCCGCAGCGCATACGCCAGATCCTCGGTCGCGATGTTACCTGTGGCCGCCGGGGCGAACGGGCACCCGCCGATGCCACCGCTGCTTGCGTCCAGTGCGCCCGCACCCGCTTCCACCGCCGCGAGGGCGTTCGCATACCCCGTGTTACGGGTGTTGTGGAAGTGGAAGCGCAGCGGGGCGCCGGTGACCTCGCGCACCGCCTCGGTCAGCACCCGGACGTCCTGCGGGACACCGACTCCGATGGTGTCCGCCAGCGCCACCTCGTCTAGGCCGGCGTCCGCGCACCGACGGATGATGTCCGCGACCCTTGCGGGCGGCACTTCCCCCTCGAACGGGCACCCGAAAGACGCGCCCACGGTGAGAGTGACGGTCAGTCCCGCGGCCTTGGCGGCACCCGCGATGCCCAGGAAGGAGTTGATGGCCTCGTTGATGCTCATGCCCTGGTTGCGCTGGCAGAACGTCTCGGTGGCGACCACGATCACGTTGACCTCGTCGACGCCCGCCGCCAGTGCCCGCTCCAGGCCACGCCGGTTGACCACCAGCCCGGCGTAACGCACCCCGGGTGGCCGTGACACCGCTGCCATCACCGCCTCGGCATCGGCCATCTGCGGAACGCGGCCGGGGTGGACGAAGCTGACTGCCTCTATCCGCCGGAGCCCGGCGGCGATCAGCGCCTCGATGTAGGCCACCTTGGCGGAACTGTCGAGCAGCACGTCCTCGTTCTGCAGGCCGTCCCGTGGTCCTACTTCCACCACGTCCACTTGCCGTACTTCCACGTCGCTCATTCTGTCTTGAGTCCTTGCATTCAATCAGCCAATAAATCTAGGAGTTGGATCTTGAATTGATGACAGCTTCCCCCTAGGTTGTATGCAATCATATCGAGCAGCGGTGTGCCGGGCGCACCGCTCCCCACAGTGAGGTGGTAGATGACCGGCGAAGCCACACCGCTGCCGCTGGCGGACGTGCGGGTGGTCGAAGTCGGCCAGTTGCTTGCCGGGCCCTTCTGCGGGCAACTGCTCGGCGACTTCGGGGCCCAGATCATCAAGGTTGAGGACCCCGGCCGCGGCGACCCAATGCGCCAGTGGGGCCGGGAGAAGCCGTACGGCATGTCGCTGTGGTGGCCGGTGGTAGCGCGGAACAAGAAGTCTGTCACCGCGAACCTGCGCGATGAGCGCGGCCAGGACCTGGTCCGTCGGCTGGCCGCGGAGTCCGACGTGCTGCTGGAGAACTTCCGCCCGGGCACGCTGGAGCGCTGGGGCCTGGGACCTGAGCAGCTCTGGGCGATCAACCCCAAGCTGGTGATCACTCGGGTAACCGGGTTCGGCCAGTCTGGCCCCTACGCACCGCAGGCCGGCTTCGGCTCCATTGGCGAGGCCATGGGCGGCATCCGCTATGTCACCGGCGACGCCGATCGGGCCCCGTCCCGAGCGGGCATCTCTCTCGGGGACGCGCTGGCCGCGACGTTCGCCGCGCTCGGAACGCTGGTCGCCCTGCACGCGCGCCAAGCCACTGGGAACGGCCAGGTGGTCGACTCCGCCATCTACGAGGCGGTACTGGCGATGATGGAGTCGATGCTGCCGGAGTGGGCGCTGGCTGGGTACCAGCGGGAGCGAACCGGGCCTGTGCTGCCGAATGTCGCGCCCAGCAATGTGTACCCGACCGCCGACGGCGACCTCATCCTGATCGCGGCCAACCAGGACTCGGTGTTTCGCCGCCTGGCCGGCGTGATGGAGAAGCCAGAACTGGCGGACGACGAGCGGTACGCCACCCACGGCGCGCGCGGCGCGAACATGGCGGGACTTGACGACCTGATCGCTGCCTGGACCGCGACCCACGAAGCGGACGACCTGCTGGGTCGGCTGCACGACGGCGGGGTGCCGGCCGGGCGTATCTTCCGGGCGCAGGACATGTTCGACGACCCGCATTTCGCCGCTCGCGAGTCGATCGTTCGCATCGCCCACCCGGCATTCGGCGAGTTGCCGATGCCGAACGTCTTCCCGCGGCTTTCTGCCACCCCAGGCCGGGTCCGCCACGCCGGGCCTGAGCTCGGGGAGCACAACGACGAAATCTACCGGGGCCTGCTTGGCCTCGATGACGGGCAACTGGCTGACTTCGCGGCCAACGGCGTGATCTGAACAACCGGCAAATGTTTCTGGAGGCTCCATGACCTACCGGCTGGGCGTGGACGTCGGCGGCACCTTCACCGACGTCTTGCTCATTGACGAACGAACTGGCGGCACCTACCGGGCCAAGACCGCGTCCACGCCGGACGACCAGTCGGTCGGCGTGCTGCGCGGTATAGAAAAGGTGTGCGGCTCGGCCAGCATCACCCTCGGCGACATCACCCAGGTCCTGCACGGGACCACCGTGGCCACCAACGCGATCCTGGAGGGCAAGGGCGCCCGGGTCGGGCTGGTCACCACCCAGGGGTTCCGCCAGGTGCTGCAGATCGCCCGGTCGTTCGTGCCGGGCGGGCTGGCCGGCTGGATCATCTGGCCCAAGCCTGAGCCGCTGGCCTCGTTGGAGGACACGGTCGAGGCAATCGAGCGGGTCGGCTCCGACGGGTCAGTGGTGAAGCCGCTGGATGAGGCGGACATCCGAGCCAAGCTACGCCGCCTGCGTGACGCGGGGGTAGAGGCGCTGACGATCTCGCTCATCAACTCCTACGCCAACCCCGCGCACGAGCAACGGATAGCCGCGATCGCCGCGCAGGAGCTGCCAGGCCTTCCGCTCTCTGTATCTTCGACGGTGCTGCCGGAAATGCGGGAATACGAGCGGACCATCACCGCCGTCGCGAACAGCTACGTCCACCCGCATGTGTCCAGGTACATCTCCAATCTGGCTGGCAAGCTCGCGGGCGGCGGCCTCTCGGCGGGCCTGTATATCTTGCGCAGCGACGGTGGCCTGGCTAGCGCGGCGAACGCAGCCGACAGTCCGGTCTCCCTGCTGCTGTCCGGCCCGGCCGGCGGCGTCGCGGGCGCGGTGTGGGCCGCCGAGCAAGTAGGCTTCCGCGACCTGCTCACCTTCGACATGGGCGGCACCTCCACCGACGTCGCGCTGGTACAGGACCTCGCCCCCCGGATCGGCCGCGAGACCACAGTCGGAGACCTGAAGGTACGCGCCACCTCGGTGGACGTGCGCACCGTCGGTGCCGGCGGCGGGTCCATCGCCCACGTACCGGCGCTGACCAGAGCGCTGCGGGTGGGCCCCCAGTCAGCCGGCGCGGTCCCCGGGCCCGCGGCTTACCTGAAGGGCGGCGCGGAGCCGACCGTGACCGACGCCAACGTCGTGCTCGGCTACCTGCCCACCGAACTGGCCGGCGGCGAAATCAGCCTCGACGCGCAAGCCGCCCGGGCGGCCGTCAAGACCATCGCCGAGGCGATGGGCCTGGACAGCATCGAAGCGGCGGCGGCAGGCATCGTGGACATCGTCAACGAGAACATGTTCGGCGCGCTGCGCCTGGTGTCCGTGCAGCAGGGCTTCGACCCTCGTGACTTCGCGCTGGTCGCCTTCGGCGGGGCCGGCCCGCTGCACGCGAACGCGCTCGGCAAGCTGACCAGGGCCTGGCCGGTGATCATCCCGCCGTCACCCGGAGTGCTTTGCGCCTACGGCGACGCCACCACCATGGTCCGCGACGAAGCGGCCCGCACCTATATCCGGCGGTTCGGCGCCATCTCCGATGACGAGCTGCTCAGCCTCCTGCACGAGCTCGCCGACGCGGCGGCCGCCACGGTCGAAGCGCAGGGCGTGCCCCGCGACGCGCAGACCGTCAGCTATCACGTGGACCTGCGCTACCACGGGCAGGGCTTCGAAATCACGGTTCCGGCCGCGCAGGACGCCTTCGACGGCAACGGCGGTGGGCTCGCCACGCTGGCGGCCGCTTTCGACGCCGAGCACAACCGGCTTTTCTCCTTCCTGCTCGATGGCAACGAACACGAGCTGGTCAGCGCCCGGGCCACAGTGTCCGGCCCGCGCCCCAGCGTCGGCACCATCCATCTGCCCGAGGGCGAGGCTGACCCGTCCGCCGCCCGGGCCGGCACCACCAGGATCTGGGTGGACGGCGAGCACGCGGACGCGGCTGTGTACGACCGCGACCGGCTGGCGGCCGGAAACGTGATCCCCGGCCCGGCCATCGTTACTGAGATGGATTCGACCACCCTCATCCTCCCCGGCCACGCCGCCACGGTGCACGCCAGCGGCAGCCTCCTCATCCGTCCCACGGAGGGCTGAATCCATGGCTCAGATCATCCAGACCGCCACTGGCGCAGTGCCCGCCGTGGACGTTGACGTCGTCACCCTGGACATCATCGAGAACGCGCTGCGCAACGCGCGGTACGAGATGGACGAGGTGCTGTTCCGCACCGCTCTGTCGCCGGGCATTCGGGAGCAGCACGATGAGTTCCCGCTCATCGGCGACCCGGAGGGCAAGATGGTGGCAGGCCAGTTCGGCCTGTCCGTGCCCGCGCTGCTATCCCGCTACCAGGGCACCCTCGAGGAGGGCGACGTCCTGCTCACCTCGGATCCTTACGCTTGTGACGCCGCCATCAGCCACGCCAACGACTGGCTGGTGGTCATGCCGATCTATCACCTCGGCCGGGTCGTCGGCTGGGCCTCGATGTTCGGCCACATGACTGATGTGGGCGGCAAGACGCCGTCCTCCATGCCCACCGACGCTCGCACCATCTTCGAGGAGGGCGTCCTCATTCCGCCGTTCAAGCTCTACCGCAAGGGCGAGCTGAACGAGGAGGCGCTGAAGATCATCCTCAACCAGGTGCGGATGCCTGAGTGGAACCGGGCCGACCTGAACGGGATCGTGGCGGCTTGCCGCACGGCCGGCCGCCGGGTGCAAGAGCTGTGCGACCGGTTCGGGGTCCAGACGTACCTCTCGGCGCTGAACGCCCTGCTTGACCGGAACTACCGGGCCATGAAGACGCTGCTCACCACAATCTTCGCGGACGGCGAGACGATCTCGTTCACCGACTACATCTGCGACGACGGAGTCGGGTACGGGCCCTACGAGCTGAAGCTGTCGCTGACCAGAACCGGCGACAAGGTAGTGCTCGACTTCAATGGCAGTTCACCCCAGGCGCAGGGGCCGGTGAACTACTACGTCAACGAAAACCTGGTCAGGATGTTCTTCGGGATCTACATGATCACCGTCGCCGACCCGCAGATCCTCTGGAACGACGGCTACTATCCGCTCATCGATGTGGTCATCCCCGACAAGAGCTACTGGAAGCCGGACTACCCGGCCGCCCTCAACGCCCGCAATCACGGCATCGGCCGGATCTTCGACCTGTTCGGCGGCCTGCTCGGGCAGAAGACCCCTGACCTGCTGAATGCGGCAGGCTTCTCCTCCTCACCGCATTTCATGTACTCGGGCCATTACACCAGCCCCGAGCGCAAGGGCGAATGGTTCCAGCTGTACTCGATCGGCTTCGGCGGCATCCCTGGCCGGCCGATCGGCGACGGGCCTGACGGCCACTCGCTGTGGCCTTCATTCGTCAACATCCCGTGCGAGTACCTGGAGTCCTACTACCCGATGCGGATCGAGCGCTGGGAGACCGTCGCCGACACCGGCGGCGCCGGGCTGCACCGCGGCGGCAACGGCGTCGACGTCGCCTACCGGTTCCTGGAGCCGGGCACCATCGCCATCCACGACGACCGCTGGCTCACCTATCCGTGGGGGGTCAACGGCGGCGATCCTGGCGCGCGCGGCCGCAAGTGGATCGAGCGGGCGGATGGCACCCGCGAGGTGCTGCCCAGCAAAATTCACGACGTCCCGGTCAGGCCCGGTGACCTGTTGCACTTCGTGACCTGGGGCGGCGGCGGCTGGGGCGACCCGCTGAAGCGCGATCCTGAACTGGTCGCCAAGGAGGTCAGGCGCGGCCTGGTGACAGCGGACGGCGCCCGCCGCTACGGCGTGACAGTGACGGCGGATGGCCAAGTGGACGCGGAAACGACCGCTGCGCTGCGGGCCGAGCTGGCCGCCGGGCGCCCTGGGCAGTTGCCGATCTTCAACATGGGCCCGGGCTTGGAGGAGATCCTGGCCCGCTGTGAGGAGGAAACCGGGCTGCCGGCCCCCAAGCCTCCGGTGGCACTGTGAGCAGCCGGCCTGAGGCCGGCCTGGTTCCTTCCAGCCCGGTCTGGCTCGGGCGAGACCTCACGGATCCGGGCACGCTGGCGGCGAACTACACCGGCGGGGGCTTCGGGCAGGCACTGGCCTGGGGGGCCCGGCCGGCGCTGATCATTATCGACATGGTGCGCGCCTACTTCGACCCGGATGCCGAGTTCTTCATGGGTACCGGCGAGTGCCTGGAATCCGCCTCCCGGGTGCTGGCCAGCGCCCGGGAGGCGGGGATCCCGGTGCTGCACACCCGAGTCGAGTTCGATGCGGACGGCTTGTCCGGCGGCGTGTTCATCCGCAAGATCCCGGCGCTGCGCCACTTCGTCCCCGGCAGCCCGCTCGGGCAGATCATGCCGCAGGTGGCACCCGCAGAGCACGAGGTCGTGATCGTCAAGCAGTATGCCAGCGCCTTCTACGGTAGCCACCTGGCCGCGACGCTGACCGCACTGCGGGTGGACACCCTGATCATCACCGGTGTAAGCACCAGCGGCTGCGTGCGCGCGACCGGTGTAGACGCGATCCAGCACGGCTACGTGCCGCTGGTCGTCCGGCAGGCGGTCGGCGACCGCGATCCGCGGCCGCACGAGGCGAACCTCTTCGACCTTCAGGCCAAGTACGCCGAGGTAGTCGATGAGGACCAGATCCACGCCTGGCTCGCCGGGACGGCGTCGCGATAGCCGGAGCAGCCCGCAGGCGAGCCCTAGAACCCGGCAGAACTGCTGTAGCACTGCTCGATGAGACGATCCTCGGTTAGTGCGTCGCCGGCGAGCTCAGCCGACACGCGGCCGTGCCGGAACACGAGCACTCGGTCGCAGACATGGGCTAGGTCCTCGAAGTCCGAGCTGGCCATCACGATCGAGGTGCCGCCGTCGGCGGCCGACCGCATCCGGGCGAAGATCTCCTTGCGGGCCCCGATGTCCACGCCCTGGGACGGCTCGTCGAGCAGGAACAGCATGGGCCCGAGCTGCAGCCACTTGGCCAGCAGTGCCTTCTGCTGGTTGCCGCCGCTGAGAGTGGCCAGCAGGTGGTCCGGTGACTGCGGCCGCACGCCGAAATCGGCCAGCAGCCTGGAGACGTGCTCGTGCTCCCGGCGGAAGCTCAGCACACCGCGGGAGAAGAATCGGCTCAGCACCGGCAGGCTGACGTTGTCCCTGACCGTCAGGTGGCCGATGCCGGAAGCGCCGAGGCGGTCGCCGGGCACCAGCGCCATCCCGGCGGCGGCGGCGTGCGCCGGCGTGAGCTGGGCCGCCTTCATGGTGCGCCCCGCGAGCGCGATCTCCCCGTGCCGGGCGCGGGTTGCGCCGAAGAGAAGATAGGGCACCTCGTTCTGGCCCATCCCTACCAGGCCGGCCAGCCCGACAATCTCGCCCTTGTGCACCTCGAAGTCGAACCCTTCCACCACCAGGCCGGAAAGGGCGCGGGCCGACAGCACCACCTCGCCGGGGTGCGCGGCGGCCTGCGGGTAGAGCTGCTCGATCTCCCGGCCCAGGATCATGTGGATGAGCTGCGCCTCGGTGATTTCTGGAGTGTCCATGGTGCCGACCACCGCACCGTCCCGCAGCACGGTGACCCGGTCAGTGATGGCCTTTACCTCTTCCAGGCGGTGACTGACGAAGATCACGGCGGTACCGTGCTCAGCGACCCGCCGCATCGCGGCGAAGAGTGCTTCTACTTCGTTGGCCGGCAGGTAGGAGGTCGGCTCGTCGAGGACAATGACCCCTCCCTCGTGGCTGCTTGCGTCGGACACCGCACGGGCGATCGCGATCAGGGCCCGCTGGACCGGGGTGAGCAAGGACACGGGCTGGTCGATGTCCAGCTCCAGGTGGAAACGCTCCAGCGCTTGCCGTACCCAGGCGCGTTCCGCCGCCCAGTCGATATGCCGGGCGACCCGTGGCTGGTACCGGTTGACCCGCAGGTTCTCCAGGATGCTGAGCGAGGGGATGAGCCCGAGATCCTGGTGGACAAAGCTGAGCGCCAGCCGCTTGGCCGCAGCCGGCGGCACCGGCAGCTGGACGGTTTCTGAGCCGACGGTGAGCGAGGCGCCAGGCTCGGGCGCGTGGAAGCCAGCCAGTACCTTGATGAGGGTGGACTTGCCGGATCCGTTCCTGCCCACAAGGCCGTGGATCTCCGCGCGGCGGACCTCAAGCGACACGTCGTGCAGGGCGAGCACTCCGCCGAAGGACTTCGAGAGCCCGCGTACCTCCAGTGCGACGTCGCTCACGGCCGCCCTACCTCCGTCCCTGTGGTGAACACCCCAGCCAGGACGCGCCAGGGACCGCGCCCCTGGCGCCGGCATCCGCCGGCGCCGAGGGCTTGCGCGGTCAGCTGCACGCCGCTCCCCAGAGCTTGTCGTACTCGCAGGCGAAGTTGACGGTGCCGTACCAGGTCGACTCGCTGGCGCTGAGGTTGATGGTGGACAGGTTGTCGCGGGTGAACAGGCGCAGCGGCACGTGCTCGTTCGCGATCACGGGCGCGCCGGTGGCCACGCGCAGGATCTCATCGGCGAGCGCGTAGGCGTACCAGTCGTTCGGACCGCCCACGTCCGCTGACAGCGCGGACTGCTTGGCCAGGTCATTCTTCATCACGACCGGGGTGGCGTTGAACGACCCGACAGCCACCTTGCGGCTCAGGTTAAGTTGCTGGATCGCCGGCAGCATGTAGATCGTCATGCCGTCGTACAGCGGCAGCATGTGGTCAATGCTGGCGTTGGAGGTCAGCGTGGAGCGGGTGACCGTGGGCAGGTTGGTCGCCCAGTCCGGGATCAGCACGTTCTGTACCGGCAGCGCGGCCGAGGACGGGCAGTACTGACTGATCGCGCTCTGGATGCCCGCGACCTCGGCCGCTGACGGCTGGCGGCTGGAGGTAGTGGTGATGATCTGCGGGTACCCGGTGCACTTGGAGTCCGCGGCGAACCAAGCGCCGAGGATCTTGCCGACCTGCGGGTAGTCGAACGTCACCTCGGCGACCGCACCGGTGCCCTGCGGCAGCCCGGGGGTCCCGGTCTGCGCCGTGATCACCTTGATGCCGGCGGCGTTCGCCTGCTGGATGTAGGTGTGGATGAACTCGTTGTCTAGTGCCATCGCGACGATTACGTCCGGCCGGGCGGCGATGTCCTGGGTCAGGCAGGAGGTGATGCCCTCGGGGGTACCCTTGCCGTCGCAGATGTTGGCCTTCACGCCCAGCTTCTGCAGCTGGGCCTGGGCGACCGCGGCCCATTCGTGCAGCGCCGGGATCTCCTCGGTCAGGTTGACGAGGTCAACCGTCTTGCCCCTGGCGGCCTTGGCGTTAACCCGCGCGGTCGGGCCCTGCCAGGTGGGCGGCTTCTCCCACTGCGCTACCGCCTTCTCGGCGAGGGCGACACCAGCGGCGTCGGCGGCGACGCTGGGACTGCCGGACGAACCTGAGGACCCGGAAGAACCCGGCGTGCTGGAGCCTCCTGACGAGCACGCCGCCATGAAAACGGCAGTGGCCACGGCCCAGGCGCCAAGCGCGAGTCGGCGGCGCAGACGGCTGGGCCTGACCTCCTCGCGATGAACAGGTGAGAGGTGCATGTGTGTTTCCTCCTTTGCCCGACCCTGAGCTGGCCGGAGAATCAGCGTGGCGGCTCTGCCTCAGGTGCCGGCCGCAGCCCGGCGGCGGACCTCTGCGAACCTGGCGACAGCGACTGCGACGATTAGCGACCCGCCGTACCACACGTTCTGGACCCAGCCCGTGTATCCGAGCAACTGCAGCCCGGTGATGCCGGTGACCAGGAAGTAGACGGCGACGAAGGTCCCCCACGCGTTGAACCGCCCTGGCCGGATGGCGGTCGCGCCAAGGAAGGCGCTAGCGAAAGCCGGCAGCAGGAAGGTCGGCCCGCCGCTCGGGTCGGCGGCGCCGACCACGCCGGCCTGCAAGATGCCCGCCACCGTGGCGATGAGGCTGCCGGTGATCAGCGCGCCGGCGCGGATTCGCTGCACCCGCAGCCCCGACAGCCGCGCCACCTCCCGGCCCTCGCCCACGAAGACCATGTGACGCCCGAGCGGCACGTAGTTGAACACGTACCAGAGCAGGAAGCAGAGAACCACGCCGTAGTAGAAGGCCAGCGGCAGGTCGAGAAACTGCTTGCTCACGGCGGTGATGAGCCCGCTGGGGACGCCGCCGATGGTCTCCGAGTTACTCATCCCGTAGCCGAGGCCGGTGAGCAGGGTGCCGGTGCCGAGCGTGACGACAAAGGAGGAGATCCCGCCGCGCACGACGAGCAGGGCGTTCACCGCGCCGACCGCCACGCCCGCCACGAGGGTGACCGCGATCGCAGCCAGCAGCGGCCAGTGGTCCTGCGCCGACAGCAAGGCGACCAGGACGGCCCCGAAGCCCATGACGGACGCCACCGACAGGTCGAATTCACCGACAGAAAGCGAAACGAGCAATCCCAGTGCCAGCACCAAGAGAACCGCCTGGGTGCCGAAGATCGTCGAGAAGTTCGCGACCGTCGGGAAGGTGGCCGGGGCTAGCAGGGAGAAGGTCACCGCGACCACGACCCACAGCAGCACGAGCCCGAACCGTTCCGCGAGCCGGACCGGGAGGGCGAATTGCCGGCCGCCAACCCGCGCGAAGGTACCCGCGCGTGGCGTCCGGCCGTCGGGCGCCACCGCCTGGGCGGTATCCGCGGCGGTACGCCCGCCGGTCTCGCTCATGCCGGGATCCGTGCCGCTGTCAACTGAGCAAGCATGGTGGATTGTGTACATGAGCCGCAGACACTCTGTCAATAGTGGCCCAGTTCGGACCTTAAACCCGCCCCTTATGTATACATAATCCGCCCCTGGACTCTCAGTGAGCGCCAGGACGCCGAGTTCGTCGGGAATCAGCCGGGAGGCAGGTCGGCAGGCGCGGTCAACGTCCCGGTGACGGCGGTAGCGGCGGCTACCTGCGGCGAGACCAGGTGGGTGCGACTCCCCTCGCCCTGGCGGCCTTCGAAGTTGCGGTTAGAGGTAGACGCCGCGCGCTGTCCTGGCGAGAGCCGGTCGGGGTTCATGCCCAAGCACATCGAGCAGCCTGCCGCCCGCCACTCCGCGCCGGCCGCGAGAAAGACCTCATGCAGGCCCTCGGCCTCGGCCTGTGCCTTGACCTGCATTGAGCCCGGCACCACCAGCATCCGCACGCCGCGAGCCACTCGCCGGCCGCGCAGGATGCTGGCGGCGGCGCGCAGGTCCTCGATGCGGCTGTTCGTGCATGAGCCGAGGAACACGGTGTCGACGGAGATGTCGCGCAACCGCGTGCCGGGAGCGAGTCGCATGTAGGCCAGCGCCCGCTCGGCTGCTGCTCGCGCCGCGCGGTCGGTGAATGACTCCGGGTCTGGTACCCGGCCTGCCAGGGGCGCGCCGTGGCCCGGGTTGGTTCCCCAGGTGACATACGGTGACAGCTCACCAGCGTCGATCACGATTTCGCTGCCGAAAACCGCGTCGTCGTCACTGTGCAGCAGGCTCCAATACGCCTGGGCCGCGTCCCAGTCCGCCCCGGCCGGCGCGTGCGGCCGCCCGCGCAGGTAGGCGTACGTAGTTTCATCCGGGGCGACCAGGCCGGCCCGGGCACCGGCCTCTATCGACATGTTGCATACGGTCATACGGCCTTCCATCGACATTGCCCGGATCGCTGCGCCCCGGTATTCCACGATGTGCCCCTGGCCGGCGCCGGTTCCGATGCGGGCGATGATCCCGAGGATCAGGTCCTTGGGGCTCACGCCGTCGGGCACCGCGCCCTCCAGGGTGATCGCCATGGTCCTGGGCCGGGTCGCCAGGATCGTCTGGCTGGCCAGCACGTGTTCCACCTCGCTGGTACCGATGCCGAACGCCAGCGCACCGAATGCTCCGTGGGTGGAGGTGTGGGAGTCCCCGCATACGATCGTCATTCCTGGCTGCGTTAGCCCTAGCTGCGGGCCAATGACGTGCACGATCCCCTGACCGGCGGCCCCCATCTGGTGCAGCCTGATGCCGAAGGCGGCGCAGTTCTCGCGAAGTGTCTCCACCTGAGCGCGGGAGGCGGGGTCGGCGATGGGCAGGTCGACGTCGGTCGTCGGGACATTGTGGTCCTCGGTCGCGATCGTAAGGTCAGGGCGGCGCACCGTACGCCCGGCCAGCCGTAGCCCTTCGAATGCCTGCGGGCTGCTCACTTCGTGCACGAGGTGCAGGTCGACGTAGAGCAGGTCTGGCTCGCCCCTTGTGCGGCGCACTACGTGGTCGTCCCAGACCTTGTCGGCGAGTGTGCGGCCCATCAGGACCTCCCTGCGTGCCGTGCCTGCGGTACACCGTGCTGACGACCACGGCGAGCTGCTCCGACTTTGTACACAATCACTCGATATACAGACTCGCGTCGAGCGAAAAACTTGTCAAGATCCGGCGGGTCACCCGTTGGATGCACACAATCGCCAGGGATCACCCCCAACAAATTTTTATGCATAAATTTTGCGTTTGTCTTGGCGTGGTTTCCCGAGGCCATGTTCGGCGGGGAGCTCCTGGAGGGACCGGTGCCTGGGAGCTGCCCGATAGAAGTGCATGCGGATACGGGGCAGGGGCACCACGGATCGCACCATGCCCGCAGTCACTGCCCCCGAAATCCCGCTGAGCAGGCCCGCCGGGCCCGCCGGGCCCGCCTAAGGCAGGTCGAGGAAGACGATCTCGCGCTTGTTCTCCTCGCCGAAGGTTACCCCGCGCTGCGCAGCCCGCTGACGGGGCGCCCTGACCTCCAGCAGCAGTTCCTCGAAACGCTCGACCGCGAAGTCGCCGCCGGTCACCCGCTGCCCCTCGTCGCGGGCCTTGATCACGGAGCTTTCGCTGGCGTCCCGGTCCGCCTCGGTCGCCCAGAGCGATAGCACGCTAAGCACCGCGCCGGATCGGTCGGCGCTGGCCGTGACGCCGCGGAAGCCGTTCTGGCCGTGCAGCAGCGGAGCGGCCGTGTCCTGCAGGTACCTCACGCCAGCATCGATATCGCTGGCCCCGGTGAAAGTCACAATTCGCGTGAACATCGTTGCCCCCTCTCGGTCCGTGTCCCCCTCCTGACCGCGTTCTGGCAAGCCTAACAGCAGGACAATTTGCCCGAAACGCCCAAGAATCGCTGCCGGTCAAGCCGTTGCCGCTGTCACGCAAGATCCCGTTTCCAAGCATGATTCGCCCTGATTTCTATGACCTCGGCATAAATCCGCGTAGCGAACCAGGTAAGACACGAGGCGGGAGACTGCTCGGGTCACAGCCACGCGCCTGACCTGGCGTTGACTCACGACGCGCACGGAGTTACGTTTCCTTACTAATAGGAAACTTTCCTGTTATTTTGTCAGGGGGGCGGTAAGGAGGCCGCAAGGATGACCGGCAGATCGCTCCGAGCTCAACCAGATGTCAGGCGGGCCTTGCGAGGGCGGCCCGTTGCCGGCCGGCTGATGGCCCTGGCTGTCGTCGCGCCCGCGGTCGCATTAGGCCTGTCGGCCCTGCCAGCCGC
>Ga0134128_10004542_pt1 | contig 16958 bp, 20 predicted proteins | sample KB31754_FD_96462 | JGI IMG/M metagenome (GOLD analysis project Ga0134128, IMG submission 96462) | Terrestrial soil microbial communities with excess Nitrogen fertilizer from Kellogg Biological Station, Michigan, USA - KB3-175-4 | ecosystem: Environmental > Terrestrial > Soil > Unclassified ...
CATGTTCGGGACGCTCGACTCCAAGCCCGGCTCTACCAACGGGCGCACGTTCAACGGTTATCAGGCGGCGCTCATCTCGGACTCTCCGCTCACGACGCGAGGGATTGCTTGGATACTGCGCACTGTCGCGCAGGCGGCTGCCCTCAGCCCCACATCGCTCGATAACGGAAACACGCTCTCGACATCCGATCAGCTTCAGCAGGCATTCGCGAAGAGCATCGACGACACCGCAAACTTCACCTACGGAACCTTTATCACAGGGACGCTGAATGGAGGCGGCTGGAAGAACAACCTCGGCTGGATAAAATTCAGCTATGACGACAATTATGCGGGGGAAGGGGTCAATAAGCCCGATGGCTCGCCGACCAACATGGGCACCATCCCGGTCAACGGGCAGTTCTGGGGAGCCGGGTGGATGTTCGGCTTTCAGAATATGGTGCTCTGTCACGCGGTGGAGTTGTCGATTGAGAACCTCAGCGCGCCATTGACGCTTGCCGCGGTGCGCAATTTCAATCTGCGTCACGCGACGCAGAACATGCAGCGCGACAACACGTACTGGAACTACCGCCGTGGCGGCGTCTTCAATCGACCCTACACTGCGAATTACTCGAGCACTCCACCGACATTCCTGACGCAGCAGTCGGCGTTCTCGTCCTACCTGTCCGTGGCCGTTCTCAACGCAACGCTGGACCCGAGCGTCGGTGGGACTCTGATGCAGCACGATACGGATGCTGCCTTCGTCGCGCCGGACAGCTCAGACTCCGCTTCCGGATTCTGGGCGCTGCATATTTCCGGCCTTCAGATGGGAGCGGAGACCGGCGTCGTTCAGGCCGCAGAGTCGATCGAGCTTCTCTCTCAGTCTCCGAACTACGCGGCCAATGTGACGGAGGCGAGTAACTCGCCGCAGTTCGCGATTGTATCTCGGTTGGCGAGCGCTAAGCCTGCGTGGTGGAACTCGATTTGATGCTTACGTGGACGCAGTTCTCAAACTCAGCCGCCTTGACGGCCGTGATGGGAAGCTATCCAAATCCGGGCACTGATGGCAGCAAGCAGTTCATCTGCTCGTTCTCAGGCGGCTGCCTCAATCCCGTCACGAGTGAGCTTCTCATCTTTGGCGGAGGCCACAACGACTACGGCGGCAACGAGGTTCTGAAGTTCAGCCTGAATCAGGCGGTCCCCGCGTGGTCGGTGCTTCGTACGCCGACTCAGGGCGTAGGCGCTGGCACATCTCAGACGCCCGTTCAGGGCAACGCCTACTACACGGACGGCACGCCCTCTGCCAGGCATACGTACGGGATGGTTCAGGTCGTTCCGGAGCTCAATCGGCTGATGACCTTTGGAGCGGCCGCGGTCTGGGGCAATGGCAACGGCAACTTCGACACGATTGACGGCTTTAATCTATCGACGAACCAGTGGGACCCAGCCGGGACATGGTCCGGGGCTGCGGGGCTTGGAACGACGATCTGCTCGACGGTCAGGGACTTCATAGGAAATATCTGGCACTGCGGAAAGCCCACCGGCGTGCTTTATCGCTGGAATCTGGCCGATGCCTCGATCACCCAGTTCACTTCGACGGGGACCCCTGGCGGGACGATCAACGGCGGCTGCACGTTCGTCTACGATCCCAAGCGGCATCTCATCTTCAGACTTCCGCACAGTACGACGGTCGCCGGCTACTACGACCTATCAACCTCGAACGCTGCCTTCACTCAGGTCACGCTCAACGACCCAAGTGGATTTCTGTCGGACGCGTTCCAGTACTCCGCTGAGTACTGTCCGGATCGCGATACGTACGTCGTCCTCAAGGCTCAGAGCACGAGCGTATACGAGGTGAATCCTGCGACGTTTGCCGTGACTGCTCTGTCAGTTGCGGGTACACCACCGGCACCGGCGCTCGATGGTACTGGGGACTTTTACGGCCGCTTCCGCTACGTGCCGGCACTTCGGGGTTTCGTTCTGATGGCGGGCGCGGCGGTCAACGTCGGATTCTTCAGGACCGGCTGAATGACGATCAACACCTTCAACCCATCGGGCGTCCAGGCGGCGAATTGCCTCTCGCTCATTGGTCCCGATGCGGACGGTTCCGGTCCCTACGACTTCGTAACGCCCGCTAACGTCCTCACGCAGGATGCAGGCGGGGGTCCGAACGGAAGCGGTACATACGGAAATGATTTCCAGCTCAAGAAAACGGGCAGTTTCAGTGAGGCAGGGTACACCCTGGGCACCCCGTTTTCTTTTCCGGGCGGCAGCGGTGGAACGGGTACGAGCGTATTCATCGCGTTCAGCTCCATCGCCGCGGATTTAAGTTCTTCATTCCCTCTCTACAGTGTGACGGCGGGCAGTTACGGAAGCTACCTCACCGCGCTTTTCAAGTCCTCCGTAAGCAATACGCCGCTGGCCAATTCCGGCTCGACCTCGAAGCTGACCGGAACCGCGGTGAGTACTGGAGTTGCGTTCACGGTCGCCATGACGGCCGATCCGTTCGGAACGACCGCCAAGTGGAATCTGTATCAAAATGGATCGCTCGTCACAGGCCCGACGACCATTGCGAATGTCGGGAGCACCGCGAACGTTGCGCATCTTGGCGGAGTAAGCGGGCAGGGCGCACTCACCTGCAACATCGCTTACATCGCGTTCTTTCAGACAGCATTGAGTTCGACGGATGTTTCCAACCTTCACGCCTCGCTTACAGGAGGCGGTGCATTCTCGCTGATCACGACAGGTGGCGGTGTGTCGGTGACTCCTGGAAAGACGGACGTGTCCATCACCGGGCAGACACCGACCGTTGCGCCCGCCGGGCACTGGATCACGCCTGCCACGGCTCTGAGGCGAGGGTTCGTGCCTCCAGGACACGGCAGACGGCTCTGGACGCCGTCGCATCTTGCGCGTCGAGCTGCCTAAGAGCGTTCCATGAATCTGACTGGCTACGCCCCGACGGTCGTGATCAATACGATCATCGCGCCGGCCGCGGCCGCTCTTGCGCTCGCAGGTGCAACGCCGAGCCTCTCGGTTCCCGTCAAGGTAACACCGGCCACGGGCTCGATCGCCATTGTCGGTGTGCCCGCGACGGTTGCGGCAAGCTCAGGCCCTCCGGGGGCAGGATCGATCGGGATTGTCGGCACGCAGCCGATCATCAATCTCGGGATCGCTCCGGGGGCCGGAAAGCTCGTCATCACGAGAACCGGCGCCGGCGGCACGATCACGCCTCAGACCGGAGCGCTCGCGCTCGCCGGGATGCAGCCGAGTCTCGGGGCATCTCTGGTTCCAGGATCGGGATCACTGTCCTTGGGCGGCGTCGCGCCGCTTCAGACGCTCTCGCTGCCGCCTCCGCAGGCGGCGGTACTTTCGCTCAGCGGTGCCGCGCCGACTCTTCGGGTCGGTCAGGTCATCACGCCATCGCCCGCGACACTTGGCGTTGCAGGTGCCGCGCCGCTTTTCGTGTCGCGCACGCTGATCACCCCGGTAACCGGTGCGATATCGTTCACTGGTCAGCCCGCCCAGCCGGCCGGTGCTGGTGTGATCATGCCCTTTGCGGGCGCACTCGGTGTCACAGGCTTCGCGGCGCAGATCGGCTCCCCGACCACGATCACCCCTCAGGCTGGTGCATTGTCGACGGTTGGCCAGGAACCGGCGCTTGATCTTGGAATCTCACCTGCGGCCGCGGCGCTTGCGATCTCCGGTGCAACGCTGTCACTCGGCGTTGCGATCACCCCGGATGCGGGAGCGCTGTCGGTGCTCGGTGCAGCGCCGGTCATTCTCGCTGCGATTTCCATCGTGCCGAGTACTGGAACGCTCAGCTTCGTCGGCTATGTGCCGGGCTCTTTGCCCGCCGCGGTCAGGGGCGATGTCGTACGCGTGACATTCCAGGCGGGCGATACGCCGCGGATCATCTTCAGTGCGGGTGACACCCCGCGCATCGTCATCACGGAGTAGGCTGAATGCCCAACAGCATCACGCTGACCCCAACCGTGCTGACGAACAGCCAGTACGCCGGGGCGAACGAGCCGTACGTCATCGACGTTTCCCAGGTGTCCGCCGCGGCATGGCAGCCCGGCATCTTCGTTGCGGCAGGGGAGATCATTCGCCCGACCACGGCGAATCAGACAGGCTTCGTCTATCAGGCAGATGCCGACGGCCAAACAGGTCTCGTCGAGCCCGCCTGGGCGAAAACGGTCGGGGGAACCGTCACGGACGGCTCCATCACGTGGACCGCAGCAGCACCGCCGGCACAGTCGCAGGACCAGATCGCAGCGGTCGTGTGGTCCGTGAGCGGACCGGACAGCGCGCTTCAGATTACCTCCCAGGTTCACGACGCCCTGACCGCCTCGGCCTACATCGGTGGTGGAACGAGCGGTGCCGTGTACACCGTAGAAGTCACGGTGACGATGAATTCCGGCGCAGCTTGGATCGTCGTGATCCTGGTTACGGTTCTGTAATGCCGAACGGTCCCTACTACAAGAGCGCGCACTGGCGGGCACTGCGCAAGGCAGCCCTTGAGCGCGATGGCTACCGCTGCACCGTAGAGGGCTGCGGATGGCTCGCAACCCACGTCGACCACAGGCAGACGCGTCCCAACGTCGCCTATGCAACATCGCTCGATGTGCTCGAGAACCTGCGCTCGCTGTGCAGGCAGCACGACGGCCAGGTGAAGGAGCTCCCAGGAGGGAGGGGACGTGCGATGGGTGGAGCATTCAAGGTCAGGGGCGCTGATGAGAGCGGGTGGCCGCGCGATCCTGCGTTCAACCGATGACGGCGGGGTAGGGGTTTTGCAGTGCAGCGTCCTCGGTGCCGCCGACCGCACGGTGCCGCCGCGCGCAGCGCTCCAACATGGGCATTCTGAGATCCGGTTATGGCAAGGCCTCGCACTCCATCGAACGTTCTTGAGCTTCGGGGCGCGTTCAAGAAGCATCCTGGACGACGGCGGAAGGACCCGGAGGGGACGGCTCCGTTCTGTGAGAGTCCTCCGGCGCATCTTCCGCCGGAAGCGGTCAGGGCTTGGAGTTACCTCGTCGCGCGTCTGCCGAGGATCGCGATCTTCAACTGCGACGAGATCGCGGTGGAGATGGCTGCGCGGCAGCTCGCCAGTTACTGGCTCACGCCCCACATCGATACGCTGAAGGAGCTGCGCCAGTGGCTTGCGAAGTTGGGGATGTTCCCCGTTGACCGAGCGAAAATCCCCGCCAAGGAGCCGGAAGGCACAAAGAGCCCAGCCGACGAGTTCCTCGGCTGACCCGGTCGAGGCGTACGCCAGATCGGTTGTCGCGGGCGAGGTCATTGCCGGGCCGCATGTGCGCAACGCGTGCAGGCGGCACCTGGATGACCTCGAGAAGGGTCCGGCGCGGGGGCTCAAGTGGGATGGCCAAGCAGCGGCGCGGGTTATCCGATTCTGCCGCGTCGTGCTGCGCCTCGCGGGCGGCCAGTTCGAGGGGCGCCAGTTCGAGCCGCATCCATCCCAGGCGTTCATCCTGGGGTCTCTGTTTGGCTGGAAGCGCTCGGACGGCACGCGGCGGTTCCGGCGGGCCTACATCGAGCAGGGGAAAGGGAACGGAAAGTCACCGCTCGCTGCGGCGGTTGGCATGTACTGCATGCTCGCCGACGATGAGGCGCGCGCCGAGGTCTACGCTGCGGGGTCGAAGAAGGACCAGGCGATGGTGCTCTTTCGAGACGCCGTCGCGATGGTCGATCAATCCCCAGAGCTCGCCGCGAGGCTCGTCAAGTCTGGCGGCAATCCGGTCTGGAACCTTGCCGATCCGAAGACGGCCTCGTTTTTCCGTCCGATCTCGAACGATGACGGTCAGTCAGGCCCGCGACCCTCGTGCGCGCTCTGCGATGAGGTGCACGAGCATCCGAACGGGACGACCATCGAGCTTCTCGAGCGTGGGTTCAAGTGGAGGCGGCAGCCGCTGCTCCTGATGATCACGAACTCCGGCTCGGACCGTAATTCGGTCTGCTGGCAGGAGCACCAGCATGCCGTGCGGGTGGCTGCGGGCAGCATGGGTGCGTCGGACGCTGAGCCCGAATATGTAGGCGATCCGGTCGATGACGAGTCGTTCTCGTACGTCTGTGCCCTCGACAAGGATGATGATCCGCTTGAGGACCCGGCCTGCTGGGTGAAGGCAAACCCGCTGCTCGGCGTCACGGTGAAGGATGACTATCTCGCCTCCGTCGTGCGCCAGGCGAAGGCGATTCCCGGGAAATTGAACGGCATCCTGCGCCTTCACTTCTGCGTTTGGACGGATGCCGAGCAGGCCTGGATGGGGCGTGCGGCGCTCGAGTCAGTCATGTCGGATTTCGATCCGCGCGAGCACCTAGGCAAGAGAGTCTTCGAGGGCCTCGATCTTTCCGGCTCTCAGGACCTGACCGCGCTCGGATTCTGTGTGCCGACCGGCACCGTGGTAGTCGAGCGCGAAGGCAGGCCGGTTGAGCTTCCGACGTTCGATGCGTGGGTCGAGACCTGGACCCCGAGGGATACCCTCGCCGAGCGGTCACTGCGCGATCAGGCCCCGTACGAGGTGTGGGTGAAGGGCGGATGGCTCAACGCCGTCCAGGGCAGGAACATCCGGCTCGACTTCATCGCAGCGCGCATTGCCGAGTCGCTCTCGGAGTATCAGCTCGAGCTTCTGGCGTACGACCGCTACGCCTATCGAAAGCTCGAGGACGAACTCGATGGGCTCGGGGTGACGGTGCCGCAGGCCGAGCACCCGCAGGGCGGGGTGCGGCGGGCCAAGCCAACTCCGGAGGCGGTCGAGGCTGCGAAGCGTTCCGGAGATGAGGCCCCGCAGGGCCTTTGGATGCCAGGCTCGGTGCTCGCGCTCGAGACGCTGATTCTCGAGAAGCGGATCCGCATTCGCCGCTCGCCAGTGCTCATCTCCGCGATGATGTCGGCGGCTGTCGAGCACGATCCATTCGATAACCGCTGGTTCTCCAAGCGCCGCGCTGTGAACCGCATCGATGCGCTGGTCGCGCTGACGATGGCCGTAGGGGCAGCTACCGCTGCGCCGCATTCCGGGCCCTCGGTGTACGAGGAACGTGGACTTCTGGTTCTCGGCTGAGGAGCGCGAATGATGAAAATCCGATCCGCGCTCACGCTGACGGATGTGGTGGGGATTGCTGGCGCTGCGCTCCTAGCGTACGGAGCATGGCTCATCTACCGGCCGCTCGGATTCCTTGTCGCGGGAGCGCTCCTGCTTGCAGGAAGCCTGCTCTTGGCTCGGGCTGACTGATGGGGCTTCTGACGCGTCTGACTCGGGGGATGCAGCGCTCGAGCGCGGGCGTTCCCTCCTACGGCATGATTCCGCCTCTCGGGAGCGTGCAATCGGCCTCGGGGATGCTCATCTCGCAGGCGACTGCGATGAGCGTGAGCGCGGTTTACCGTGCCGTGTACGTCCGCGCGAACGACGTTGCTCGCTGCAAGCCCTCGGTATTTAGTGAGGCTGCGGACGGGACCCGTACCAAGATCGATGCCAAGGATCACGCCGTCGCGCGGCTCCTTGCACGCCCGAATCGCGTGCAGACATGGTTCGAGTTCTGCCGCGATCTGTGGGTTGCATATCTCCTTCGCGGGAATGCATACGCGGCGATCCTGCGCGACCGGCGTGGTGATCCGACCGAACTCATCTGGATCAACCCCGATGCGGTGATGGTGCTCGAGGCGGCCGATGGGTCCTGGTTCTACAATGTCAACCGTATAGGGCTCTTTCAGATCGCGATGTTGCATGGATTCCCGGTGGCCATTCCGGCCGAGGACATCCTGCACATCCGCGGGATCAGCTTCAACATGCTGGTCTCAGCGTCGACCATAGGTCTTGCGCGAGACTCGATCGGCCTGTCGATGGCTCAGAATATCCAGGCCTCTCGCTGGGTGAACAACGGTGCCCGGCCATCCGGGGTTCTCGAATCCGAGGGCAAACTCTCCGAGGATGCTGCGAAGCGCCTGAAGGCGCAGTGGGAACAGTTCCAGGCCGGCGCCCAGAACGCAGGTCGCACGGCGGTGCTCGAGGAGGGCGTGAAGTGGAAGGCCCTTCAGCTCAATGCTGTGGACCTGCAGTTCATCAACCAGCAGCAGATGTCGGTGCAGGATATCGCGCGGTTCTTCGGCGTGCCGACCCGAAAGCTCATGCAGGCTGATACCTCACGCGGCTCGACGATCATCCAGGAGGATCAGAGCTACGTGAACGAGACCGTAGCTCCGGACCTTGAGATGTTCGAGCAAAAGATCGTGCGCACGTTCGGACTCGATGCAGAAGGTCTCGGGCTCGATATCGATGAGTCCCCGCTCCTGCGCGCCGATCCTCTGACCCGCTACAACATCGGCCGCATCGGCATTCTCTCCGGGATGATCGCGCCGAACGAGTGGCGGCGCGGCGAGCGGCTGCCGCCGGTTGAGGGCGGGGATGAGATTCGCGCGCCGGTCAATCTAGCCGCGCTTGGCTCTGACATGGCCGGACAAGCCCCAGATGCTGCGGGCCGACCGGCCGAAGGCCAGGAGCCAAAGCCCAGCGTTCCGACGGGTGGAGATTCGGCCGAAAACGACACGGCCCCGACGGGCTGAGGAGTTTCCAACATGGGGATCAATCCGAGACTCGTCCAGCACGGAACCGCGGGCGGGACGGCGATCAACGTCGACATGGCCCGCATCGAACATGGGGCACCGGTCAAAGTGCAGCTCTCGGCGAACTACGCCATGTTGAGCGGCCCTGGTATCCCGACTCGCCCGAGTATGACGGGAACGAGTGCGGTGAATCTAGATTATCCGCGCACCATCGTGAGCGGCACAGTGCTCACGCTCCTTAAGGGAGAGGCCGATGCGCTCGTGACGGCAGGCAAGGCGAGCTACGTCTGATGAGCATGATTCGCAAGGTGATGCCCGTCCAGTCGGCGCAGATCGCCGATAACCGCACGCGCGTTACCGCCGCGACGAACCAGCTTGCGCGCGATGGGCACATCCTCGAGCCCGCCGGCATCCAGACCGAGAACTTCCTGCGCGTCGGAGCGATCCTCTTCGACCACGACCCGAAGGTCCCGGTCGGCGCCCCGGTTGCAGTCGGCCTCGACGCCGAAGGCAATCTTTCGGTGGAGATTCAGTGGGCGACGCCTGGGATTTCTCCGAAGGCCGATGAGGTTCGCGGTTTGGTGAAGGACGGCACTATCCGCTCCGTGAGCGTGGGCTTCGAGCCGCTTGAGATGACCCCGCTCGAGAAGAGCCAGCCACGCGGGGGTCAGCACATCACGCGCTCGGACCTACTGGAGCTCTCCTTCGTCAGCGTGCCGGCAGACACAGGAGCCATCGTGACTCAGCGCAGTGCAGAGGACTGGAAATGCGGCGTCTCTCGGGACCTGCCGATCGAGGACTCCGATGGCTGGGACGGCCCGGCTGCCGAGGCCTCAGTGTTCGAGTGGGCGGGTGGGGATGATTTCGATCCCTCGAAGGCGCGCAAGGCGTTTCTCGCCTACAACGCCGCGAAGCCCAAGGAACGTGGTAGCTATAAATTGCCGATCGCGCACGTGGTCGACGGGCGCCTGAAGGTGCCGAAGGGCGCGATCCGCGCCGCCGCATCGCGCCTGTCGCAGACGGATATCCCAGAGGGCGTGAAAGAATCCGCCCAGGCCGTCATCAAGCATTACGAGGAGAAGGCTGGCATGGGCGAGAAAGATCGCGCCATTGTGGCGAAACACACCCGCGCACTCGAGCGCGCACCGAAGGTGCCGACGCTCAAGCGCGGTCTGTGCGAGGTGGCGTGCCTCGCCTATCAGCTTCAGCAGCTCGGCTACGCGCATGAGTGCGCCGAGTGGGAGGCGGAACTCGAAGGCGACGGCAGCGCGGTGCCGGGAATGCTCGGTGAAGCCCTCGTCGCGCTCGGTAAGGCCTTCATCGCGATGGCGAACGAGGAGGCGACGGAACTGCTCGAGGACAAGGACCTCGAACTCGATGAGGAAGAGATCGTCGTCGAGGAGCGCTCCTACGTGGCCGCCGCTCAGACATCCCGCTCTCGCGCGTGGCGGTACGGCATTGCGCTCGCTCGCGCCGGGCGTGCTCTGTCAGCCTCCAACGAGAAGAAGCTCGATGAGGCGGCCGGACACCTGGATCGCGCCATGAAGCATCACCGCTCTCTCGGTGAGCATCACGAATCTGCTGCCGGCCACATGGATGCGATCACGGCATCCCAGGAGAAGGCGCGGAAGGCGCAGGCCGACACATCGGATGCGCTCGCTGCTGCGAAGAAAGAACCCGAGAAGGCAGCCGAGCACGTCGCGCGCGCCGCGAAGGCGAACAAGGCCGCGGTGGGGCATCTTGAGGATGCCTCCGATGCGGCGGCAAACCTCGCCGACAGCCACGCCGATGCCGGTGACTCGCACGCCGCGATCGCGCGGTCCGTGAAGTCCGCACAGCGCTGCATGCGCTCTGTTGTTGAGGGATCGACGCCTGGTGCAGAGGATGGAGACTCAAAGGACGTGCAGACCTCCGCGGGAACCGCCGAGAGCACGGGCTCTGAGGGTTCGCGCAACCGCGACTTCCGTCGCCGACAGGCAGAGCTGCTAGCGCTCGCCGCTCAGTAGGTTCGTTCAACTGATTGATTAAAGGGCGCCATCGGGCGCCCTTTTTGTTTCTGGCAGCCCTCTGAAGCCCTTGGGCAAGGCAATCCACGTAGGGCGCCATCGGCGCCTTTTTTCGTTTCAGGAGCCCGCAAATGATCCAGGTCAATGACCTCGTGAAGAAGCGTGCGGCCGCCTTCGATGCGTTCAAGGCGCTGGCCGACAAAGAATCCCTCACCGTCGATGAGCAGAAGGACTACGAGGCGAAGCATCGCGCCGTGGTCGATCTCGACGGGGCGATAAAGCGTGCGCGCGATGCGCAGGCGCTCGCGGCCGAAGGCGCTCAGGCAGTGGAAGGCCAGGAGCTGCGCATCCAGGCGGGCGATGATGACCCGTACACGAGCGAGAGTGCGGCGAAGGCCCGCGGTCTCGGCACCCACAAGGGTCTGCGCGCGGTTGCCTGCGCGAAGATCTTCGATGCCGCCGGCCGCAGTCTTGCCGGTGCACGGGAGATCGCCGTCACCCAGTACGGTGAGCGTCATCCCATCGCGCGCGCCTTTGAGCCGCGCAAGGACGCTCAGACGCGCGCCCTCGTGACCTCGGTCGGATCCTCTGGCGGCTTCATCGTTCCGCCCGACTACGTGAATGAGATCATCGAGCTCCTGCGCCCGATGGCGGTCGTTCGCGGTGCCGGACCCAGGGTTCTCCCGATGCCCCGTGGCACAATGACGCTTCCGAGCCAGACGGCCGCCGCAACGGCCTCCTATGGCACTGAGGTGCAGCAGATCGCATCGAGCCAGCAGACGGTCGGACAGATCGTCGCGAGCTTCAAGAAGCTCACCGCGCTCGTCCCGGTCTCGAACGACATGATGCGCTATGCGGACCCGGCGGCCGATGCCTTCGTCCGCGATGATCTCGTGAAGGTCACGGCGCTGCGTGAGGACCTCGCGTTCCTGACGGGCGACGGCACGGCAGCGGCCCCGATGGGATTCACCGGATTCGCCAATCGCTTCGCCGTCACGGGCGGTGGCACGGCCGGAAATTTCAGCAGCACGGGTAATTCCACGGCGGCATCCGGTGGCAACTGGATCAGCTCGACGGAGAGCTACACGCTCGCGACAGCGGCCTCCGAGCTCGGCGGTCTCGTCAACAAGCTCGATACGGCGAATGTTCCGGACGTGAAGCGCTGCTGGTTCATGCACCCGAGGAGCTACAACTACCTCTTCAACGTGCAGAACTCCCTCGGCGTATACGTCTATCGCGAGGAACTGCTCTCCGGGGAACTTCTGGGGTATCCGTTCAAGAAGTCGACGCAGATCCCGATCAATATCCACGATGCCTCGAGCGCGCAGACCGACTGCTCGTTCGTGATCCTCGCGGAGATGGATCAGGCGATGATTCTCGACTCCATGTCGCTCGAACTCGCGGTCTCTCGCGAGGGCATGTACGTCGACTCCGGCAGCAACACGGTCTCCGCGTTCCAGAACGATCAGACCCTCATCCGTGCCATCGCAGAGCACGACTTCCAGATCCGCCATGACGCGGCGGTGGCGGTCGATCAGTTCGTGCGCTGGGCACCGGCGATTTCGTAGTCGCCTGATATCTCCGGGGCGCCTGCGGCCCCGGTTCCACTCGGTTACTAGGATTTTTTCAGGAGATCACCTCCATGGGCGATATCGTCACCCAGCGCAACATTGGTGCGCTGCTCGCAACTGTCACGAGCGTCGAGCCGCAGAGCTCGGCCGCTGCCACCGTCAACGGCGGATCGATCGACCGGCAGGCTCACAGCCTTGCCGGCTGCTGCGTGCTGCATCAGGCCGCAGGGGCTGTCGGCGGCGCGCCGTCGACGACCAGCGTCGTCACGAAGCTGCAGCACTCCTCCGACAACTCCACGTGGGCCGACTACAAGCCCGATGGCGTGAACGTCGCGACGAATGCGGCGCTCACGGCTGCCAACACCGAGAACAGTCTCTCGGTGGACTTGACGGCGGCCAATCGCTACATCCGTGCGGTCACGACCGTCTCCTTCACCGGGGGCACCTCGCCCACGGCGCTCGTCGTGGCGGATGTGATTCTCTCCGGAGAGAACACCCTCGCTGCGGTGTAACAGTTGACCCGGCGCCTTCTGGCGCCGGGTTCCTCTTTCGGGAGTTGTCATGGCGACGATCGTGAAATTCACGAAGGATATGCATCCGTGGCGAGCCGGCCAGGATGGGGTTATTCAGGATGATGCACTCGCCGCGCGGCTCGTGAAAAGCGGCGAGGCGCAGGACCCGCGCCCGTATCCGCCACCCGATGTCGCTCCGGTTCTCTCACCCCGCTCGGTTGCCTCCCCGAAGCGGCCGATGCTGCGGTTGCGCAAAAGGGGCTGACCCATGACCGACATTTACGCCGGCTCCGGCAACGATCTGCTATCCCCGGCATCGAATGCCGCAGCCGTGACGCCGAGCGATACGAACGATCTTGCATTCGCATCCAAGCGGCTTTGGATCGGCGGCACTGGCGCGGTGAAGGTGAATACTGTCGGCGGCTCGACCGTCACGTACACCGGTGTGCCCGCGGGGGCGTATCTCAATGTGCGCGCCTCTCGAGTGTTCGCGACCGGGACGACCGCGACCAACATCATCGCCGAGTACTAATGGCCGTCGAGACCATCACGACGGTGCTCGCGGCCGCTGCGAACTACGACCTCACGGACCTTGAAACCGCGAGGGACGAACTCGGGTTCACCGATCCCGATAAGACCGACGATGATGCGTTCATCTCTCGCGCAATCACGCAGGTCTCGGCCGCGATCTCGAACTATTGCAATCGAGTGTTCGCGCTCGAGACGCTGCAGGACCTGATCTATATTCAGCAGGACCCGTACCCATGGCAGGTTCCAGGCGGGGTCTATGCGCTTCAGCTATCGCGCTGGCCGCTTGCGAATTCGGGCGTCGTAGCCTTCAGCGGCACCACGCACTCCTCGACCGTCGTCGATGGCATCAAGAGCACGGCCGGGATTGCTACCGGCTCGCTCGTCTTCGCATCCGACGGCAGTATCCCGGTCGGCACGACGGTCAAGACCGTCAATCCGGCCTCTCTCATTCTCTCCCAGGCCGCCAGAACGAGCGTCGCCGGGCTTTCTATGACCACAGGCGTTCAGGTCGTGCAGACGCTCTCCGTGGGTACGACACAGACGCTCGTCTACGGACAGGACTTCACCGTCGATGCCAAGCGCGGCTGGCTTATCCGCCTCGATTCCTTCACCGGAATCTCGGTGAAGTGGGAGGCTGAGCCGACGACGGTCATCTATCAGGCGGGGTTCGATACCGTTCCGGCTGACCTTGAGGATGCGTGCCTGAGACTCGTGACCTCGCGCTTCAGAGCCAAGGGCCGCGATCCTATGCTCGTCGAGCGCAGTCAGGGCCAGATGGTCGGCGTGGAGCGCTACTGGGTCGGACAGGCTCCGGGGCAGAAGGGCGCCTTTGCGCCTGAGATTATCGCCCTCATCGATCAGTACCGTGTCCCTGTGGCGTTCTAGCCATGAGTGGCATTGAGATCACCGAGACCGGCGCCCGGGAGATCGGCGCGCGGCTCGAGAACTTCACTCCCTCCCTTCACGCGCGGCTCACCGAGCGCATCGAGGCGGCAACCGCAGAGCTGTGGGAGAGCGTTGAAGAAGTCGTCCCGCATCTGACGGGACGACTCGCAAGTGAGATTGCCTCGCGGCTCTTCTCGGGTGCTCGCAATCGCGTTGCCGGATACGTGAGCGTCTACGCGCCGAATCCAGGCCCGCACAACGAATACGCCAAGGCGGCAACGCTCGAATACGGGAGCAACAAGCCGCGCGCGGTGCGCGATGAGACGCACGGCATCATCACGCGTCTTGCAGGCAGCAGCCGGCGGATCAGGGCGCGCATGAGCTCGCCGGTCAACCTCGCCGCCCGACGGTACCTGCGCGGACCGCTCGAGGAGCTGCGTGGTCCGATCATGGTCTCTCTCGAGGAGGCGGTCGATGAGACGGTCGCCGAGGCGAATGCCGGATGAGACCCTCGCGCGAGAGCGTCATGCAGAGCCTGTTCGACACGCTCGTTGCAGCGACGAAGACGAGTTTCACCGCCGACACGCAGGCCGGCGACCAGGAGCTTGCGAATCCGAGCACGACGGCCGGACTCTTCATCGGCCTTCCGGTGTTCGGGGAGGGCATCCCGAGGGGGGCGGTCATCACGGGCGTTGCTCCCCTTACGATTTCAATCGCGGCGACCGTGAACGCGCTTGGCGTTTCCATGACGACGGGGTTCGTCACGACGAGCCGACGCGCCAAGTTCACGCGCGATGTGCCGTGCCCTGCGCTTTTCGTGCGCGCCCGCCCGCAGGATGCCGAGGAGATCGAATACGAGGGGCCGCTTGAGGCGTTGAGCCTCTACGCCCAGGTCGTGATCGTGAGTGAGGCCGGAGAGGATCCGGATGTGGTCCCCGAGACATCGCTCAACAACTTCCTCGATGCGATTCGCGCCGCGATGAATCCGGACCCGATATCCGGGCGCTTCACACTCGGTGGGCTTGTGCACTGGTGCCGGATGATCGGCAAGGTCGATAAGGACCCGGGCGACATCGGCCCGCAGGCCATTGCGGTCGCCGACATCGAGATCATCGTCCCCTAAGTTCCAACACCTCTTTGAGATGCGAAGCGGCTTTGCGGCCGAGGCGCGCTCGTGCCTGACGGAGTATTCATGGGTACCCAAAACGCCAATTACGCCTCATTCGGTAGCGGACTTCTCATCGCCAAGCCGAGCGGCACCAACGTGCAGCCGGTCGCCTTCGGGACGCTGCAGGACGTGACGCTCGAGATCTCGGGCAAGACGGACAAGCTGCGCGGGCAGAACATGTTCCCGGCGCTCGTGGCGCGCGGTGAGATGGATATCTCCGCCAAAGCGAAGTTCGGATACATCTCAGGTCCCATCTACACCTCGCTCTTCTTCTCAGGAGCGACGCCCTCTGCCGGCACGACATCACTCGCCTACAACGAGCAGCACTCGGTTGCCTCTGGGTCTGCGACCGTCACGAACTCGGCGACGTGGGTCGCGGACTTCGGCGTCGTGTACGTTTCGACCGGAGTTCCGCTGACTCCGGTCGCAAGCGCACCGTCTGTTGGGCAGTACAGCGTCACAGCCGGCGTATACACCTTCAACGTCTCAGACAACGGGCAGGCGATTTTCTTCACCTACACGTATACGCAGGCGACGGTCGGCTCGACCATCGTCGTGCCGAACTCACTTCAGGGCGTGCAGCCGGTGTTCTCGGTCATTCTGCAGCGCTCGACCAACGGGGTCGGTGAGCGCTTCCTGCTTGCGAACTGCATCGCCGGCAAGCTCTCGCTCCCGACCGCGATGGCGAAGTTCGCCATCAGCGAGATGGACCTTGAGGCCTTCTCTCCGAACGGCGGAAGCCCGCTCTCGATCTACACGGACGTTTGAGGATGAAGGGCGTTCGGGTCGAGACCGCCTTCGGGGAATACACCGTCCCCCCTGTGTCCCTGCGCACGCACTTCGATACCGAGGCGGAGCAGGAGATCATCTCGGACGTGAACAGCGACCCGAAGGCCTGGACGCGTGCTGCGATCGCCTTCGTGCTCGCCGTGCTGCGCCGGAACTATCCTGACCTTACGGAGGATCAGTTCTTCGAGAGCGCATCGGCGAATGACTTGGGTCCCATCATGATCGCCGCCAAATCGCAGTCGGGGTACGTGCAGCGCCCTTTGGTCAGCGGGACGAGCGTATCAGTCGTGGAGAACTCCTCGGATACCTCGTCAACGCCACCGGCTGGTTCCCCGACGACATCCTCGACCGGCTGACCTGGAAAGAGGTCGCCGAGCTTTCCGACTACTGGCAGAAAAAGCCGCCCGTGCAATGGATGCTCGAGGCGTGGTGTCGCGCGCACGGACTGATCGCTGAGGAGCGGCGCGAACTGACGGACGATGAGCTGAGGGCGATCTGCAGCAATGTCTAATAATCTCGCCCTAAAAATCACGGCCGATATCGCCGACGCCCAGGCGAAGCTCGCCGTCCTCAACGCCGAGTTTCGTTCCACCCAAGCCCAGATCAATGCGCTCGCTCGCGCAGGCGCCGCCGGCTCTCTTGACCCGGCCGGCGAGCAGCAGTTGCGCTCCCTCACGCAACGGGCGCTCGAGCTTCAATCCGCCGCGCGCCCGCTTGCAGTCTCGGTCAACGAGGCGGGTTTTGCGGTCAAGGGCCTGGGTGCCGCAGCGCTTTCTGCCGGCCAGGAAGTCGGCGCCTCGCACGGTCAGATCGCAACGGCCACGCGGGAGTTCCGCGCGCTCTTCGATGAGCTCTCCTCCGGCCGCACCCGCTACACCCCAGGCACCCTCGCCATCCTCGCGCAGCGCGTCTTCGGGCTCTCCGGGGCCACGCTTGCCGCTGTCG
>Ga0134128_10004544_pt1 | contig 16958 bp, 13 predicted proteins | sample KB31754_FD_96462 | JGI IMG/M metagenome (GOLD analysis project Ga0134128, IMG submission 96462) | Terrestrial soil microbial communities with excess Nitrogen fertilizer from Kellogg Biological Station, Michigan, USA - KB3-175-4 | ecosystem: Environmental > Terrestrial > Soil > Unclassified ...
ACCCGCGGCTCCATGGGTGCTCGTCGGGGCTCGGTCGCGCGGAATCGGTGATTTACCCCGATAGCGGGGGCAGCGGCTAAAGCTCCGCCGTCATCTCCAGCATCGTGCGCCGGAACCCGAGCGTCTCGAAGAAGGCGTGCGCCTCGGGGTTGCGCCAGGCCGAGAGCAGCACCACGCGCGGCGCGCCCCGCGCCTTGAGCGCGGCGAACATGGCCTCCACCAGCGCGCGGCCGGCGCCGCGCCGGCGCGCGCCCGCGTCGACGTAGAGATCGTTGAGCTTGCCGCAGGCGTCGAGGAGGTCGTTCCAGTTGCGCGCCTCGAGCGTGCCGTAGGCGTAGCCGAGCAGCGTCCCGTCGGCGTCGTCCTCGGCGACCAGGATCAGCGCGCCCTCGCGTTTGATCTCGCGCGAGAAGAACCACTGGTAGCCGTCCTCGACGGGCTCGATCAGCAAAAACCGCGGCGGGTCGAGCCGGTGGTGCATCCGGACCAGCTCCGCGGCCAGGCGGCAGACGGCCGGCAGGTCGGCGGGGCGGGCGGGGCGGACGGCGAGCGCCACGTTTAGTCCTCGGGGTCGGCGATCTCGACCCGGTTGCGGCCGGCGGCCTTGGCCCGGTACATGGCCGAATCGGCCAGGCGCAGGAGCGTGCTCTCGCGCCGGCGCGCCGAGCCGCCCGGCGCCAGGTGATCCCGGTAGGACGAAACGCCGATCGAGGCGGTGACCCGGGGCGGCGGTTGCGGCGGCGGCGTGCGCCGGTTCTCCGGCTGCAGGTCGAAGAAGATCGCCTCCGCGATCGCCTGGCGCAGCGTCTCGGCGGTTTGCTGCGCGCGCAGCAGGTCGCTGCCCGGCAGGATCAGCACGAACTCGTCGCCGCCGTAGCGCGCGACCAGCGCGGCGGCCGGCGCGTTCTCGGCCAGGAGGCGCCCGACCTTTTGCAGCGTCCAGCTCCCCGCCAGGTGGCCGTACATGTCGTTGACCCCTTTGAAGCGATCGAGGTCGATGAACAGCATCCCGAGCTCGGTGCCGTCGTGGTCGGCGCGGGCGATCTCCTCGGCCAGGCGGGTGTGGAAGTAGCGGCTGTTGGCCAGCCCGGTCAGATCGTCGACCCGCGCCTGCGCCCGCGCGCGGATGGCGTCGAGCGCGTTCTGGATCGACGACGACATGTACGCCGCGAAGATGCGCAAAAGCTCCCGGTCGCGCGGCGTGTACGGCGTCCCCGAGCGCCGGTTGCCGAGCTGCAGGATGCCGCAGATCGACTCGCCCACCACGATCGGCACCCCCACCAGCGAGCGGACGGCGCCGATCTCGGGCGTCAGCGCCAGCAGCGGATCGTCGGGCTCGAGCTGGTCGGTCTGTTTGGGGCGGCCGGTGGTGTAGACGCGCCCGGAGAAGCCGCGGTCCGAGGGGAGCCGCTTGCCGACCAGGCTGTCGACCCCCGGGCCGAAGGCGGCGATGTAGGTCAGCCGCGGCGCCGGCGACCCCTGCAGCTTGGCGCGTGGATCGTCGAGCAGGATCCCCCCCATCTCGGAGGGGACGAAGTCGTTGGCCCGCTCGAGGATCTCGCGCAGCGTTCCGTCGAGCCGGACGTCCCAGTGCTCGGTGTCCTGGTCGCGCCGGGCGCGCACGAAGAAGCGGGCGATCTCCTCCGGCGACAGCGTCAGGATCGGCCCCGGCGGGATGACCGGGACGGGGACCGACATCTCCTCGGTGCGCCGCCGGGGGACGTCGGACGGGGGATCTTGGTCGTCCATCGGCCTTCTAGGTTACACGACGTCCGCGGCCTCGGGATCGAACGTCGTGCGGTAGGCGGCCCGCAGCCGCACGCGCCGCTCGAGATCGGCGAGCACGACGTCCGAGGCGTCGACGCCGTAGAGCTCGGAGATGGCGTGCAGCCCGCCGGGGGTGAAGACGTTCAGCTCCAGGACCCGGTCCCCCACGATGTCGACGGCCACGAAGGTCAGACCGTCGGCCAGCAGGCGCGGTCGCAAAATGTCGCAGATGCGCGCCTCGACCGGCCCGAAGTCGCACTTGCCGCGCACCGAGGCGTTGGCCTTGGCGCGGCCGTTGGCGGCCAGTACGGCGCGGCGGCGGTAGATGGCCACCCGCTCGCCGATCCGGATCGGCTCGGCGTTGAGGAGCAAGAGGCGCTTCTCCCCCTGCTCGGCCTCGGGCAGGTACTCCTGGGCCAGCGCGTAACCTTCCTTGGTCACCGTCGCGATCATCTGGTTCAGGTTCGAGACCTGGCGGCGGCGCAGGTAGAAGACGTGCTCCCCGCCGCGGGGCGCCAGCGGCTTGAGCACCGCCGGACCGTCCAGCTCCTTGAGGAAGGCCTTGAGGCGGGTCTTCGAGCGCGACACCAGCATGCGGGTGCGGACGTCGGCGGGAAAGTCGGCCAAGTACATCCGGCTGCCGGCGCGGCGCATCCCCTCCGGGTCGTTGATCACCAGCGTGCCCGCCAGGCGCAGCCGCCAGCCAAAGTCGATGAGCGGCGCACCCGGGCGCCCCTCGTTCTCGCGGATGGGGTTGTAGCGCAGGAAGACGACGTCGAAGCTGCCGAGCGTGTCTTCCTCGACGACCGCCTCCTCGGAGCTGAGCGCGCGCGCGTAGGCGGCCGTGTCCGGATAATCGCCGGCGCGCACGCGGGTGGTGGTGGCCAGGATGTTGTTGTCGTCGAGGAATGACAGGTCGTCGACGGAGACGAAGCGCACGTCGTGCCCCCGCCGGTGCGCCGCGGCCGCCAGGTAGACACCGCTGAAGGTTGCCTGCTGCGCGCGGACGTCCGCGACGACGAAACAGATGCGCATGGAGAAGTTAGTGGAAGGCCTGACGGTATCTTTGCAAAATTTCGGACAGCCGGTCGAGCGGCAGCGCGGGCGCGACGTGCCCCGACTGGCCGCGCATCTCGTCGGCCATGCAGAGCGCGTTGACGATCGACTCCTCGGTGCACTCCACGACCGCCTCATAGAGTGGGTCGCAAGCCTCGTCGAGCAAGACCTCCAGCGTGGCGGTCATCTTGGAGGTCTGGCGCGGGACGCGGTTGGAGGTGGAGAAGGCGACCAGGATCTCGCCCGAGCCGTGCGCGGCGAACGAGCCGGTGCGCCCGATCCCCAGCGCGGCCCGCTTGCACAGGCGCACCAGCTGCGAGGAGAGCAGCGGCGTGTCGGTGGCGATGACCGTGATGATCGACCCCGCGTTGCGCTCCCGCCGGGGGGCCGCGAACGTCGGCTCCAGCATCTCGCCCACCGGCGCGCCGTCGACGCGCAGCGAGCGCATGACGCCGAAGTTCGACTGCACGAGGATGCCGACCGTGTAGACGTTTCCTTCGATCTCCACCCGCCGCGAGCTGGTGCCGATCCCCGCCTTGAAGTCGCAGGTGATGAGCCCCGTCCCGGCCCCCACCGACCCCTCGGCGACCCTGCCCGCCGTCGCCTGCTCGATGGCCCGGTAGACGTGCTCCGAGCGGACGTGGCGGCCGACGGCGTCGTTCAGCCAGGAGTCGTCGCACTCGCCGACCAGGGGGATGACCACGTCGTCCTCGCTGCCGATGGTGGGCCACTTCTTGGTCATCCACTTGACGGCGGCGTCGGAGACCTTGCCGACCGCCATCGTGCTGGTGAGCAGGATCGGCGTCTCGAGGAGGCCCCACTCCTGCACCTGCGTTATTCCTGAAACCTCGCCGGCGCCGTTCAAGACGAAGCCGCCGGCGACCACCCGGTTCGCGAACACCTCGGCGTTGGGGACGATGGCGGTGACGCCCGTGCGCACGGGGCCCTTGCCGACGTCCAGGGGACCGTCGCCGGCGATGAGGGTGGTGTGGCCGACGCGCACGCCGGCGACGTCGGTGATGGCGTTCGAGTCGCCGATCGGGAAGCGGCCGATGGAGAAGCCGAGCTCGCGGAGCCGCTTCCTCATTACGGCGCCGGCGTCGGCGGCGTGCCGCCCGGAGAGACGGCCGGCCCGGGCGTCCGCTCGCCGCCGCTCGCCGCGGGGGCGGCGTGGCCGTTCCCGTTGCCGCTCACGTTTCCGCTCCCGTTGCTGGCGGGGACCGGCGCCGGCGTCGGCGGCTTGGCCTCCGGTTTGGCCTCGCCGCGCGCCTCGGTCTTAGCCTCGCGCCGCTTCTCGCGCAGCCGCTTGAGGCCTCCCTCCAGGATCTCGCCGATGAGCGTGCGGTACTCGATCCCCGCCGCCGTGGCGATCAGGCAGAGGTCGGAGTAGCCGGGCGTCAGCCCCGGCAGCGGGTTGACCTCGATGACGTAGATGTCCCCCTTGGGGGTGACGCGCAGGTCGACACGCGCGACGTCGCGGCAGTCGAGCGCGGCGAACGTCTCGCGGCAGACGCGCTCGATCGCCTTCAGCTCGGCGGGCGCGAGCTGCGCCGGACACTGGTAGGCGACGTGCTTCTCCCACTCCTGCTTGATCTGGTAGTCGTAGACCGGTCGCTGGTTCGACTTGTCCTTGAACAGGATCTCCATCGGCGGCAGCACGCGCGGCCGGCGATCGCCGAGCAGCCCGACGGTGAACTCGCGCCCCGGGATGTAGACCTCGATCAGCGCCGGCTGCCGGTAGCGGTCGATGAGCTCGCGCACGACCGCCCGCAGGCCCTCTTCGTTGTCGACCACCGACGCGGAGGCGCTCACCCCTTTCGACGACCCCTCCTGGTTGGGTTTGACGATGAGCGGGAACTTCAGCTTCGGCGAAAGTCGCTCGCGGCCCGTCTCCATCACCTGGAACTCGGCGGTCAGGATCCCGTGCTGCAGGAGCACCCGCTTGGACAGCGCCTTGTCGAGCGCGATCGACAAGGTGGCCGCGTCCGAGCCGGTGTAGGGGATCCCCATCAGCTCGCAGAGCGCCGGGACGGCCGCCTCCCGGTTGCGGCCGGCCACCCCCTCGGCGATGTTGAACACCAGGTCGACCGGCGTCTGCATCAGCTGGCGGGGCAGCTCGGCGTCGGCCTCCAGCAGCACCACCTGGCCGTAGCTCTCCAGCGCCTCTTTGATGGCGTCGATCGTCTCGGGCGCGTCGTACTCCGCCTCGGCGTCATTCCCCCCCTTGGAGTCGACGCGCTTGACGTTGAAGGTGAACCCGATGCGCAGCGGATCGGCCGGCCGCCGCCGCCGCGCGCCCGGCTTCACCACCAGCCCCTGCCGCTTGGCCGCGCTCTCGACGACGGCCTGCAACGACTCGCCGTAGTCGAGCCCCTCGCGCGCCGCCGCGGCGAACAGGCTGGCCCCCGGCTCGAGCGACGGCAGCGCGTTCACCTCCAAGAGGTAGATGCGCCCGTCCTCGCCGATCCGGAAGTCGATCCGCCCCACGTCGCGGATGCCCAGCGCGCGCGCCGCCATCTTGGAGATGGCGCGCAGGCGCGAGACGACGTCGCGCGGCTGATCGGGCGGGCAGCGCACCGCCACCCGGTTCGCCTCCGCCGACTTGAGCCGGTAGTCGTAGAGGTTGAAGCGGCTGCGCGCCGGCGGATCGACGACGTAGTCCACCGGCAGGAGCACCCCGTCGTCGCCGCGCCCCTCGAGAAAGGGGACGGTCACGTCGGTGCCGGCCACGAACTCCTCGACCAGCACGCCCGAGGGATAGGCGCGCAGCGCCCGTGGAAGAAGGTCGCTCAAGGCGCGCGCGTCGCGCACCACCGCCTCGTCGGCGATCCCTTTCGACGAGCCTTCGTAGTTCGGCTTGACGATCACCGGCAGCGCCAGCCCCAGCGTCCCCGGATCGCGCAGCCGGCGGAACTCGTCGGGCGTGAGCAGGTAAGCGCGCGGCGTGTCGATGCCGCGCTTGGCCAGCACCAGCTTGGTCAGCCATTTGTCCAGCGTGACCGTCAGGACGTAGGCGTCCGAGCCGGTGTAGGGGAACCCCAGCTCCTCGAACATCGCCGGGTAGAAGGCCTCGCGCGCCCGCCCGCGGCGCCCCTCGGCGCTGTTGAAGATCAGATCCGGTCCGTAGGACTCGATGCGCGCGGCCAGCCGCGAGGCCGGGCCGGTCACCTCGATCTTCTCGACCTCGTGACCGCCCGCCCGCAGCGCCGCCGCGATGGCGTCGACGGTCTCGACGCTGTCGAACTCCGCCTCGTCCTCACTGTCGGTCAGCCGCAGGTTGTGGGTGAATGCGATGCGCATGAGTGCCTTGAAGCGTTGGACGCGTTCGAACCGTTGGAGCCCTTCACCCTAACAAAATTCCGCCCCGTCCGCCGAGCGCTTCCGCGACCTTCTCGCCCAGCTTCTTCAGATCGTCGCCGGGGCGCACCACATAAGCGTCCACGCCCGCCGCGAACGCCTCCTGCACCGAGTCGTACGAGGGGTAGGCGGTGTAGAGCACCGAGGCGCAGTGCGGGAGCATCTGCTGCGCGTGCTCGATCACGCGCAGCCCCGAGACGCCCGGCAAGTGGCGATCGGCGAGCACCAGATCGAAGTGATCGCTCTTGAGCAGCGCCAGCGCCTCGTCGCCGTCCTTGGCCGCGGTCACGTGGTGGGCCTTCCCCAGGTATTCGGCCAGGAGCTGCCGCCGCTGCCCCTCGACCTCCACCAGCAGCACGCGCCCGGCGCGGCCGGCCATCCGCGTCGGCTTGGGACGCGAGAGCTGCTCGTCCCGGCGCGACAGCGCGCGGCGGATGCGAAAACGCAGGTCGTCGACGTCGCGGATCGGCTTCTCGATGTAGTCGAGCGCGCCGATGTCCATGGCCTCGATCGCCGAGTCGTAGGAGCTATAGCCGGTGATGAGCACGATGGCGGGCGCGGGGTTCAACGTGCGGGCGGCGCGCAGCACGTCAAGCCCGGAGGCGCCCGGCAGGTTCTTGTCGGTGAGCACCAGATCGAACCGCCGCTTGTGCATGAGGTCGATCGCCTCCTCCGCCGAGGCCGCGGTGGTGACCCGGTAGCCGCCCCGCCGGAGCGCCTCGCGCAGCACGGTCAAGACCACCGCCTCGTCGTCCACCACCAGGACCTCGTGGCCGGTGGGGACCACCGCCGCGTGGGGGCGGGGCGTGGCGGCGTCGGCGATGAGGCGCGCGTCGATGTCGTGCGGCGGCGTGGGGGTGCGCTTCCGCTCGGCCCCGGTGAGCACGCCGTGTCGGGCCAGCGCTTCCACGATCCGCACCCCGGCCGACTCGCCGTGCCGGCGCGCGGCCGCCGAGGCGGCGATACGCCCCAGAAGCTCGAGTGAGGCCCGGGGGAGGTAGCCGCGCGCGCCGCCGTAGATCGCCGCCGCCAGCCGCTCGGGCGAGGGTGCGGCGTCGACGGCCACCAGCGCGGCGCCGGGCACGCGCAGCCGCGCTTCGCCGAGTCGCGCGTCGACAGCCTCGCCGGCGCCGACGTCGACCACGGCCGCGTCGGGGTTGGGCTCGTCGGGTCGCGCCCCGGCGGCGGCCGCCAGCTCGGCGTCGCCGAGCACGATGATCGCGGGATCGCGCCGCGCCTCGCGCGCCAGATCCGCGAGCGCGCCGGCCAGGGCGGGGTCCAGGGCGGCGAGCTCGTCCTTGACGCCGGCGAAGGCGTTCAGCACCAGCAGGCCGCGGGTGCGCGCCCGCCGGAACCCGGCCAGCCGCTTGATGTGCGCCCGCAGGAGCGCGTCGACCTCCGGCAAGGGCCGGGGCAGGACGGCGGCGACCTCGCGGGCGAAGGCCTGCCCGCTCCGCGCCGGGTCGCCGTCGCTGATGAGGACCAGATCGCTGAAGGGCCGCAGCTCGCGCGAGGCGGCCAGCGGGTCGCGCCCGTTGGCAGGCGCCTCCAGCCGCTCGGCGGGAAGATCGAGGATCGCCAGGTCGAACGACTCGTCGGCCAGGCGGGCCAGCGCGTCGGTCAGCGAGTCCGCCTCCAGCACGAACCCCTCGCTCTGGAGCGCGCCGGCGATGCGGCTGCGTTCGAGACGGTCGGAGAGCGCAACGAGGAAGCGCTCCTGTCCGCCGCGGGCGGCGTTGCGAAGCGCCTCCAGCGGCCCGCGCGGGCCATCGGAGTCTGGCATCGAACGATCGGGATTGTACCCCAGATGCCCCGCTTATGATGCGCCCGCCCGCGGAGACCTTGCGGGCGCCTCTCGGGGAGATCCGTATCGGGCGCATCATCAGTGCATCCGGGGTTGGTCCGTGTGAAAATTGACCTTAGGTAGTGAGAGAGAGGGTCCCTGATGTCGGAGCGCGACCTCACCGCAATCGAACGCGACCGCATCGCCGAGTGGGACCGAGCCAGCATCGGTCGCGCCGAGCGCACCGGCGAGCCGACCCGCGCGGGCGTGACCGGCTGGGTCGAGACCCGCCTGGCGGCCGCCGTGGCCCGCTTCGTGGAAGGTTTCTCCCGCCGCCCGACCGATCTGGTCGACGCCGAGGAGTCGCCCGTCCTCACCCGCACGGGCGGCGCGATCGCGCGCTGGATCTCGTTCCCGCGCGGCGTCCGCTTCGCGACGGCCGCGACGTCGTCGGCGGCCGCGGCGCTGGCGGCCTGGGGGATGGTGGCCATGGCGGCGAACGATCTCGGCATCGCGGCCGCGGCGGCGGGCGCCGCCACCGCGCTGTCGGCGGCCTGGGGTCCGCTGGGCGTCCGGATGGCCAACCGGATTCATCGCCTCATCGCGCGCCGCCGGCTGCATCGGATCTCCGAGCTGCGCGGGATCCCCGACGCGCGGTCGGTCGCCGTGCGTGGCGTGGTCGTCGCGCGCCGCACGGCCGCCTCGGCGCTCGACGGGCGCTCGGCGGTCTGGTCGCTCACGCGGTTCCGGGGCGCCGGCTGGCTCAGCCGGAGCTTCTTCCACGAGACGGCCTTCGACTTCCTGCTCGACGACGGCACCGACGAGCCGATCTGGATCGAGGTGTCGGGCGGAATGCTGCTCGATCCCTTCCCCAGTGAGGAGCGCGTCCAGTTCCACAGCACGACGCTGCTCGAGCTCGAGCATCCGATCCTGACCCGACTGCGGATCGATCAGCGGGAGCTGTGGGCCTCCGAGATCGACATCCTTCCGGGTGACACCATCGAAGTGGTGGGACGTTTGTCACGGCGGCTCGATCCGACAGCCCGCTCGACGTCGGGGCGTGACCCGCCGCACCGGCGGACGCTGCAGTCGGGGATGCGCGTGCCGGTGCTGATCAAGAAGCTCAAGACGAACGACGCGGCGCTCGCGCTCGTGCGCCGCGTCCCGGCACACGGGCCTCCGGCCCTGACCCCCGGCGAGCCACCGATTCGCAAGTTTTAGGGCTGGCTCTCGCTTTGCAAACCTGACCTGTATGGCCATTCATAAGTGGGCCGGGGTTCGCACCATGAAAAAGCTTCTCGTCGGATTCACTGTCCTTCTGGTTCACACCGCTGCGGCACACGCGCAACAGCCTGCGCCACAGCCCGCCGCTCCTGCGGCGGAGGCTCCGCCACCCACGCCGCCGCAGATGCCGCCGGCCTACGCGCCGCCGCCGGGGTACGTTCCGCCCGCGGCGCCGCCGGCCTACGGCGCGCCGCCCGCGTACTCGCCGGTGCCGACCTACCCGCCGCCGCCCCCCTACGCGTACCGGCCTTACCGGTACGCGCCGTACCGCTACCCCGCGCCCGCGTACTACACGCCGCCGCCCGCCCCGCCGCCGCGCGATCCGCTCTACCGTCCGTTCACTCTGGGCGGCGGCATCGGGTTCGGCGGGATCAACTTCTTCGACCAGTGGTCGCAGCAGCGGGCGAGCGCGAACGGCCTCTCCTACACCTTCCGTCTCGGCTTCGGGTTGCGTCCCGGTCTATTGCTGTTGTGGGACGTGGAAGGGACGGCGGCGAGCTACAAATTTTCGACGGTCTCGCAGACGGCGAACCTCATCGCGCTGCAGGTCTTTGCCACCCAGCGATTCTTCCTGAAGGGTGGGTTCGGAATCGCGGACGCCATTCAGGACACCTTCCCGACCCAATGGGGCGCGGCGGCGATGGGCGGCCTCGGGTACGAGCTGATCCAGGGTTGGAACTGGTCGTTCGACGTCGAGTTCACGGGCACCGGGGCCCACTTCAACACCAACGGCACCGACCAGACCACGTCCACTTGGGGGCTGAATTTCGCCCTCAACTTCTTCTAAGGCCTGGGTCTTCGGCCCGGCCCCTCGGCCCTTCTTCGAATCCTCGAGCCCGCGTCCTCAATCGAGGCGCGGGCTTTTGCTTTAGGGTCGGGCCGTCCCGGCACTGATCACCGCGACGGGCGAACGTGAACCGCGCTTCGTGCGGCCTCGAACCTCGCCCGCCCGACCTCCTGGGGCGATCGCGATCCAACCCGGCCACGGCTGGCACCTGGAGGAGGCCAGGTCAGAGCGGGTGGACGTTCGGATGGGAAACGGGCGAGGGATCGGGGCCCGCTGCCGACGGTAAGGTGGCCGGATCGAAGGCCTCCATGACCGGATGTCCGATCGCCCCGGGGGTATTCGGATATCCCAGCGCCCACAGGGCAGTGGCCGCCGTGTCGACCGTGCTGATCGGCGCGGTGATGCGATGGCCGGCGCGGACGCCCGGGCCCCAGGCGATCCAGGGGATGAGGCGGTCCTCCTTGATCTTGCCGTCGTGGTTGTGGCCGTGGCCGCCGTGATCGGCCGAGAGGATGAAGAGGGTGTCCCGGTCCAGGCCCGAGGCGGCGGTGGCATCGAGCAGGGTGCGCAGGCACTTGTCGGTGTGGCGCACGGCTTCGAACTGTGAGTTCGACATCCAGCCATCGGAGTGGCCGAGGTCGTCGGGGTCGGAGAAGTGGATGAACTCGATCTGCGGGCGGTTCTTCACCAGGTAGTCGGCCGCTTGCGCGACGACCTTCTTGCAGTAGTAGCCGGGGCGCGAGAAGTAGTCGACCGAGCCAGGATGGGCGATGTGCTCCAGCTTCTTCTTGCCGACGAACGCGGCGGTGGTGCCGCCGTGCTGCTCCGCCTCGTCGAAGATGGTGGGGACCTGGATCCAGCCCCGATCCGGGTGCCAGGAGTTCCAGTAGAGCCCGTGTTGTTTGACGTCGAAGCCCGACAGCATCGCGGCGTGCGACGGCAGCGTCGAGGCGCGCCGGATCGTGCGCGCGGTCAGTGAATAGGCGGCGCGCTTCATCAGCTCGGCGTGGACCGGCGGCAGCACGTCCATCAGCGCGTCGGGCCGTAAGCCGTCCTCGCTGATGATCACCACGTGGCGGTAGTGGCGGTCGGGGTAGGCCGCCGGCGCGGGCGGCGCCGGGGGCGGTCCCGGCGCGGCGACGGCGACGGTCGCCGTCGCGGTGGGGGCCGGCCTCGGGGGCTGGTGTTTCTTGCACCCGGCGGTCATCGTCGCCAGCGCCACCACCAAGCGGGCGATGATCCTCACGACGGCGGAGCGTAACAGACGGTCTTGCGCCTTTTCCAATTTGCCTTAACCTTGCGCCATCAGACCGTTTCGTTCCGCGCCGGTGAGCTCTCGCCCGGCTTCTCGTCTTCTCGCTCTCGCGTTCGCCTTCTCTTGCCTCGGCCTCGCGCCGTTCGGCTGCGCCCACGTCGAGGCGGTGCCCTGCGCCAGCGACCACGACTGCAAGCTCAACCGGCTGTGCGACGCCGGGCACTGCGTCTGGCCGGCCTCCGCGTCGCGCGCCTCCGGGGTGGGACGCGAGGGGGCGGCGGGTCCGCTGCCGCTTCCCCAGTACGCCATCGAGCCGGCGCAGGCGATGTTCCGCTTCGGACCGGCCCACCGCGGCCGCTCGCCGTTCGCCCTGCCGGCAGCCAAGCCGAGCATCTGGTGGGTCTTCACCACGGGCGGCCCCATCGTGTCGTCCCCGGCGATCGCCGGCGACGGCTCGATTTTGGTCGGTTCCCAGGACAACAAGGTATACGCCGTCGCTCGGGACGGGACGCTCAAGTGGTCGTACGCGACGGGGGACATCATCTTCAGCTCGCCCGCCGTGGCGCACGACGGCACCACGTACATCGGTTCCGACGACGATCACCTTTACGCCTTGACGCCGGCCGACGGAAAGCCGCGCTGGATCGTACAGCTTGGCGCCTGCCCGCAGCGGGTCGGGATTGGACCCGAGGCCAGCCGCTGCGACGTCGACGCCGGGCCGACGGTCGGCCCCGACGGCGTCATCTACACGGGCGGCGACGGGATCTACGCCATCAACCCCGACGGGACGCTGCGCTGGCACTTCGTCACCAACGGGCACGTCTCGTCGGCGCCGGCCCTGCTCCCCGACGGGACGGTGGTGGCGGGGAGCCAGGACAACACCCTCTACGCCATCGCCCCCAACGGCGAGAAGCGCTGGGACTTCCGGGCGGCGGCCGACATCGAGCCGGCGCCCGCCATCGGCGACGACGGGACGATCTACGTCGGCTCCGACGACCACAAGCTGTACGCGCTCGGCCCGGACGGGGTGCTCCACTGGGCCTTCACCACCGGGGCCGACATCCGCTCCTCCGCCGCCGTCGGAAACGGCATCATCTACGTCGGCTCGTTCGACGCTCAATTTTACGCCGTCCACCTGGACGGCACGCTGGCCTGGTCGTTCCGGGCCGGCGATCGCATCGTCTCGTCGCCTCTGGTCGACGCGACCGGCGCCGTCCTGTTCGGCTCGCAGGACGACCGCCTCTACTGTCTCGAGCCGGACGGCCATCTGCGCTGGTCGGTCGAGCTCGGCGGCGACGTCGACAGCTCGCCGACGCTGGCGGCGGATGGCACCATCTTCGTGGGGTCGGACGACCGCAAGCTCTACGCGCTGCGCGCGCCGAGCGGGTTGCCACCCCTCGGAAAACCTTAGAAGAAAGACACATTGGACAATCCGGACAATCCACATTTGCGTCCCACGATCTCGTTCTCGGGCCTCCCGGTCCGGACGCTGACCGGGCGAATCAAGATCCACCCCGTGGGGTACGGCTTCGTCGTCCCCGACGACAAATCAGAGGACGTGCACGTCTCGGCCCGCAACCGCGGCACCGCGATGGACGCCGACACCGTCGAGATCGAGGCCTGGCAGGCCGTGCGCGGCGTCGAGGGGCGGGTGACGCGCGTGATCGCGCGCGGCCGCGCCAAGATCACCGGCCAGCTGCAGCGGCGCGGGCGGCACCAGGTGCTGCAGCCCGACGACCCGCGCATCTCGGGCGTCGTCTCGCTCTCGGGGTCGATCCCCGAGGCCAAGGACGGCATCGCCGTCGTCGCCGAGATCACCCGCTACCCCGACGTCCCCGACGGGCCGCTCGAGGCCAAGGTGCTCAAGGTGCTGGGCGACCCCGACGACCCGCGCACCGAGGTCGAGAAGGTGCTGGCCTGCGCCGACGTCGAGGAGGCGTTCCCCGACGAGGTCGAACGGATCGCGGCCGGCTTCGGCGAGACGCTCTCGCTCGCCGATCGCGTCGACCGCGCCGACCTGCGCGAGGTGCCGTTCACCACCATCGACCCCGAGACGGCGCGCGACTTCGACGACGCGGTGGCGATCGAGAAGCTGCCGCACGGGGGAAGCCGGCTCTGGGTGGCGGTGGCGGACGTCTCGCACTACGTGCGGGAAGGGTCGCCCATCGACGTCGAGGCGCGCCGGCGCGGCTGCAGCATCTACCTGCCGAGTCGCGCCATCCCCATGCTCCCGGAGCCGCTCTCGGCGCGGATGTGCTCGCTGGTGCCCGAGGAGGACCGGCTGGCGATGGTGGTGCGCATCGACCTCGACAAACACGCCCAGATCGTCGACCGCGAGTACATGGCCGCGGTGATCCACTCCCAGGCGCGCCTCGACTATCCGGGCGTGGCGGCGGCGCTCTCGGGCGACACGCGGGGCAAGCGGAAGAAGTACGAGCCCTTTTTACCAGCGCTCCGCTCGATGGATGCGCTGGCGCGGCAGCTGCGCGCGCAGCGGCTCGAACGCGGGGCGCTCGACTTCGACCTGCCGGAGCCGTTCGTCGAGCTCGATCACGACGACCCGCGCCTGGTGCGCGCCATCCGCAAATCGCGGCGCGATCCGGGCGAGCGGCAGGCCTACTCGATGATCGAGGAGTTCATGCTGGCCGCCAACGAGGCGGTCGCCGCCAGCTTTCAGGAGCGCGGTGAGGAGACCGTCTGGCGGATCCACGACGCCCCCGATCGCAACCGGCTGGAGGAGTTCGCGGTGCTGGCCGAGAACTACGGCATCGCCGTCGACGTCGACGAGGCGCGCACGCCGAAGGGTTTGAAGCGCGTGCTCGACAAGCTGCGCGGCCACCCGGCGGAGAAGGCGCTTTCCTTTCAGCTGCTGCGGTCGCTCAAGCAGGCGACCTACGACGTGGTCAACATCGGCCACTTCGGGCTCGCCTCGGCCGACTACCTGCACTTCACCTCGCCGATCCGGCGCTACCCGGACCTGATCGTCCACCGCCTTCTCAAGTCGCGGCTCGCCGCCCTCAAGAAGCCGGCCGGCGGCTTCAAACCGCCGGCGGTCGCGCCGGTCCCCGACCGCCTGGGACTGCAGAAGATGGCCGCCGAGTCTTCGTTCTCGGAGCGCGCGGCGATGGAGGTCGAGCGCGAGGTGGTCGACCTCTACCGGGCGTTCTTCCTGCGCGACAAGGTGGGCGACGTCCTCGAAGGGGTCATCTCCGGCGTAACCGGGTTCGGCATCTTCGTCACCATCGACGATCCGTTCGTCGAGGGATTGGTCCGCATCGAGGCGCTCTCCGACGACTACTACACCTTCGACGAGCCGGCCTGCCGGCTGGTGGGGCGCCGCTCGGGGCAGGCCTTCGCGCTCGGCGACAGCGTGCGCGTCGAGGTGCAGTCGGTCAGCGTCGTGCGGCGCAAGATCGACTTCGCGCTGGCCGATCACCTGGCGCGCCACCGGGGCCGCGACTTCGCGCGCGGCGACAAGCGCCGCCGCGAGCGGAGACCGGAGCGCGGCAAGCCGGGCGCGCACCGGCCCGGGCGCCACGAAAAACGGGACGGGCGGAGCAACCGGCCGCGGGGTAAACCGAAGAAGAAGGGGCGATGACCACCATCCGGGAAAAGCTGGAAGACGACGAGGAGAAGGTCCTCTCGCCGTTCGCCCAGAAGAGCCGCGCCAGCAAGGGGCGCGATCGCCCGGAGCCCCCCGACCCGACGCGGCCGATCTTCCAGCACGATCGCGACCGCATCATTCACTCCAAGGCGTTCCGGCGGCTGGCGGGCAAGACGCAGGTCTTTCTGGCGCCCGAGGGGGACCACTACCGCACGCGCATCACCCACACGCTGGAGGTGGCGCAGATCGCCCGCACGGTGACCCGCGCGCTCGGCCTCAACGAGTCGCTCACCGAGGCGATCGTCATGGGGCACGACCTCGGACACACCCCGTTCGGCCACGCCGGCGAGAAGGTGCTGGCCAAGCTGATGCCGGACGGGTTCCACCACGTCAAGCAGTCGCTGCGGGTGGTGGAGAAGCTCGAACGGGAGGGGCAGGGGTTGAACCTCTCCATCGAGGTGCGGGACGGGATCCTCAAGCACTCCAAGGGCAAGGGACACATCATCTCGGACAACCCCAACCTGATGGCCATGACCCTCGAGGGGCAGATCGTCCGCATCAGCGACATCGTCGCCTACGTGAACCACGACCTCGACGACGCGGTCCGCGGGCGGGTGGTCGACCCGACCAGCGTACCGGCGGCGATCCTCGACACGCTGGGGCGCACCCACGGCGAGCGGATCGCGCGGATGGTGGGCGACATGGTGTCGGCCTCACGCCTCGAGGAGAAGCGCCAGATCCGGATGACCGACGAGGTCCTCGACGCGCTCATCGCGCTGCGGGACTTCTTGTACGAGACCGTCTACGAACGCCCGGAGATCCGGGGCGAGTTCGAGAAGGCGCAGCGGATCATCAGCGAGCTGTGGGCCTACTTCCACGCCCACCCCGACGAGTTCCGGGCCCGCCACTGGCCCAAGGGAATTCCGGAGTCCGACGGCCTGCCGCGCGCGGTCGCCGACTTCATCACCGGGATGACCGACCGCTACGCGCTGCGAGTCTACGAGGAGTACTTCCTCCCCCACCGCTGGCCGGTCTATTAAATCAGGAACCCTGGGAGGGTTCCTGCGACCTCCCGCGACGAGGTCGCGCCGGCAAAGCCGTCGCGCCCTCACGCGATCGAATCAGGTCTTGCCCGGCCGTCGGGCCCTCACGCGATCGAATCGGGTCTTGCCCGTTTTTCGACGGTGCGACATGTGGGCACGGCGGGCGCGCGTTTACAAACAATGTGCGTCGCCGAAACGCGCAGTTAACCGACGGTGTCGTAGGTTGAATGTGTTCATCGAATTTCCTCGTGGACGGTTCATACATGCGGCTCGTCGGCTCCGGTTTGCGCGCTATCGTGGTCACCCTCGACCCCGAGCGCAGCCAGTCGCGGTCCGAGTCGCCGGCCGCGCTGCTGCGGGGACTGGGCCATAACGTCACCGTCGTCGGCTACGACCTGGCCGAGATCGAGTCCCTGAACGGCGTCGTCGACGTGGCGGTCGTCGAGGCCGGCGAGCACCTGGAGATCGGCCGCCACGCGATCAAGCGGCTCCGGCAGCGACCCGATCTGGTGGCCACGCGGATCTTGCTCTGTCTCGAGGTCGGCCGGGTCTCCGGCCTCGACCCCGAGATGGGCGCCGACGACTTCATCCTGCTCCCGATCAGCGCCGACGAGCTGGCCGCCCGCCTGCGCCAGCTGCAGGCGCGCGACAAGCGGCCCGGCGCGCCCTTGCAGGTCCGCTACGGCGACGTCACCCTCGACTGCGAGATGCGGCAGGCGTACGAGGGAGGGCGCTCGCTGGGGCTCACCCCCTACGAGTTCCAGCTTTTGCGCTTCTTGGTCGACCGGGTCGGCCGGGTCTTCACCCGACAGGAGCTCCTCTCCCGCGTCTGGGGTTACCGCCACGTCGGGAGGGTCCGCACCGTCGACACGCACGTCCTCAACCTGCGCGCCAAGCTGGGCGAGCTCGGCGAGCGACTGCAGTCTGTCCGTGGGATGGGCTACAAGCTGCAACGCTCCGACGCCCCCACCGGCGGCGCCGCCGCCAGCGCCGGCTGACCGGCCGAACGATCGCGTCCCTAG
>Ga0134128_10004548_pt1 | contig 16948 bp, 11 predicted proteins | sample KB31754_FD_96462 | JGI IMG/M metagenome (GOLD analysis project Ga0134128, IMG submission 96462) | Terrestrial soil microbial communities with excess Nitrogen fertilizer from Kellogg Biological Station, Michigan, USA - KB3-175-4 | ecosystem: Environmental > Terrestrial > Soil > Unclassified ...
ACGTGGGCGAAGTCTTCCTTCTTGTAATCGATCACGATGTCGGCCCCGAGGCGCCTGACCAGATCCACGTTGGCCGTGCTCGTCGTTGTCGCCACTGTCGCGCCGACGTGCTTCGCCAGTTGAATGGCAAACGTGCCCACGCCACCAGAGCCCGCGTGGATAAGAACTGTTTGCCCCTTCTTGAGACGCGCTCTTTCGATCAGCGCCTGCCAGGCGGTTAATCCCACCAGGGGGATGGAGGCCGCTTCTTCCATGCTGAGCGCTTTGGGCTTGATCGCCACATCCTCTTCTTTGATCGCAATCAACTCTGCGAATGCACCGATTCGCCCGTCAGCCGGCCGCGCATAGACTTCGTCGCCGGGCTTGAATCGCCGCACTCCAGATCCGACTCGGACCACGACCCCAGCCACGTCATGGCCCAGAACAAGCGGCAGGTGATACGGGAGAATCAGCGTGAATTCGCCGTTTCTGATTTTCGAATCCAGAAGGTTGACTCCCGCGGCGTGGACCTGGACCAAGACGTCATCCTCCCGCGGCTCCGGATCCGGCATGTCGCCAGCGCGCAGACGATCCGCGCTCCCGTAGCGATCGAGGATGAATGCCTTCATCGATGTTCCCGTTCCCCGCCTTCACCGAGAGTTGCGTCGCACACCGAGTCGTCAGGCAGCGGCCGGAACCCCTGCGACCTGCCGCTCGAGCCCCTTCGGATCCACGAAGAACGCCGGGCCCGTGCCCTGACTCATCTTGTCGGGGAAGATCTCCTCGTCGCCCGCGATGATGCCCGCGACAATCGCCCGCGCGGCGTCCGCCGGCGAGGCCTTCTCGGCCGTCAGCGCCTCACCCATCCTGGTGTCAATCGGGCCGGGATACACGCCAAACACCTGGGTGTTCTGCCCGCGAAGCATCGCGCGCGTGACCTGGGTGAGCGAGTGGGTTGCGGCCTTCGAAGCGCTGTACGCCGCGAGAATCGGGAAGCTGACGAATGAGGCCACCGAGTTGAGGTTGGCGATGGCGCCGCCGCCGTTCTTCGCGAGTACTGGCGCGAAGGCCTGCGTAACGGCGAAGGTGCCCAGGAAGTTCACTTCCATCTCCTGTCGACCGCCCTCGATCCACTTGGGATCCGTGAACTCGCCACCGAAGAAGCCGACGATGCCGGCGTTATTGACCAGGAGGTCCACGTCCGTCGCGGTCGCCGCGGCGGCGGCGATCTGCGCCGCGTTGGTCACATCGAGCTGGAGCGGCACGACGCGTGAACCGTGGCGGTCCACGAGCGGGTCGAGCGCCGAGATGGTGCGGGCGGCGGCGTACACTTTTTTCACGCCGGCCGCGACGAGCGCGTCCACGATGGCTTCGCCGATGCCCCGGTTGGCGCCGGTGACGAGGGCGGTCTTGCCTGAGAGTGCGTAACCCATGTCGAGACTCCTGACGGCCTCGCAACGCGCGAGACGGAAGACGGCACCCGGGTGCGGGTAGCCGAGAACAGACCGTTCTGTCTATTCATGGCGTTGACAATAGACCGATCTGTCTGTATTGTCAAGAGGTGCCGCAGCAACCGAGCAAACGGGCGAAACCTTCTCCCATCGGCGTCCGTGACCGCCTGCTCGATGCCGCCGATCGCCTGTTTTACCGGGAGGGGGTGAGAGCTGTGGGTATCGACCGCGTGCTGGCGGAGGCGGACGCGGCGAAGGCGTCGCTCTATCAGCATTTCGGCTGCAAGGACCAACTCGTGGCCTCGTACCTCGAGCGCCGCACCGTGGATGCCCGCGCCAACATCGAAGCCTACCTGGCCGACACGCCGCCGTCACAACGCGCGCTCAAGTTTTTCGACTGGGTGGTGGCATGGGCCCAGTCGAAGGACTTCCGCGGGTGCCCGTTGCAGCATACGGTGAGCGAACTCACTGATGCGGCGCATCCGGCGCGCGCCATTGCTCACGGTCAGCGCGAGTGGTTCGCGGAGCGTTTCCGCGAGTGGACGACGGCGGCGGGCGTGAAGGACCCGAAAGCGACGGCTCGCGCTCTCATGGTGCTGTTCGACGGAGCGGTCGCGGGGTCCGAGGTTGACGGGCCGCAGCGGGCGAGCGACGCTCGCTGGCTGGCCAGGAAGCTGTTGGCCGGCTGAACGCACAGGCTCTCCTCACTTCTCAGGACGGGCGCAGCTCTCACGACGAAAGAATCTCGCGCACCTTGTGCGCAATGGCCTCGGGCGCGAACGGCTTCTGGACGAAGTGCACGGCGTCGTGCAGCACGCCGGTGCGCACGACATGATCATTGGTGTGGCCCGAGACGTAGAGCACTTTCGTCTCAGGATGCAAATTGCGGATCTGTTCGGCCACCATGGGGCCCGGGATGCCCGGCATCACGACGTCCGTGATCAGGAGGTGAATCGGGGTGCGCTGCGCCGCCGCGAGGCGGACGCCATCGGTGCCCCGGCTCGCCTCAAGCACCGTATATCCACATCGCTGTAGCACGCGCTTCGTCAGGGCACGCACGGCGTCGTCGTCTTCGACGAGCAGAATCGTCTCGGTCCCGCGGGTATGTCCGAGGCTGGCCTCGGCGACGCTGGCGCCCGAGCCGCCGCGGGCATCGACGAGCGGCAGGTAGATCGTGAAGCCGGTGCCGGCACCAGGTTCGCTCCTGACCTCGACGCAGCCTCCGCTCTGCTTGACGAACCCGTGCACCACGGCAAGCCCGAGCCCGGTGCCCTTTCCGGGATCTTTCGTCGTGAAGAACGGCTCGAAGAGGTGTCGCTTGACCTCTTCGGACATCCCCACCCCTGAATCGGTGACCGCCAGGGCGAGGTGGCGCCCTGGCGCCATCCCCGGGCGGCTCGCGGCGAAGTCGTCGGTCAGAACGAGGTCCCGGGTCTCGATGGTCAGTTGGCCCCCGTGCGGCATCGCATCCCGCGCGTTGACGGCAAGATTCAGCAGGACCTGCTCCAGTTGTCCGCGATCGGCCTTAATGCTTCCCAACGGGTGCTGCAGGACCGTCGTGAGTTCGACATCCTCTCCGATGAGGCGCCGGAGCATCTTCTCCGTGTCGTAGATGACCTCGTTGACGTCGAGAATCTTGGGCGCCAGGACTTGCTGCCGGCTGAACGCGAGCAGCTGGCGTGTCAGCGACGCCGCCCGCTCGCCGGCCTTCCAGATCTCCTCGAGCGGTTCACGCAGGTCGGCGCGGTCGCCGACGTCATCGAGGAGCAGCTCGCTGTAGCCGTTGATGACCGTCAGCAGATTATTGAAATCGTGCGCCACGCCGGCCGCGAGCTGGCCGATCGCCTCCATCTTCTGCGCCTGACGCAGCTGGGCCTCGAGCTGCCGCTTCTCGGTGACGTCTTCGGCGACCCCCGCCACGCGGACGATCTGCCCGCCCCCATCTCGTACAGGGAACGCCCGATCGCGAATCCAGCGAATGGTGCCGTCGGGACGCACGATCCGGTATTCCTCGTCGTAGGCCCCCGCCGTCTGGTTGGTCGAGGCGGCCTGGGCGACGCGCTCACGATCGTCGACATGAATCGCCTCCATCCAGGACCGAGGCGAGGCGTAGACGGCCGCGCGCGGCCGGCCCCAGATCGTCTCGTATCCGGGGCTGACGTACGCGATCTCATGCTTGTCCGGCGTGGTCAGCCAGAACACCTCGGTGATGCTCTCGGCGATCTGCCGGAAGCGCTCCTCGCTCGCATGCAGCGCGTCATCAGCCCGCCGTCGTTCGGTAATGTCCTGCGCGAGAGAGACGACGCCGCCGAAGAGTCCGTCGCGATCGAGCAGCGGCGTATTCGACCACTCGCAGGTGATCGTCCGGCCGTCCTTGGTCAGGTTCTCGTTGATCGCGTGCGCCGCCATGTCTCCGGCGCGCAAGCGTCCCAGGAGGTGTTCGCCGGCCTGCCATGCCGACCGCGGCAGGATCGTCTCGAAGGGCGGCGTCATCCCAAGGACTTCCTCCCTGGCATAACCGAAGATCCGTTCCGCCGCGGCATTCCAATCGACGAGCCGGAGGTCGCGATCGAGCAGCAGATACGCGAGCGGCATCCGATCGATTTGCAGCCGCAGCTGCGCCGAGATCCGATCCCGCTCCGTCTCAGCCCGCTTCCGCGCGGTGATGTCGTGCGAGGTGCCCATGAGGCCTATGAGCTGACCCGACGCGTTGCAGATCCGCACGACCCTGGCGTCGATCCAGATGCGTGAGCCGTCTTTGTGATAGTCCTCGAACTCGCCGGACCAGTCCTGCCCTGCAGCGATCCGACGCGTCAGATCGGCCACGAAGGACCGCGCCTCCTCAGGGAATCGGTTCAGCAGCGGCTGGCCGCACATCTCCTCTGCGGTCCACCCGAACGTGCGCGTGGCGGCGTCGTTCCAGTGCGTCACGATGCCGACCGCATCGGTCACCATGATGCAGTCGCCGACGTTCGCCAACAGGCGCGCGTCCCGCTCGTGGCGTTCTTCGGCACGCCGGCGGTCGTCGATGTCGGTCCACGTGCCCATCCATCCGGTCACGCCGCCGTCCGGCCGCTGCAGCGGTGCCGCCTTGGCGAGGTACCATCGATACGTGCCGTCGGCCTGCCGCAGACGGTACTCGTTCACGTACTCCGTCCCAGAGCGGAGAGCCGATTCCCAACTCTGACGGGACCGATCCACATCTTCAGCGTGAAGCAGCTGGAGCCAGCTCCAGCCAGAGAGCTGGTCTGCGCTCACGCCGATGAGCTCTGTGCCGCGCCGATTGAGATACGTTAGCGATCCGTCAGGAGATGCCGTCCAGACGACATGCGGGATAGTTTCGAAGACGGTTGGCGCCCCCTGGGGTGTTGAAGGACTTGGCATGAGGTAAGTGGCTTGTCGCAAGGCTCGTACCGCGAGACGCCGCCGGGAGGATAGGCCTTTCGCGAGTGTTTCCGCGCGGATCGGTTCCGAGGCAGGATTTCTGCGCCCGGCCGCGGGGATTTAGCCCGCGGTACTGCGAGATCTTTCACCCCCGCACCGAGGATCGGTTCGGCATGTGTTCTCCTCAGCGTTGATCCTCCGTGTCGATCCGGCGCCGCGCATCATATCGAGCGTGCCAGAATGTCCAGGCCTCTCGCGGCGGTCCCCTTGTCGATCGCCAGCGACGGCAGCAGCAGCACCGTCGATCCTTCGGTCGACACGAGCAGGCCGTTGCCCCGGCATTTGTCCTGGATGGCGTCGGCGTAGTCCTCGTCGCCGACATCGATCCCGATCGCCAGGCCCTGGACGCGAACCGCCGCCGGCCGCTCGAACTCGAGTTGCAGCAGGCGGACGCGGAAGTATTCGCTCATCTCGGCAACGCCGGCAAGCAGGCGGCCCCGGTTTGCCTTGAGGCCGCGCAGGGTCGCGATCGCCGCGGCGACGCTGCGCGGGTGCCAGCCGTAGGTCGAGTAAAAGGTCCCGTCGTTCTCCTCCATCGACTTCGCGATCGGCGCGGTCGCGATCATCGCGCCAATCGGCGCGAGCCCTCCGCTCATCGCTTTCGCGACGCACAATACGTCGGGGTCGAGATCGAAGTGCTCGCATGCGAACAGACGACCGGTCCGGCCGAACCCGCTCGCGACTTCATCGGCAATGAACAGCGTGCCGTAGCGGCGGCACAGGTCGCGCACGCGCCGGATGACGTCGCCGTCTGGTATCAGCACACCGAGGTTGATGCTGATCGGCTCGACAATGAATGCGGCGACGTCGCGCCGCTTCAGCCGCGCCTCGATCCGCCGCAGCGCCTTGGTATCGAGCGGTGGCGCGATCTTGCCGCAGTGCGGCAGCAGGTTCTTGATGCGCTCGCGGTTGTCCGACGCGCCGATGCTCAACCCGGCCAGCGAGTTGCCATGGTAGCTGCCTTCGAGCGACAGGAACGCTCGGCGGCCGGTGTGGATCATCGCCGCCTGCAGCGCCAGGTCGACCGCCTCGGATCCACCGGTCGCGCGGAAGCATGTCGTCAGCGGACGGGGGGCCAGCGACGCGAGTAGCCGCGCGAGTTCCGTCCACGGCGCGTACGAGTAACCGGGATACACGTAATCGGGTCCCCTGAAGCGTTCGACGGCCTTCGCGAGCGCCGCCGGGCGCCAGCCAAAATTCCCGACGCACCACCCCATCACGAAGTCGATGTACTTCCTGCCGCGCGAATCGGTGACAGTGCTGCCGTTCGTCGCGGCAACCTGCAGCTCCGCTGGCAGGTCTCTGGCGAGCGGCTTGCGGCGTCGAGCAGGCATGAGCGATCCTTTCTGTGTGCAGCCGGGCGACGGCTCATTATCAGGGACCGGCGTCTGGGCAGCCCCATATGCTCCGACGAGTCTGGGCACGTCAGGCAGTCACGAATGCAACGGCGATGACGCGGGGCAAATGTGCTAGCTGGCGGCGCGGAGCGACACCTCGAAGTGGAGCCCCTCTGCTGCGTTCCGGGCGCAGCGTAAGTTTCCGCCGGGCACGGCCTGCATGACCGAGCCCGTCCGCTGCCACGTCCAGCCATCGTCCGAGGCGAACGCGGGCAGGCCGTTGCCGGTCGAGTAGACGTAGAACTTGCCGTTCGCTTCGATGACGGTCGAGGGATCGTGCATGCCGGGCTGGCCGGCGAGCGCGTGCGCGAGGGCGAGCAGCATTGCCGCAGCGGCGAGAGCAAATCGCGTCATCGTTTGGCCGGCTCGAACGACAGCGTCCGGCTGAAGAACGGCATGACGTGCTCCTGGAAACGAACGGCGACGTCGCTCGTGTGTGTGCCCGGATAGAGCTCGAAGCTGTTCGCGATGCCGTACTGATCGAGCACATCGTGCAGCTTGCCGGCGTCGACGCGCAATCCGTCCTGATCGCCGACGTCGATCGCGATAGCGCGGTAGCGGCGCAGCCCGGAGATGTATTGGTCGATGAACGCCAGTGGTGCGTTGGCCGTCCATCTCGCCAGCACTGCCTGGGTGTTGTCGCCGATCGGCAGATCGAGATAGAGCGGCGGATTCTTCGGGTTCGGCGACCACGCCGCCGCCGACGCCAGCTGCGCGCGGAGGCCGAAGGGCAGCTTGGCCGAGTCCGCTGGTGTCTTGACCGCCGCGAGCGCTTCGTCGTTCGCCGCATTACCGCCCGGAGCGCCGCGACCACCCCCGCTTCCGCGCGGCGACAGACAGCACGGGCTCATGATGTAGAGGCTGCCGAATACGTCGGCGTGCTTCATGCCGATGCGCGCGGCGCCATATCCGCCCATGGAATGACCGACGAGACCGCGGCTGTCGCGGCTCGCGATGGTGCGATAGTGCGCGTCGACGTACGACACGACGTCGCGCGCGACGTAGTTCTCGAAATCGCCGGTCGTCACCGAGCTGGAGTACATCGAACCGTTGTGTACGGTCTTCGCATCCGGCAGCACGACGATCATTTCGTGTGTGCCCTTGGCAAACGCGCCTTCGATCGTCTGCGGCACGTGGATCTCGTGCGTCCATTGCTCCGCGCCAATCGAGTACCCATGCAGCGCATAGACGACGGGATAGCGGCGGGTCCGGCTCTGTTCGTAGCTCGGTGGCAAGCAGACGATGGCGTCGCGATCGACGGCATCTCCCTCGAGATTGCCCTCGAGCGCCGTGCCGTGAATGGTGATCCGTTGGACGATCGCGGGCCGGGCCCCCGCGACGACGTCGGGCACGTTGGTCTTGACCTGCGCGACAGCGGCGAGCGCGCCGACCGTCGCGGCGAGAGCTGGAGCCAGAACGGCGACGCCTCGTACTGATATGGTGAGCTTCGACATATCGCGTTCCCTGAGTTGCGGCCGAAGGGTATCCGAAACGGAGGGAAAGATGAAGAGACGATCGCTGCTGGCACTGGCGCTGCTCGTCGGCACGACCTTCCCACATGCCGCGGCCCCGACGATCGCGATCGACGCCTCTTCACCGGCGGGCAAAGTCAGTCCGCTTCTCTACGGCCTGATGACCGAGGAGATCAACCACTCCTATGACGGCGGCCTGTATGCCGAGCTGGTGTGGAATCGCGCGTTTCTCGACGATGCGGCGTCACCCGCGCACTGGTCGCCGGTTCACGGCGACGGCGCGGCGGCGACGATCGCGCTCGACAAAGGGCAGCCGCTCAACGCGGCCATTGGCACGAGTCTTCGTCTGGACGTTACACAAGCCTCGGCGGGCCATGCCGCCGGCGTCGCCAACGAAGGCTACTGGGGCATCCCGGTCCGACCGAACACGCGCTATCGCGCATCTTTCTTCGCGAAAGCGAAACCAGGTTTCAGCGGCCCGATCGCGGTCGCGATCGAAAGTGAAGACGGCAAAACGGCCTACGCGACGGGACGCGTCCCGGCGCTGACGCAGGCGTGGAAGCAGTACGAGCTGACCCTGACGACCACCAAGGCCGAGCCGACCGCCAAGGCGCGCTTCGTCCTCACCGTCGACCGTCCTGGGACGATCTGGCTCGGCCTGGTGTCGTTGTTCCCGCCGACCTATAGGAACCAGCCGAACGGCTTCCGCCCCGATCTGCTGCAGATGCTGATCGACATGCGGCCGAAGTTCCTCCGGTTCCCGGGAGGCAACTACCTCGAAGGGGATCAGATCGCAGACCGCTTCGAGTGGAAGAAGACGCTCGGCCCGCTGCCGGAGCGGCCCGGCCACATGGCGCCGTGGGGATATCGCTCGACTGACGGCCTCGGCCTCCACGAATTCCTCTTGTGGGCCGAGGACATGAATGCCGAGCCCGTCCTCGCGGTCTACGCGGGCTACTCGCTCAAGGGCGCGTACGTGAAGCCGGGACCTGACCTTGCGCCCTACGTCGAGGACGCGCTCGACGAAATCGAATACGTGACGGGACCGGCGACGTCGAAGTGGGGATCGCTTCGCGCGAAGGCGGGACACCTCGCGCCCTTCAAGCTGACCTACGTCGAAGTCGGCAACGAGGACTTCTTCGATCGGTCCGGCTCGTACGATCAGCGCTTTGCACAGTTCAACACCGCGATCAAGGCGCGCTACCCCAACCTCCAGGTGATCTCCACCGTCGGCTTCGAGCACCCGGAGAACCAGCGCGTGCGCAGCCTCACCCCGGACGTGGTCGACGAGCACTACTACCGCACCGTCGACGCCTTCCTGAAGGCTGCGCGCGGCCAGTACGACAAATACGATCGGAAAGGGCCGAAGATCTTCGTCGGCGAGTGGGGCGCCTATGAAACGCCGTTCGAGCCGTGGAATCCGCGGTCGCGCGGCGAGGCGCCTACGCCCAACATGCGCGCCGCGATCGGCGATGCGGCGTGGATGACTGAGATGGAGAGGAACTCCGATCTCGTGATCATGCACTGCTACGCGCCGCTGCTGGTCAACGTCAATCCAGGCGGCCGGCAGTGGCGTCCCAATCTGATCGGCTACGACGCGCTTCGCGTCTATGGCTCGCCGAGTTATCACGCGATCAAGCTGTTCGCCACCAACGTCGGCGACGAGATCCTGAAGGCGAGCGCCTCCGACACCGACGTGCTCGTGTCGGTCACGCGCGACAGCCGGGCGCGCATCCTCTATGTGAAGCTGGTGAATCCGGGCGCCGCGGCCGCGCCCGTGCAGTTGAACGTCACCGGCGCGGCGCTTCGGCCCACCGCGACGGCGCTGACCCTCGCGGCCGATCCGCAGGCGACGAATTCGATCGACGCCGCCGCGCGCGTCGTGCCGGTCACATCGCAGGTGACGGGCGTCGCGCCTGGCTTCACCTATACCGTGCCGGCGAACGGCGTCGTCGTGCTGAATCTCGGACTGCGCTGATCGGCGCTAGCTGGCCGAAATCTCTACCACGGCGACCGTATACGGTTCGAGATCGATGGTCAGATCGGGGCGGTAGTCCAGGGTCCGTTCGACGGGCTTTATCCGATCGGGCTGGGCGAGCGACGCCGCGTCAGGCAGGCCGGCGGTGACCGTGTACACCGTCACCGTTGCGGCCGCCGGCACGCGCGAACCCTGCAGATGGATGAGCAGCGCGTTCGGAGTTCCGCTGTAGTTCACGGCCTTGACGATGACCCGCCGTCCGTCCGCGGAGGCCGTGGCGATCGCGTCCACGGTTCCCGGCTGCCAGGCCTCCGGCTTCATCTGCGAGATGTCGGCGAAGAAGCTCGCGCGGTTGCCGATGTCGCGGAAGGTACCCGAGGTCGACGCGAGGTACGTCTCCGCGAAGTGCTCGCGGAACAGTTTCTCGACCACGTATCCGCCGCCGGGGAACCATGAGACGTGATCGTGATAGATGAATGCCGTCCACGTCGGGTCGTCGGTCGTGTTCCGCATCAACAGCGCCGGTGCCGTCATCGTCAATTCAGGCGTCAGGGACTCGTACAGGATCAGGCTGCCGGCGGCGTGCAGACCCGCGCGCCAGTCGTAGGTCCGGCTCAGGTTCCATTCGAGCACGGCCAGCCGGATGCCGGGGTGCGCCGACGCGCGCACGTAGTCGCGCAGCTTCAGTAGATAGTCGCGGATGCGCCGCACACCGGACTCGAACAGATCGCTCTCGTACTCGTAGTTGTGCACGGCGAGCACGTCGAAGTTGTTTCCCGCGAGATCGATCACTTTCTCGCTCCACGCCATGTCGTTCGAGCGCTTCTGGCCGCAGGCGATGATCACGGCATGCGGAGCGATCTGCCGCAGGCGGCTGCCATAGAGGTTGACGATGGTCGCGTAGCGCTCAGGGGTGAAGCCGTTGTTCATCGGCTCGTTGTCGACCTGGAAGTAGCGGACGCCGTACGGCTCGCGATGTCCGTTGCGCGCGCGCATCCGTCCCCACGTCGTCGCCGGCGGATCGTTGACGTAGTGCACCCAGTTCATCGCGTACTCGACCGACGCCGGCGTGTCGTCCGGCGCCGGCAGCACAATCAGCGGATCGGCACCGAGCTGACGCGTCAGCTCCAGGTACTCGTCGGTGCCGAAGCCGTAATAGTCGGAGTAGCCGCCCCAGATCTGGTTGGGATGGTAGACGCGCGACGCCAGCGGGCCGACGCCGTCCTGCCACTTGTAGGTTGACGCGAACGAGCCGCCGGGCCAGCGGATGAACGCGGGCGCGAGTCCACGCAGCGCCTCGAGCAGATCGGGACGCAGCATCCCGCTTCTGCGCACGTTGGCGCGCATCAGCGACACGAAGTCTACGAGCGCCGCGCCGGCTCCGGCGGCGGTGATCTCGACGGCGGCGTCGCGATCGGTGCGCGGGCTCGCGAACGTGAACGGCACTTCCTGCCACGCCGAGCCGCGCACCGGGAGTGGAAGATCCGCCAGCACGCTTCCGTCTTTCGCCAGCACGCGCAGCGACAGCCGCGGTGCGCCAGACTCGATCTTGATCCAGACCGATCCGTCATAGGTGCGGCCGGACTCGAGAAAGACGCGCTGCTGTCTGATTCCCGCAGGTTGACGCCCGGCGGCGAGCCGCACGCTCTTCGCTCCACGCTCGAACGGAACCTCGACGATGCGCACGGCTGCCGCCGGCCCGAAGGACGTCCAGTAGGTCTCGAAGTCCTTGCCCTCGAAGCCGGCGCCGCGAATCTGCTCGGCGAACAGACCGTCGACGACGGAGTGATTGATGTGTTCGAGGAACTGGCCGTAGATCCTCCGGTCGATCGTGCCAAGGTGGCGGTCGGTGTCGACCTGAAGGATGGCGACGCCTCGCGCCGGTTGCGCCGCGGCCGCGTGCCGCGGCGGCTCGAGGAGACCGGTCGACGACCAGGCGAGCGCGAGCAGCGCCGCTCTGCTGACCATCTGCGTGCGAGACGAGGCCACGTTTACCTCCGGCGGTCCTGCTGCAGGTCGTCGCCGAGCAGCGTCAAGGTGTCACCGCGCTTCGTGCGATCGAAGCGGCGCACAGTATTGCCACGGCGCAGCACCAGCGGCTGTCCGAGCAGCGAACGAACTGTCGCGCGCTGGAGCGCGCCGTTCTTCCAGGTCATGTCGATTTCGAAACCACCTCGCGCCCTCAGGCCGACGACGCGACCGTCGGGCCACACGGCGGGGAGCGCCGGCAGCAGGCGAATCTCTCCCGCGTCGCATTGCAGCAGCATCTCCGCGACGGCCGACGTGCCGCCGAAGTTGCCGTCGATCTGAAACGGCGGGTGCGCGTCGAACATGTTGGGGTAGGTGCGCTCGGGACCGAGCAGGAATTTCAAGATGTCGTAAGCGCGGTTGCCGTCGCCCAGCCTCGCCCAGAGATTGATCCGCCAGGCGGTGGCCCAGCCCGTGGCCTGATCGCCGCGAATCTCGAGCGACTTCTTTACAGCCGCAGCGAGTTCAGGCGTGCGGCGCACGTCGATGTCGTGCCCGGGAAACAGGGCGAACAGGTGCGACACGTGCCGGTGGTGGATCTCCGGCGCCTTCATGTCCCAGTCCTCGAGCCATTCCTGCAGCTGGCCGGCGCTGCCGATCTGCGGCGGTGCAAGCCTCGCGCGAGTCGCGCTCCACTTTCGCTGCAGGTCGGAGTCGACGCCGAGGCTACGTGCCGCCCCCATCGCATTGCCGAACAGCTCGCGCAGGATTTCTTCGTCCATCGCCGGTCCGGCCGTCAGCGATGTGCCGAACGGATGCGGGTTCTCGGGCGACAGCGACGGCGACGTGACGAGCCAGTGGTGCGTCGGCTCCTCCACCAGCGTGTCGAGGAAGAACTGCGCCGCGCCTTTAAGCGATGGGTAAATGCGCCGCAGATAGTCGCGATCGCCGTTGTATTCGTAGCGGTCCCACAGCGGCAGCGTGAGCCACGCGCCGCCAGTCGGCCACATGCCCCATTGCGGTCCGTCGATAGGCCCGGTGGCGCGCCACAGATCTGTGTTGTGATGCGCTACCCATCCCGCGACGCCGTACATCTCACGCGCCGTTCGCGCGCCGGTGACCGACAGATCCGACACCATCACGGTCAGCGGATCCATCGTCTCGGCGAGGTTTGTCGAGAGCGCCGGCCAGTAGTTCATCTCGGTATTGATATTGATCGTGTACTTGCTGCCCCACGGAGGAGACATGCTCTCGTTCCAGAGACCCTGCAGATTCGCCGGTTGTGAACCGGGACGCGAACTCGCGATCAGCAGGTAGCGGCCGTATTGAAAATAGAGCGCGGCGAGACCGGGATCGTCCCCATCGCCGAACGCACGCACGCGCTCGTCCGTCGGGACGCGTTTCGAGGGTCCGAGATCGAGCGTGACGCGATTGAACAGCTGCTGATAGTCGCGGACGTGGGCGGCGCGCAGCGCATCGACGCGTTCGCTCGATGCGGGATCGAGCGCCGCCGCGACGCGCGCGGCTGGATCGGCGCTCACGTCCTCGTACGTCCGGTAGCTGGTCGCCGCCGCGACGAGTAACGTCACGGCGTCGGCGCCGCGGATGACGAGCGCGTCGCCCGTCGCATCGCGCGCACCCCCCGTCGGCCGCACGCGGACGCGAGCCTCGAACCGCAGCGCACCGGTCATGCGCCGGCCATCCGCCGTGGTGCCGGCGCCGTCCCCGTTGACGCCGCGCAGCACGAGGTCGCCGTCCGCGGTGGCCTCGATCGTCGCGCGCTGCGGCGTCTGCAGCCGGGCGGTGAAAGTGATCTGTCCGGGACGGCTGGCGGTCAGCCGCACGACGATGACCTGCGCCGGCGCGCTCGCGAACACCTCGCGCGAGAACACCACGCCTCCGCTGGTGTACGACACGTGCGCCGTCGCCGTTGCCAGGTCGAGATCGCGCCGATAGTCTTCGACGGCATCGACCTCCGGGAAGGTCAGCGCAAGATCGCCGATCGTCTGATACGGCATCTGCGCGAGCGGCTTCGACATCACTTTCGCTTCGACAAGCTTCGCCGCCTCGGCGTACTTGCGCTCGGCGAGCAGACGCCTGACTTCGGGGAGCGCGCTTTTCGCGTCGGGGTTCACCGGATCGTACGGTCGCCCCGCCCACAGCGTGTCTTCGTTCAGCTGCAGCCGCTCGTGCACGATGCCGCCGAAGACCATCGCGCCGAGACGGCCGTTGCCGACCGGGAGCGCGCGCACCCACTCGGCGGTGCCCGCTTGACGGCTCTCGCGCGAGGCGTCCATTGCCAGCAGCGCGTGATCGGACGCCGGGGTCCGATACCACAGGCTAAGCGCGGACGTGGGCGGCGGCGCTTGGCCGACCAGGCGCGGTGACGCCGGAGGTTGCGTCGCCGCAACGACGCCGCCGGCGACGAGCGCTCCCGCGAGACAGGCGCCGGCGATCCGTCGTACGAACGGCGCGGCGGTCTTCCTACCGGGCATGTTTCAGCGCCTCGACGACTGCGCTGAACGCCGGCTTCGGCTGACGGCGGCGATCCCACAGCAGCGGATAGTTCATGCGCCCGCGGTTGAGCCACGAGTCGGCGTCGCTCAGCCCCCAGAACGTGACGCGCGTGACCGCGTCGCGATGTTTCAGAAAGACGCCGAACACGTCGGCATAGCGTCGGGCCAGCTGCTGCTGGATTTCGTCGGGCAACCCGCTGGCGTATGGATTGGCGGTCGCGGGATCGGCGCCGCGCGGCGTGTTCGGCAGCAGGTTGATGTCGAGTTCGCTGTACATCACCTTCAGTCCGGTGCCATGCAGATCGACGAGCGCCTGCTCGATCTCGTCGATGGCTGGCGTCTCGAGGCGCCAGTGCGCCTGGTTGCCAATGCCGTCGATCCGCAGCTTGCGCGCCTGCAGATCGCGAACGAGTTTGATTACGCCCGCGCGCTTGGCCGGCTTCTCGAGATTGAAGTCGTTGTAATACAACTCCGCATCCGGATCGGCGTCGTGCGCGAACTCGAACGCCTTGGCCACGTAGTCGTCGCCGATGCCGACCTGCCACGGCGACTGGCGCATCGATCCGTCCTCGTCGATCGCTTCGTTGACGACGTCCCAGCCGTGGATCTTGCCTTTGTAGCGTCCGACGACCGTGCGGATGTGATCGCGCATGCGCGCGAGCAGCGTGTCGCGATCGGCGGGCTTGCCGTCGGCGCCCTGAAACACCCAGGCGCCGGTCTGCGAATGCCAGACGAGATTGTGCCCAACCACCTCCATGTGCCGGTCGAGGCCGAACTGCACGTAGCGGTCGGCTGCGTCGAACGAGTAGCGGTCGGCCGCCGGCTGCGTCGGCTGAAACTTCAGCACGTTCTCCGGGCTGATCTGGTTGAACTGCTTCGTGATGATCTCGACGGCGGCGGCGTCGGCGCCGTCGAACTGCCGCTGGTTGATGGCGACGCCGATCACCATCCCCTTCGGCATCAGGTCCTTCAGCGCCACATCCTGATGTGCCGCCGCGGGCAGAACGGCAAGAGCGACGGCGACAGAAGTCATGTACCTGATCATGGAGGTTGGCATGGTGCGGAGCATTGTATGACCGCATGATTGACGCCGCCACAGCCGACCCGCTACAGTGCCGGCGTCTTCATCTGTCCGGTCTGGAGGCAGCGACCATGAAGCGAGTCCTCGTTGCGATCGGCATGCTGGCAACGGCCGGGATGCGCCCCGGCTGGGCGCAGAGTGCCGGCGACTGCGTGCCGTCAGCGCTCAACATTCCCGAGGCGAAATACCCCTGTGTCTATGCCGACCACAGAGTCCTCTTCCGCGTCGTGGCTCCCGACGCACAGAAGGTGCGGGCTCGAATCGGTCCGGGCTTCGACATGACCAAGGGGCCCGACGGGATCTGGACAGTCACGACGACGCCGCTCGTCGTCGGCTTCCATTACTACTCCGTGCAGATCGACGGCGCCGTCATCGCGGATCCGTCGACGCACACCTACTTCGGATCCGGCTGGCAGAACAGCGCCATCGAAGTCCCCGCATCGGACGCGGCGTTCTACGAGCATCAGGACGTTCCGCACGGCCGCGTCAGCCAGCAGTGGTACCTCTCGAAGGTGACCGGAAAGTGGCGACGCGCGTTCGTCTACACACCGCCCGATTACGACAGCCCCGCGCGCAAGAGCTATCCGCTGCTGTATCTGCTGCATGGGTGGGGTGAAGACGAAACAGGGTGGCACCGGCAGGGGCATGTCGACGATATCCTCGACAACCTGATTGCGGCCAAGAAGGCGACGCCGATGATCGTCGTGATGGACAACCTGAACGCGGTGAAGCCTGGCGAGAGCGCGGCGCTCTTCGCAGCTCGCGGCCTCGTGCCATCGCCGTCCGACGCGCCGCCCGCGGCGCCATCACGCGGCACCCCTCCGCCGCCCGGCGGCCGCGGAGCCGGACCGGGCGCGGCGGGCCGCGGCCCTGGCGGTCCACTCGGGCGTCCCACTTACACCGAGATGATGTTCACCGACCTCGTGCCGATGATCGAGCGCACCTACCGCGTGCGTCCCGGCAAAGAGAATCGCGCCATGGCCGGCCTGTCGATGGGCGGCGCGCAGACGTTCGCCACGACGTTGACGAACCTGGACAAGTTTGCCTACATCGGCGGCTTCAGCGGAAATTGTGGCGGCTTCGGGCGCGGCAACGACGCGCCGGACATGAAGACGATTTGCGGCGGCGCGTTCGCTGACCCTGCGGCCTTCAACGGCAAGGTGACGGTGCTGTTCCTCGGCATCGGCGCGGCCGAAGGGCCCGGCACCAAGGCCTTCAGCGAGGCGCTGACGAGGGCCGGCGTGAAGAACGTCTATTTCGAGTCGCCGGAAACGGCGCACGAGTGGCTGACCTGGCGCCGCGCCTTGCACGACTTCGCGCCGAGGCTCTTCAGATAGCGCGAAGCCCGCGAGCGCCGTCGATGAACTGGACCGTTGGTCATGTCCTGGTGACGCCGCGATTGCGATGCCTGCGAAGATGAGGTCATGTGGCATCAGAGACCAAGAACGCCGTAAGGGATCGCGGCGCATCTGGAGGTCTGACACAATTCCCCGAGATGTGTCTTGGCCGCGGACCGGAAAGCGCTCAATACAAATCGCATCGCAACAGTAGGATTTGAAGGAGCGTTTTGCGATAATCAGATCCAGACCGCTCGCAAGTGATTGATTCTAAATGCGGAGAGATGTCCGAGTGGTTGAAGGAGCACGCTTGGAAATTGACTCC
>Ga0134128_10004549_pt1 | contig 16944 bp, 18 predicted proteins | sample KB31754_FD_96462 | JGI IMG/M metagenome (GOLD analysis project Ga0134128, IMG submission 96462) | Terrestrial soil microbial communities with excess Nitrogen fertilizer from Kellogg Biological Station, Michigan, USA - KB3-175-4 | ecosystem: Environmental > Terrestrial > Soil > Unclassified ...
ATCCCGCTTCTGCACCCCGGCATTGACCAGCGCGTCGAGCTGAAGCTGCGCATCCTGGCTCGAAGTGCTCACCCGCGTGTATCCCAAATGTCTCACGCCCTCATTTTGACTCAGAAACCTCTTCGCGACACTCGATTGAGACATTTTACGGCGCGACGACTTTCCGAGACATTTTGTGCCACGTCATCTCGGGCCAGCCGATTTGAGGATGGGGACCCGTGCCCCTGTCTCGAAAAACTCTAGGTTTTCGAGACGCAGAGGACCGTGAACGTTTTAGCAGTATGGTCCCCGAATGAACTTTGCCGTTCTTTTGCCAGTCAGCGCTCGGATGACCAGTTCCCCAACAAATGGGCGAATCGAACAGTCACACCTGTAGCGGTTGGAGTGCAGTCAACTGCCAACTAATCCCTGAAAAGACGCCATCCTGAACAAACAATCACACCCAATACGACTGCTGTCTTCCGCGCTTACTAAGAACCGGTTTGAGGTGCTTCGCGAACGTTCTCGACCGGACATGTCGCTGATTAGTGTTGAATTTTCGGCAAACTCACAAACCCCCTACTACTTCCACGACGGCTTGAACCAGTGCTCGACGCTCTCCTCGATGAATCGTTGAACACGCGATTCCGGCTGAGCGGAGGGGCAGCGAGAAGGACCTGAAAGGGTGGTTCTAACACCGCTGGGGGTCTACGGTGGATTGCAGAAGTTCCCAGGGCTCAGGGCGCCTGGGCCACGTGATCAATCTGTGCTCAAGCGGTATTCCGGCGGGTTCGCTGCCAGCGCACGGACGCAGGGATGCCGGAGGAGCTGCGCAAGCAGGGCAGAATCATCGCCCCGGAAGCGGTAAGGATGAACAAGAAGGACCGGCAAAGATACTTTCAGACATTTGCCTACGGGCAACCGGTGAGAAGCCAAACCTAAGGAGAATCACAGTGGCCCACACCCACACAGCCACCGCCCCGGTGGGATGGGATAAAGCCGTCCGGCGAATACGCGAGGCGATTGCTTCCCAGTGGTTCAGGGCCCTGTCCGAAATTGACGTCCGCGCCACGTTTGCAGCGAAGTTTGGTACCAAAGCCGCAAAAACCGTTGGAGACTACCTGATCTGCGGTGCGTGCACCCCGGCAGTGCAGGACATCGCCAACGACGCCGGCACCCGGCTCCGCGCAGCTCTGGTCCCCATTGCCGCGGTGTGCCGCACTAGTCTGCCTTCATCGGTGACGCCAGGACCCGGCCAGATCCATCCCTGGTCTCACCGGACAACCAGCGGGCGGCTGGTGAGACCGCTGAATTTTCCGAGCCGGTTTTCCACACGGCGGAACATAGCACACGTTGCCGCTCGGACAAGGTTCCCAGCCGGGTGCCACCGAGAACCGTCAACCGGTACACCGGCTGAATCACGATACCGGCCGTTGCCGCAGGAAAGGAGAAGGAAAATGATGGATGGATATGGATATGGTTCGATGATGGGCTGGGTGTGGCTCTTCTGGGTGCTTCTGGTCATCGGTCTCGTCTTGCTGGGCATCCTTGCGGTGCGGTCTTTTTCAGGCGGGGCCAGCGACGGCAGGAGCGCCCGCCGGATTCTGGATGAGCGCTATGCCAGGGGTGAAATGACCACCGAAGAATACCGCGAACGCCTCAAGACCCTCAGGGACGGAACCTGATGCAGCCTCTGAGCCGTCGCGGCGCGCTGATCCTGGGAAGTCTCGGGGCAACGGCCGCAGCGACGGGTGCGGCAGGATTGCTGTGGAGCAGGGGCAGCGAGTTTCAGGCCGCCCGCGGGCAGGAGCTGGAGGAACCGCAGAACCTGCACAGCGCCGGTGGCCGGCTTCAACTGACCCTTTCAGCTGCCTCGGGAAAGGTAAGGATCGCCGGCAAGGATGCCACCGCCCTGTCCTACAACGGGTCCCTTCCCGGTCCCACCCTGTTCCTCCGGGCCGGAGACCGGCTGACCGTGACATTGGAGAACAGGCTGCGGGACCCGACCAATCTGCACGTGCACGGGCTGCATGTTTCCCCGCAGGGCAACAGCGACAATGCGTTGCTTGCCGTTGGTCCCGGCACGTCTTTTGACTATGAGTACCAGCTGCCGGCGGACCACCCGCCGGGAGTGTACTGGTACCACCCGCATCACCATGGCCTGGTCGCCGACCAGATTTTCGGCGGACTGTATGGGGCCATTGTCGTCCAGGATGACCGGGCCATACCGTCGAGCAGGGAACGGGTTTTGGTGATCTCCGATATTTCCCTGACTTCGGGCGGAAGAATCGCCGCCGTGTCGGTGATGGAGAAGATGATGGGACGGGAAGGTGCCCTGGTTCTCGTCAACGGGCAGTTGAACCCGCGTCTGGCGGCCCGGCCGGGCGAGCGTGAACGGTGGAGGATCATCAATGCCTGTACCGGTCGGTACCTGAAGCTTCGCCTGGATGGTCAGTCGCTGCAGGTTCTGGGTCTGGATTCCGGCCGCTTCAGGGTCCCAGCCGATGTCGAGGAGGTGCTGCTGGCCCCGGGGAACAGGGTCGATCTGTTGGTTACCGCCCAGGCAGGCACTGCCGTGCTGCGTGCCCTGCCCGTGAATAGGGGAAGCCTGGGGTCGATGATGGGCGGCAACGGGCCTCCGCGCTCACCGTTTGGCCCGTCCGGGGCGGTCCTGGCGACCTTCGCCGTCGCCGGTGCGCCCGTCGCCGCCCTCGCTCCTGTCCCCGAGCAGCAGGTGCCGCGGGACCTCCGGGCTGCGCCGGTCGCGGCCCGGCGCGAACTGGTCTTCGCCATGGGTATGGGCATGGGGCCGGGTGCCGGAATGATGGATTTCACCATCAACGGCCAGTCCTTTGACCCGGCCAGGGTCGATACCACTGTTTCGGCTGGCAGTGTCGAGGAATGGACGCTGAGGAACACCAGTCTTATGGACCACCCGGTGCATCTGCATGTGTGGCCCATGCAGATCATCGAACAGGCAGGCCTTCCCGTGGACACCCCCAGGTGGCAGGACGTGGTCAATGTTCCGGCCCGCAGCAGCGTCAGGGTGCGGATCGCTTTCGATGACTTCACCGGAAAAACCGTTTACCACTGTCACATTCTGGATCACGAGGACGCCGGGATGATGGGACTGATGGAAGCGCGATGAACAGATACCTTCCAGATTCCGCAACCGACGCGCCGCGCCCTCGCCGTGGGTAGTTGGCGCGGCTGGTAAAACAGCTTCATCAGATGGAAACACAACATGTTGTCGTGTTTCCATCTGATGAAGAACCGTTGACAGCCTCGCGGCCGAGCAGACAGGTGGCCCAAACTTGTGGGCAGGTCCAACATCGATGGCCCACACGGTGGAGGCTTGGCAGTGCGTGTCCATGAATCCTAACTGGCGCTTTAACCGTGATCCAGTGCGGACTCAGTAAAGCCGGCAAGAGTAGTGCGGAAGAATATGAATGAGCTGGTTCCGTTCTGGTGTCCGAAAAACAAGTGGGTTTTCGAGATGATCCGTTTTGGGCTTAGCCGCCCAACCGGACGGCGCGTGGGCGCCAACGCTCCCCATCGTTTACTCGCCTTGCGATCAGTGGTCGACGCCGGTGATGTCCTCACCACCGTCTGGCTCTTCGGCGCCGGCTGGTTCATGGTCTGAGGGACCGTCCGAGGACACCTAGCTCCGCGCAGAAACCGGCGCCAGATAGCGATGCGGGAACCGCGCCAGGGACCTTCGGTGAGAACCTAGATACCTACGTTTCCGGAAATTTCCTTCAATGCCGCCTGGAGCCTGGCGTCGGCTTCGTCGGCGACCTCGCGCGTGGCACCGCTCTGGCTGAGCTTCACCATGGTTTGCGGGTCAATGGCCTCGATGGTGGTTTCCGTGGCATCGGGAGCGCGACGCACCACGACATTGCATGGGAGCAGCGCGCCCAGCTGCGGTTCTGCGGTGATGCCGCGCTGGGCCAGTTGCGGGTTGCAGGCACCAAGGATGATGTAGTCCCCCACGGAGGCTCCGGCCTCCTGGCCCAGCTTTTGGGTGAAGGTCTCCTTCACGTCGATCTCCGTCAGGACACCGAATCCCTGTTCTGCCAAGGCGCCGCGTGTCCGTTCGACGGCGTCTTGCCATGACAGCGGGACGGTGATGGCGTGGGTGTAGGTCATTGCGGTGCTCCTGGGGTTGTGGTGTGGAAGAGTGCCGTGGGGAGTTGCATGCTCCGTCATGGCAGGGGTCCTCAGTTCTTCGCTCATGCTACGTGTTGGTGTGATCGTGCGGAAGCATTGGGGCGGTATCAACCGCGTGGTCCGGCTGGGGGTGTGGCGGGTGCGTTTCATACATGCGGACCGCGACGGCAAGGGCCGCCGCGGCGCTGAGGGTTGCGGCCATCCAGAGTGCCGCATGCAGCCCCATGAGGTCGGCTACGATCCCGCCAATGATGGCACCGACGGCATATCCGAGGTCGCGCCAGACCCGGTAGACGCCCACCGCGCGTCCCCTCCAAGAGGGATGGGCGACGTCGCCCACGGAGGCCAGTAGCGTGGGGTAGACCATGGCGGTTCCCGCGCCGAGCAATACGGTTCCCGAGGCCCAGGCACCAAAGCCGTCCCCGAGCGCGATGATCGCCAGGGCTGTGGCCTGGACCAGCATGCCGGTGGTGATGAGGTGTTTGCGCCCGATCCGGTCCGAGAGAGCACCGGTCGCCATTTGGCCGATGCCCCAGACCCCGGGATACAGGGCGAAAAGCAGGCCGATCTGGCCCATGCTGAGATCCGAAGTGGCGAACAGGAGGGGGAACAGGCCCCAGGAGAGTCCGAAGTTCAGGTTGTTCACCAGGCCGGCCAGGCTCGCCGAGGACAAGGCAGGTTCGCGGAAGCTGGTCAGGGCAAAGACCTGGCCGTTGGCTAGGTTGGCGTCCAGGCCATGCCGGGCGGAGGCGCCCCGGGCAGCCATGTTTCCGGCATCCAGGAGGGCATGTGGGTGGGTCTCCCGGACGAAAAGGCCCGACAGCAGCAGTGCCAAGGCGGTGTAGGCGATTCCCAAGAGGAAGGGTGCCGGACGCAGCCCGTACTGCTCGGCGAGGTATCCGGCCAGCAGGGAGGTGGCGGCCACGGCCCCGTAGCCGGCGGCCTCGTTCAGGCCCATGGCCAGGCCGCGCTGTGCCGGGCCCACCAGGTCGATTTTCATGATGACGGTGGTCGACCAGGTCAGGCCCTGGTTGATGCCCAGCAGCACGTTCGCGGCGACGACCCAGCCCCAGTCCGGCGCAAGGATGAGCATCAGCGGCACCGGGATGGCGAAAAGCCACCCGGCCAGCAGCACGGGTTTGCGTCCGTAGCGGTCCGAGAGGGTCCCGGCGAACCAGTTGGAGGTCGCCTTGGCGATCCCGAAGGCCGCCACGTAGGCAAACAGGAACGTGTATCCATTCAAACCGAACTCAGTGTGGGCGAGCAGTGGCAGGACGGTTTGTTGCTGTCCAACCATGCCCCCGACCAGCGCGTTGACCGCGACGAGCAGGGTGAACTGCGCCGCGTTGGCGCGCAAACCCAAGCTGGGGAGTGCCCTGGTGGACTGCTTCATGCTCGGTCTCCTGGTGTGCCGGGGCTGAAGGGCCGGACGGCGATGAGCCGGCGGTTAGTGGGCTTCGGTTGCCGTGGTGGTGGCGGGGGACCCCAGGGACGTGCGTCGCAGGGGGCATGCGGGGATGGCAAACCAGCACAGGGCCGCGGCCGTGGCGATTGCGGTGGCCGTGAGGCCCATGATGAGGTTGGCCGGGGAGGGTAGTTCCTGGACGAGGACGAAGACGCCCATGGCCAGGACGAAGAAGCCAAAGCCCTTGCGCAGGGCCGCTTCGGGGATGCGTCCGGCCAGGCGTGCGCCGAGGAAGGAACCGAGGATCGCTGCGGCCGTGACCCCGCCGACCAGCACCCAGTCCAGGGAGACCGTGGTGAGGTAGCCGCCGAGTCCGGCAAAGGACTTCATGGCGATAACCACCAGCGAGGTGCCGACCGCGACGGGCATCGACAGGCCGCCAAGCAGGGCGAGTGCCGGGACGACGAGGAAGCCACCGCCGGCGCCCACCAGCCCGGTGACCAGGCCCACGACCAGGCCCTCGATGATGACCTTGAATACGGGCAGCTCGGCGTCGTGGGTGGCGCCGGTGTGGTTCTTGCGGCCGCGGATCATGGCCAGGGAGGTGGCGACCATCATGAGGGCGAAGGCGATCATGAGGATGGTTCCGGGGATGTGGCCCCCCAGCAGCCCGCCGCCGAAGGCCCCTGCCATGCCGGCTGCGCCGAAGACCAGGCCGGTGCGCCATTGCACGCGTTTCTTGCGGGCGTGGGTCACGGCGCTGACCGCGCTGGTCGCTCCAACGACGAAGAGCGAGGCGGCGATGGCTTCCTTGGGGTTCATGCCTGCGACGTAGGTGAGGATCGGGACGGTGAGGATGGACCCGCCGCCGCCGAGCAGGCCGAGGGAGATCCCGATCAGCACCGAGAGCAGGAGGGTGAGTGCGAGGGTGAGGGTCATGGAGGCAGTCCTTGCCGGGTCAGGGGTGCGGGTCGGTGTGTGGGGGCGATGCGGTCGGGGCGTTCTTGTTAGCTGACGGGCAGCCCGGCGCGTTGCCAGGCGATCATGCCGCCGGCCATGGTGTCTGCGGTGTAGCCAGCCCCGGTGAGGGCGTCGGCGACGCGGGCACTGCGGTTGCCGCTGCGGCAGATGACGATGACCGGGCGGGACCGGTCGAGTTCGCCCAGACGCGTGTTCAACTCGCCCATGGGGATGTGGATGGCGCCGGGAATCATGCCCTCGGCGACTTCGAAGTCTTCACGGACATCGAGGATCTGGTCCGTAGCACGTCGGCCGTCGGTGTCGGTGATGGTGATTTCTGGCATGATTGCTCCTTCGGGGGCGTGTTCAAACGGTACGTGGTGGTTCCCGGGCACCGGATCCACTCGCCCCGGGCCCGGAAACCGGAGGAAAGCGATTGGCCGCGGGCCAACCGGGGGTTAGGACTTCTTGGCCGGAAGCTGGGCCATGACCGATTCACGGGTCGGCTCGTTCCCGGTCTTGTTCCAGGGCATCACGGCTAGGGCCTTGCCCATGGCGCAGGTGTTGGTGGCCGCGGAGAAGGTCAGGCCGGCACCGATGGCCCCTGCGACGGTGCGCAACTGCGGGGAGAGGAACTTGCCCCCGGCCAGGCCGGCCACCACGAGGGAACCGGCCACCATGCGCACCTGGCGTTCCAGGGCCCAGCGCTTGGACCCTTCGACGGTCTGGCCGCCGGCCTGCTGGTAGGCGGGAACCCCGCCGGACAGGACATGGGCGTTGCCGAAGCCGACCGATGCGAGGTTCGTTTTGGCTTCGGTGGCGCGCACGCCGGATTGGCAGACCAGCACCACCTTGGTGTCAAGCTTGGCCGCGAGTTCTTCGGTGTGTTCGGCCAGCAACGGGAGGGGCACGTTGTAGGAGCCCTTGATATGCAGGGTTTCGAATTCGGCGGCGGATCGCACGTCCAGCACCACGACGTCGGTGCCGTTGGCGATCCAGTTCTTGAGCTCTTCGGGACTGGTGCTCTGGGGGATGGTGGATTGGGGGGTGGTGTTCATGGCTTGCGGGCCCTTTCTGCCGGGCGTGGCGCCTGGCCGGTCCAGCATCCGGAAAAGGGGGATGCGGGACCGAGAATGAGTGGAATGGGTGGGGGTGTACGGGGCTTTAGGCGTCCTGCGTTTGCTTCCAGGAGGACCATCCGGCGTAGCTGCCCTCGAGCTCGATGACGTCGAACCCGGCGCGGCGCAGGGCGGAGGCGGCCACGGAGTTGCGGACCCCGGACTGGCAGTAGCTCACGATCACGCCGTCGGCCGGCAGTTGGTCGGTGTGCCAGAGCACCCGTCCGGCGTTGAGCTGTTCGGAGCCGGGAATGTGTCCGGCGGTGTGCTCGGACTTGTTGCGCACATCCAAGACGATGGCCGCATCGAACCCTGCCAGGTCGGCCGGGTCCAGGGTCTGCGGGGTGTAGGTCGGAAGACCCTCGAACGAGGTCACATATCCGGCGACGTTGTCGATGCCCACGCGGATGAGGTGGTCCCACATCTCCATGGCGCTCTCGCTGTCCGGAGCCAAGAGCACCAGCGGTCGCTGGTCCGTTTCCGGGTCCACGGCCCAGGCCCCGTAGCTTGCGGCTTTGGTGCCGGCGGGGATGTTCAGCGCCCCGGAGACGGTGCCCTGATGGACCTGGGTGTGGGGGCGGGTGTCGACCACGCCGATGTCATCCGCGGCCAGGGCGGTCGCGACGTCCGCGGTGGCCAGTTCTGCCAGCGGTGCGCGTTCGCCCAGGATGGCCGGGCCCTGGCGGTTTTCGCGCTTCATGCGGCCGAAATAGGCATGTGCGTCGGGCTGCCCGTCGAGCAGGGCCTCGACGAAGCCCGCCTCGTCGTTGGCCTCCAGGTAGGGACCCCACCATGCGAAGCTGCGCTCATACCCAACCGTGGAGAACGGGATCCCGCCCAGCGCCTTGCCGCAGGCGCTCCCGGCGCCGTGCCCGGGGTAGACCTGCACGTAGTCGGGCAGGGTCAGGAACTTTTCCTGGAGGGAAACGAACAGGTCGTGGGCCCCGGCGAAGCGGGTGTCGATCCCGCCAGCGGCCTCGTCGAGCAGGTCCGGGCGGCCCAGGTCGCCGGAGAAGACGAAGTCGCCCGAGAGCAGGAAGCCCGGTTTGTCACTGAAGGCGCCGTCGGTGACCAGGAAGGAAAGGTGTTCGGGGGTGTGTCCCGGCGTGTGCAGGGCGGTGGCGGTGATGTTTCCCAGGGTGATGGTGGACTGGTCAAGGAGGCGTTCGGCTTCGAATTCGTATTGCCAGTCCGGCCCGCCCTCGCCCGAAACGTAGATTGCCGCACCGGTGGCGGCGGCAAGTTCGCGGGTCCCGGAGAGGTAGTCGGCGTGGATGTGGGTCTCGGTGACGGCGGTGATCTTCATGCCGTTTTTCGCTGCAAGGTCCTGGTACACCTGGATGTCGCGGCGGGCGTCCACCACGAGGGCCTCGCCCTTGGCCTGGCAGCCGATGAAGTAGCTGGCCTGCGCGAGGTCTTCGTCGTAAATACGTTCCAGAAGCATGTCTCTCCTTGTTGATGGTCGTGGTTGGTTCGCCTACCCTCCATACCCCCAGGGGTATGAACTTCACTTCAAACGATAATACCCCTAGGGGTATGCGTCAAGTCATCCGCCGTCCAGACCCCAGGGTCGCTTGCCCCACAAAAAAGCGGCGGTCGGCACCATCCGCGCTGGCGCCGCCCACTGTTCGGCATGGGATGGCCGGGGCTTAGCGGCCAAAGAGGCGTGCGAAGAACCCGCCCTCCTTGCCGGTCCCCTTCGGGGCGTTCGGGTCGCAGGAGCAGCGTTCATTGCGTGGCACGTGGGCCATGACCTGCTTGACGTGCTGGCCGCATCCGGACCAGGTGATTTTTTGGCATTTGCGGCATTTGGTTGCTCGGCACATGTGGCGATTCCTTCGGTTTGGGATTGTCGATGGAGGCTCGTCCCTCCTCTGGTACTCGATTATGGCACATACTCCTAGGGGTATCGAGTATCCACTGTCAACGATACCCAGGAAACCCCCCGGGGTATACAATTGAGAAAAACCAACACCGGGAGGAACCCCATCATGGAACTTGAAGTGGACACCATGAAGCCCGTCATCAACAGGCTCAAGCGCGCCCAAGGACAGCTCAACGCGGTGATTCGCATGCTGGAGGAAGGCAGCGACTGCCGCGCGGTCGTCACCCAGTTGTCCGCCGCGTCCAAGGCCATCGATCGCGCCGGGTTTGCCATCATCGCCACCGGACTGGAGCAGTGCCTCAAAAGCGAGGACCCCACGGCCGACCGTGCCGACATGGAAAAGCTCTTTCTCTCGCTGGCCTAGCCCGTCGCATGGCATATTCCTGGCCGAATCGTTCAGCTCCCGAGACGGGCGGCTACCGACTCATGAATCAGCTTAAATAGTGGGTCCAACCGTCACTTGCGGCATGTTGCGCCGGCCGCCAAACGAGTTGAAACGCTGGGCACCCAGCACCTTTATCGGCATTTCTCGCGGTGACAGCTCGTTCTGCAATGGTTGCGAGCAATTTGAGGTTGAGAACCACATGCCCCGGAACGTGGCAGAACCAATCACCGAGGGCCAATTTATGCGAATGGCCAGCTACGAGGCTTGGTGCCAAGGAAAACGCCGGCACTGAAGTGGTGGCAGGAAAGCCCATCACCGCTTAGCGAGAGCACACCATTCAGTCTTCCGCGCCGTCCTCGTCGTCGTCGAGTCCGAGTGTGTCCGGATCACGGAGCGGGCGCAGGGTGCCGCCCGCCGGCTGGGTGGCGGTGAAGCTGTAGCGGCCGAGCAGGTTGAGGTTCTTGTGTTTGAGCGGGGAGAGCCGGGCCACGTCCTCGTCGCGGATCTCGTGGCCCTCAGTGCGGAGTTGGGCGACGGCGGCGTCGAGGTAGCGGGTCGTCCAGAGCACGACGGCATTCAGGACCAGGCCGAGCGAGCCGAGTTGGTCCTCCATCCCGTCGCGGTACGCCTGGTGAATGGTGCCCTTCTTGCCGTGGCAGATCTCCCGGGCCAACTTGTGGCGGGACTCCTGCACGGTGAGCTGCTTGTGCATTTGCCGCCGGTAGGTGTCATCCACGGGATCAACGACGGCAAGCAGGTGCAGGGTCTTGGCGATCCGCCCGTATTCGGCGAACGCCTGGCCAAGCGGTGTGGGGCGGCCCTCGTGCCCGAACATCCGCAGCAGGTCATAGGCGCGCACCTGGTTGGTGACCAAGGAGCCGGCCACCCGCAGCATGTCCGGCCAAGCCGTGAGCACCTTGTTCACGTTCACTTTGTTGTTGCGGGCCAGTGCCTCCAACGCTCCGTATCCGTCTGCCGGCTCGGCGCCGGGCATTTGGGCCTTCCAGAACCGTTGGTCTTCGAGGTCTCTGAAGCGCGGGGAGAAGCGGTAGCCGAGCATCTTGAAAATCCCGAAGACCGTGTCGGAGTAGGAGGCATTGTCGGTGGCGACCATCTCCGGCTTCACCCCGCCGTCCAGGTTCAACAGGGCGTCCAGGATGAACAGGGAGTCACGTGGGGTGCCGGGCACCACCATCTGCCCGATGCCGGCCACCTGGTCGTTGATCGCGTTCAGCCAGGTGACGCCCTTCTTCTTTGCGAAGTACTTCGGCGAGGGCGCGGCGTTGATAGTGCGCACGGGAACGACGAAGCGCAGGCCGTCGACGGAGGCAAGCAGGCCCTTGCCCCAGAACTGCACGATGGGCACCCTGGCTTGGGCTTCGATCAGTGCAGCGTTCGCCGCGGCGATGGTGGTGGTGCGCAGGTAGTACTGGTCAACATGGACCAGCCGGGAGCGGGTGAGCGCCTCATGGCCCGGGTTGATCACCGGGGTCATGCCGATGTTGCAGGCCTCCGAAACAAGCAGCGCGACGATCGAGGTGCTCAGGTCCTTCATCCGGGTCTTGCCATCGCCCAGGTGCACGAAGGCGTCCAGGAACCCGGTCCAGGCGTTCACCTCGAAGAGCAGGTCCGGCAGGTCGATCTTCGGGAGCATCTTCTCCACCCGTCCGCGCAGCCACGCCAGCGACTTCGGCTCCCCGAGCGCGTGAAGCTTCTCCACATTCAGTTTCGCCCTCCCGCTGGGCTGCACCTCGATGCTGATCTTCGCATCATCACCGGCTTCCTCGAGGCGCTCGGCCATCTGCCTCCAGGCGGCATCCAGTACCTCGAGAAGTTCCCGCAGGTGCTGCTCGGCATTCTCCTCCAGGCTCAGGCCGGCCAGGATATCCTCGCGCACAGCCTCCCACCCCGCGCCTATGAGCAGGCGTGCGCGTGGGTCCGACCAGCGGTGTGAAGGCGAGGCGAAGATGTCCCGACGCTTCAGGGCACGGAAGAGTTGTTCCAGGACACAGACCACGTACGCGTCGCGGTCCACCGTCCCCTCCGGTTGCTCGGCATTCGCATAGACCGCCTTGTGCCAGTGCGGCGGCACGAGCTTGCCGTCGATTTCCCGGGGTAGCAGCGGCTTCTCGCCGACCTTGCGACGTGAGAGTGCGGGCAGCTTCTTCACCCCGGCCAAGATCCGTACCCCGCCGGTCGCTGCTTCCAGTGCCGAGGTCTCACCCAACAGTGACAGGAACGGTTTGACGGTGTTGTAGCGCAGCGCCAGCGCCCCGCGTAGCGCGGTTTGTGCCGACTCGCCGTCCTGGGGCACCAAGGTCACCACAGTGGAGGCCGCACCCGACATCACCGACCGGGGCGCGATTCCCTCCAACGCCCGCCACAGCGCGGCCACGTCCACCTCGCCACCGGCCTTCTCGATGGACTCCAGCTTCTCGAAGAACACTTTCGCAGCCATGGCCACGATCCGAGAAGCCTTCTCCAGCTGCGGAAGGGTGGACAGGCGCTGCTTGTCCGTGGAGCGCTTCGCGGTGCTGATCAGCCTGGTCGCCATCAGGATCTCGAACAGGTCCAGGGCATCATCGATCGCCTTGGCCTCCAAATGGAGCATCACCGCGGTGAGTATCGCCGTTCGCTTGGGTTCCGCTGTCCGCTCCAGCTTCGGGGCCTTGGTGCCCAGCCCGTACCGGGCCAGCGTGGAGAGCCGGTTCGGCGGTATCTGTTCCAGCTTCAGCCGGCCCAGCCCGAAGGCTGCTATGTCCTCAACCCGTTGCAACGCACCCTTCATCGCGGTGCCGGTGCTCCGCGTTGGCGGTCGACGCATCCGCTCCAGTTCCGAATACCGCGTGCCCTCCGGTGTTTTCAGCGTGGCAACCAAGTCCCCGGGCAGCGCCGGATCCGCCCGCAGGGCGGCCTTGGCAACCGTGGCGTGCAGCCGCTTCTCGGCGATGGTGCGAACCACGGAAACCTGCCGGGCCAGCACGTTCACCCCGGGTAGCAGCACCCGGTGCCGACGCAGCCAACCCGCCGCGTGGTTGAACAACGCGACAGGTCCCTCGGCGTGCGTCCATGCCCGCCCGTGCAGGAACGCCCTGAACCTTCGGCCGTGGTCGGGGTCCTCGTACTGGTGGTAGCCGTACGCATCGCGGATCTCCCACGCGTGTTCGTACGCCGTCTTTGGCCGCTCGGTGTATTCCTTGAGGCAGGAGGGATCCTCAATCTCCAGCTGTGCCGCCAGATGCTCAACGACCGGCCACGGCACAGCCGAGGGGTCCTCCAGGAACAGCCCGATGTACCGGACCGTGCACATCTGCAGGGCGAAGCCCAGGCGGTTGTGGTCGCCTCGCCGCTTCGCGATCAGGCTCCGGTCCTCGTCGTCGAGGAAGAAGAAGCGCTCCAACTCGGGCCGCGTCGGTTCCTCGGCGAACCTTCCATAGGCCTCGGCCTGTTCATCAGTCAGAAATTCCACGGGCATGAGACTGACAATAGCCGCCCCACTAGTGATCGAAAGTCTTCCGACGAAAATCTGCACGAAACTCCGCGCAACCTGGATCGCCTGAGCTAAACAATCATGATCAAGTGCCTAGCGCCAACCGCTGTACCAGTAGTCCCCAAGGCCGTTACCGTCGCCGGGGAACAGCTCTACACCTGGTGCGCCCTGGACACCCTCTTCTTCCCGGCCCTGATCGGGAAGGCCGCAACCATTGAGTCGACCTCCCCGGGCAGCGGGACCCTCATCCGGGTGGCGACCGGCGCGGACGGCACGGTGACCTCCGTGCAGCCGGCCACCGCCGTCGTGTCCCTCATCAGCCCGCGGGGCACGGGGCCGGTGCGGTCCTCGTTCTGCAACCAGATCCATTACTTCGCCTCCCGCGAGGACGCCGGTCCGTGGCTGGACGCCCACCCCGACGGCGAAGTCCTGGACATCGAGGCGGCACACCGGGCCGGCGCCGCCATCGCGGCCTCGATGCTGTCGGATGCAACCTGCGCGGATCCGGGTTCGGACACGCGAAACGACTGCTGCGCACCGTGACGCCCACACGCCGGGAACCGGGGGGTGCACGTGCCTGGCCCATCGTTTCGGCAAACGGGGCGCGCGCCTAGAAGGCAGGTAGGTGCAGGCGGCATCAGGCCGGATGCCGCTTCGTGCAGAGGACTCCGGGTGTCATTTTCGCCTGCACAGTCAGAAGTCCTCTGCACTGCGGTTTCGCGTCCGCAAGCGGAACGGCAACCGGGACCGTGGAGATCAACGCCAAATGGCCTGATTCCAACGGTGCCTGGCGGCTGTTGAACAGGGCTGCCTTCGACCGCGGCAAAATGCACCCGCAGGGAACGAAGCCCGCCGCGCCGGTCCCGGGGAGTACCCCGGGAGCGGCGGTTATCCGCCGGTGAAGGCCGGGAAGAAGCGAAGGAACACGGATCCGGCGACCGCGACATAGGCGATGGCCACGAGCGTGCCGGCCCAGTCGGCAGCGAACCGGACCACGGCCCGCGGCGCGGGGATGACCCCGTGGACGAGGTTGCGGACCGTGAGCAGGATGAACAGGGGGATCATGGCCGCCCACACCACCATGCAGTACAGGCACAGAATGTAGATCTCAAAGAGGGCCTGGCTCCAGAGCCAGATGACGAACACCGTCCCCAGGGTCACCCCGGCCTGCAAGCCGGCCCAGTACCAGCGCCCCGGGGCGGCCCCGGAGAGGACCGCCATGGCGGTGGCCAGGACGACGGCGAACGCGACGATGCCGATCAGCGGGTTGGGGAAGCCGAACAATTCCACTGCCAGGTGCCCATGACCCGCCCGCAGGAGACCCACGGGTTCACGTCGCAGCTGGTGACGTGGCCAGGGTCCTTGTACAGGGCCAGTCGTTCCAGGACGAGGACGGCCGAGGCGACCCAGCCCACGACCCCCGTCGCCAATAGCAGGAACCCGAACGCCCGTGGGCGGGCAAAGCGGGGAACCCGGGGCTCGAGTCCTTGGGGGCCGGCTACGACAGGGCCGGTGTCTGGTGTGCTCATGGCGTCTTCTCCAGGCTCGGGACGGCGGACTAGTTGGCGGCGGCTTCTTCGATGGCGGCCACGAACTGTTCCAGGCTCTGGACCGTGAGCATCTTTCCCTCGAGGAAGAACGTCGGGGTTCCGCTGACGCCCAGGGCCTTGCCGTCGGCGATGTCCAGCTTGATGCGGTCCTGGGTGGCAGGGTCGGCGACGGAGGCATCGTACGCGGCCAAGTCCAGGCCGAGGTCCTCGGCGTAGGTGCGGAACAGGGCGCTCTTGTTGTCCGCCGACTCGCCCCACTGGGCTTGGGTCTCGAACATCTTCTTGTACATCGGTTCGTAGGCACCCTGCAGGGCCGCGGACTCCACGGCCAAGGCGGCGTTCATGGAGTTCAGGTGCCCGGGCAGCGGGAAGTACCGCTGGACGAAGGTGATGTTCTCCGCGTATTCGCCGCGCAGCTCCTCGATGACCGGGTAGAACGCGCCGCAGGACTCGCACTCGAAGTCCAGGAACTCCACCAGGACCGCCTTTTCGTTCGGCGCCTGGGAGAGCACCCGGCTGTTCTCCCGAACGACCTGCCCTTCCGTTGCGGTGGCGCCGGTGGCTGCGGTTTTGGCGTTTCCCTGGGCGAGAACGTAACCGACGATGGCAGCGACAACGATGGCGGCCAGCAGGGTCCAGACGATGATCTTGGATTTCTTCGGGGAGCGGGTGGATGGCGGGGTGGTGCTGTTCATGCGGTGTTCCGTTCCTTGGCTGGCGGGTGCAAAGGAATGCCAGCCGGTGTCGTTATTGTTTTGCTGCTCCGGGAGCGAACGCTCATGAATCGTGCGGCAAGCCGTCCCGGCAAAGCGCTGGGACGATCTTTTTACAGTTTCTTGGACTTTGCCGGGACCAACGGGTGATCCCACTCGGGTTTCCGGGTGCCCTCGTTCAGCAAATGGAAAGCCCTCGCGCGACCCGAGTGGTCAGTCGTGGTCCCGGGAAGGGGCGGCACGAAGCGTGCCGAGGGCATACAGAACAACTCCCGCGGTGACAAACACATCTGCCAGGTTGAAGGTGGGGAACCACCCGGTGTGCAGGTAGTCCACCACGCCGCGCCCGTCGAGCCGGTCAATGAAGTTGCCGACGGCACCACCGAGCAGCAGGGTCGCGCCCGTTCGGGACATCCGGCCCATGGCTGGTGCGGAGGAAACCGCATACCAGGTCAGTGCGGCGATGATCAGCCCTGTTACCACCACGATGACCCAGGAGGGGAGGTCCGCGCCAAAGCTGAACGCTACGCCCGGGTTATAGAGCAAGCGGATATTCACCAGCCCCAGGTCGGTGGTAGCACCGTTGGAAAGCAAGGTTTCGGCCAATGCCTTGAGGGCCAGATCGACGGCTGCCAGCGCGGCCGCGCCAAGAAGCATCGCGGTCCTGACCATACGCGTTCCCCGCTTCCGAGGGGCGGCTGTCTCCGGGGCCTGGGGGATCATGCCGCAGGCTCCAGGGACGGGACCGGCTGCGTGCTTTTCAGTGCGGCCTTGCCGCTGATCCGGCCGGCCCGGACTCCGTTGGCGATCACGACGATTTCTGCCAGCTCGTGGATGAGGACCACCGCGGCCAACCCGAGGACCCCGAAGAGGGCCAGGGGGATCAGCGCGGCAATCAGCAGCAGGGACAGGCCCACGTTCTGGAGCATGATGCGCCGGGTGTTGCGCGCGTGGTCCAGTACCTGGGGCAGGTGGTTTAGGTCCTCGCCCATCAGGGCGATGTCCGCGGTTTCGATGGCCACGTCGGTGCCCATGGCACCCATCGCGATTCCGCTATCGGCCGTGGCCAGGGCGGGCGCGTCGTTGACTCCGTCCCCGACCATCGCGGTGGGCTGCCGGGATTGGAGGGTGCGGATGATCTCCGCCTTGTCCTCCGGGCGCAGATCGGCATGGACTTCGGTAATGCCCGCGGCCTTGCCCAGGGCCGTTGCGGTGATGACGTTGTCCCCGGTAAGCATGACCGTGGTGTACCCGGCCGTGGTGAGCCTGGCGATGACCTCGCGGGCCTC
>Ga0134128_10004550_pt1 | contig 16941 bp, 18 predicted proteins | sample KB31754_FD_96462 | JGI IMG/M metagenome (GOLD analysis project Ga0134128, IMG submission 96462) | Terrestrial soil microbial communities with excess Nitrogen fertilizer from Kellogg Biological Station, Michigan, USA - KB3-175-4 | ecosystem: Environmental > Terrestrial > Soil > Unclassified ...
CAAGATCGGCTCCAACCAGGGAGTCCAGTTCCCGATCGTCGACGCGTACATGAAGATCCGCGCCGCGGACATGATGCGGTTCGAGGCCGCCCGGCTCTTCGACGCCGGCGAGCCCTGCGGCGCCGAGGCGAACATGGCCAAACACCTTAGCTCCGAGGCCAGCTGGGACGCCGCCAATGCGGCACTGAACACCTACGGCGGCTACGGCTTCGTGGACCAATACGACATCGAACGCAAGTTCCGCGAAACCCGCATGTACCAGGTGGCGCCGGTGAACAACAACATGATCAAGGCCTTCATTGGCACCAAGGTCCTCGGCCTGCCCCGGTCATACTGACCATGACGACCTCCAGCACTACCACCGCAGAAGACGGCTCCACCATTGCCTTCAGCGTCGACGGTGTCGGACCTGCGCTGCTACTGCTGTCCGGCCAGGGCACGGACCGGCGGTGGTGGGACCGTGTTGTTCCGTCACTGGCGGGGAGCCACACAGTCATCCGCGCCGACTACATCGGTACGGGCGGCAGTGTCGCCGCGACAAAGGCGCAATACTCCACCCGCAGGTTTGCCCGCGACGCCATTGCCGTTCTCGACGCAACGGGCTTTGCGTCGGCGCATGTGTACGGCACGTCGATGGGTGGCAAGGTGGCACAGTGGATCGCGCTGGACTATCCGGAGCGGATCGAAAAGCTGGTGCTCGGCTGCACCTCCACCGGAGGGGCGTCCGCCGTCTTGATGGACCCTGCCACGGCCGAACAATTCGGACAATCGGGGCCGGAAGGAAACCGCGCCCGACTGCCCCTGATGTACACGGACACCTGGCTTGCCTCCCATGAACCGAACCCCGCCGTCGTGTCGGCCCCGGGCACCCAGCTTGCCCGTATCGGGCATCGCCGCGCGAGCACCACACATGACACCTCCGCCCTCGCAGCCTGCATTGCGGCACCCACATTGGTGCTCCACGGAGCGGACGACGCCGTGGTGCCACCATCCAATGCGGGCCTGCTTGCCGCCCTGATCCCTGGCGCCACCGTCCGTCTGTTCGCCGGAGCTCGGCATGCGTACTTCGAGGAACACCTTGACCAGGCGGCGAAAGTGGTGTCGACCTTCCTGTCGGCATAGAAACCGACCCTGACGTCAGTACGCCGGGTGTCAGGGCTCCGGTGCTACTGGAGCTGAGTACCTCCGGCCCAACCTTGGAGGGCTCCGAGCAGCGCGCTGGAAAGACGGTCGCGCAACTCTAAGCGTCCGATCTCCAGGGAAGCCGCCAGGTCCAGGACATCACGTGGATCAAATATCTGGTTCCACAGGAAGAGCGCTTCCTCGCCCGGGACTGTGATTTTCAGTTCGCGACAAGCTTCTGCCAGAGGCCGCGACATCGCAGCTTCCTGCATCAGAATGTCAGGCGTCTTATTCCTGAGGCGCTGCATGTATCCGGTGCGGGACCTGGAATGGCTCATGGCTTTTCCATCTTTGAGAACCAGGTCAATCCAAAACAAACAAACTGTCTTGAGAAGTTGGATGCCGGAATCGGTGCAGGCGTCGCTCTTGGCCACAACTGAGGAAATGACGGACTGTCGGAAGGACTCGACCACGTTATCTATTGTTCCGTAGTAACGGTAGATGGTCGCGGGAGATATGTTGGCTTCTTGGGCAAGCCTTCGCATGGACAATGTTTCCGCTGATTCCGCCAGCAATTTTTGTGCAGCCTTGAGCACTTGTTCCTGGTTTCTTGAAGTGTCCTGCCGCGGAACGATGGTGGTCATCTGTGATCCAATGTTAGTGTTTTCCATCCAATTTCAGGATCCCACCCAGGCGGGCGATGCCTTCATGAATGTCGTCCAACCCTACGGCAAAGGATAGTCTGACAAACCCTTCCCCTGCAGGTCCGAACTCCCTGCCCGGACGGACAAGGACGCCAGCTTCGGCGGCCGCGCGCGCTACCTCGACTGACGGCCTTGAGTCCGCGTACTTACAAAAATAGTAGAACGCTCCTTCCGGGCGAGTTGCGTGGAGTCCGTCTGTGTCGTTTAGCACATGTTCCATCCTGATGCGGCGGTCGGCGTAGGTTTCGAGCATCCTGTCTGCATCGGCTTGACCCTCGGTGAGTGCCGTCAGGGCGGCATATTGGACTGCCGTATTTACGGACCCGTTGAACGTCCGGTGAACTGTGGCAGCCGACGAGATGATGGAGGGTGGTCCTACCAGGTAGCCGACCCGCCAGCCTGTCATGGCAAATTTCTTTGAGAAGGTCTGGCACAGTATTCCCCGGCCGGCCAAGTTGACCCTGTCGAGAATTGAGATGAATGCCAGATCATCGTAAACGAGGTTGGCATAGGCCTCGTCGGACAGTATGAGGGTTTGCTGATCGTCCGTGGCGGACTCGATGGCCATCCAGTCCGCGTCGTTCATGATTGCACCGGTGGGGTTGGACGGTTGACATACAACGACGAGCTTGGCATTGCTGACCGCCTCGGCCAATGATTCGGGCTCGAGTCGCCCGGTGCTGTCGCGGGTGAAGGATTTCACGGTTCCGCCAGCGTAGGCCACCAGGTCGCGGTAGAGGGAATATGTCGGGTCTTCGATGGCTACGACGTCACCGGGTTGTATGAGGCCGAGGATGGTGGCAGCAAGTCCTGCCGTGCCTCCATGAGTTACGAGTACGTCATCCAGGGTAAGCGGGTTGTGAGTCCGTCGCTCTTGTAGGGCAATGGCCTCGCGGAGCGGTATCAGGCCCAGCTGGTTCGAGTAGTGGGTTTCGCCCCGGTTCAAGGCGTCATTCATTGAGTCGCGAATGATTTTTGGGGTGTCAAAGTCCGGCTCGCCCACGGCGAGGGAGACCATGCCCGGTGGTGGGGTGGGGAGCGGATTCCTCAGCGACACGTCTCGAACGCGTTGGATGGCAGGTATAGTTCTGGGGCTTGGCATGTTCTTGGGGTCCTTTAGAGCACTCGTGAGAGGAAGTCTTTGGTGCGGGGGTGGCTTGGCTTGCGGAGCACAAGGTTTGGATCGCCTTGCTCGACGATGTAACCATCTGCCATGAACACCACTTCGCTGGAGACTTCGCGGGCGAAGGCGATCTCGTGGGTGACGACCAGCATGGTCATGCCGGAAGCTGCGACTTCCTTCATGACGGCGAGGACTTCGCCTACCAGTTCAGGGTCGAGGGCTGATGTTGGTTCGTCGAACAGCATTACTTTGGGTTTCATGGCAAGGGCCCTGGCTATGGCAACACGTTGTTGTTGGCCACCGGACAATTGGGCAGGGTAGGCGCGGGCACGGTTTCTGAGCCCGACGCGTTCCAACAACGTCATTGCTTCCTCGGTGGCCGCCGACCGAGACTGGCCCAGAACGCGCAGGGGGCCTTCAATGATGTTTTCCAATGCCGTCTTGTGGGCATAGAGGTCAAATCGCTGGAAGACCATGCCAATACCCGCCCGCTGTTTCGCAAGTGCTTTCCCCGAGATCTCGCTGAGCACGTCGCCCTTGCGGGTATATCCGACATAGTCACCGTTGACTTTTACAGCGCCACCCGTCGGCTGTTCGAGGTGGTTGACGCAGCGGAGCATCGTAGACTTTCCTGAACCGGACGGGCCAAGGATGGACGTGACAGAACCTGGCTTGACTTGAAGGTTGATGCCCTTGAGGACCTCCACCTTGCCGAATGATTTGTGCAGGTCGATAATCTCCACCATGGGCTTCATACATTCCCTCCTTGGGCAGCCTTGATCGAGGCAATTTGATCGCGAACGGCGTCTTCGCTGAAGTGAGTGAATCCTTTGCCGACGCGCCGCTCGAGATAGTGCTGGCCAACGCTGGCGACGGACACGACTACCAAGTACCAGATGCTGGCTACGACAAGCAGGGGAATGACTGCGAAGTTCACGGCGTATATGTCTTGGACGGCCGAGAGAAGGTCTCCACCGGAAATGAAAGCAACCAACGACGTCGCCTTGAGCAGGTTGATGGCTTGGTTGGCGGTCGGAGGCACAATCACCCGCATGGCTTGCGGGAGGACTATTCGGACCATGCATTGTCCTTCCGTCATGCCTGTTGAGAGGGCAGCTTCACGCTGGCCGACGTTGACGGATTGGATTCCGGCCCGGACAATCTCAGACATGTAGGCGGCTTCGTTCAGGGTAAAGCCCAAAACAGCGGCCACAAAGGCTGTGATGACAACGTTCGTCGACACCGACGCAGAGACACTTGTGAGCGGGATTCCTATGCCTAGCGTGGGAAAGAGAGCGGCTAGGTTATACCAAAAGATGAGCTGGACTAGCAGCGGTGTCCCGCGAAAGAACCATATATAGGCAAAGGAAACGGTCGAGAGGACCTTGTTTTTGGACAGGCGCATGACCGCAAGGACTGTGGCTAAAATGGTGCCCATGACCATGCAAATGACGGTCAGCACCAAGGTCGTGACAATCCCTTTGCCGACCTGGTCATTCCAAAGATATCGCCAAACGGTAGACCACTGCATGTTCTTGTTCAATGCCAGGCTCTGGATCAACAGAAACGCGAGGAGCAACACGGCGACCGCTCCAACGACCTGCGCATAGTGCCGTCGTGGGGCAAGTTTCAATGGGGTACTGTCCGACGCCAATGGTTCAGTGGTGAGTGCCGTCATTTTTTGGTCCCGTTGATCAGCACCTTGTCCATGGCCATCTGCGGAACTTTCCACTGGCCCAGGATCTTCTTGTAGGTGCCGTCGGCAATCAATCCGGCAAGCCCTGCTTCCAAGGCTGCCTGCAGGTCCGTGTCAGAAGGGCGGACCGCCGCGCCGTGCAAACCAAGGGCAAAAGGTTCCCCCGTCAATTCAATCTTGTCCGGGACTTGCTGCACGTTGTAGGTACCGATGGCATAGTCGATCGCCATGGCGTCTGTTCGTCCGTTTTGCAGGGCGAGCTGGGTTTCTGCACCGGTCGGGTACTGCTGGACGTCCATCTTGGCTTTGCCGTCGGCCACACATTTCTCCGACTGCTGCTTGGCCAGTTCAACCGACAGGCTCCCGGACGGTCCTGCTGCGGACTTGCCACACAAGTCCGCAAGGCTCTTGATGCCCTTCGGATTGCCGGCCGCCACTACCAGGATCTGCCCCGATTGGGTGTAGTCGATGAAGGTCACTTGCTTCTGACGCTCCACGGTGTCGGAAAAGTCTGACATGGCCACGTCAAACCGCTGGGATGCCAAGCCGGTCACCATCGCCGCGAACTTGGTGTTCGTGACTTCCACCTTCAGTCCGAGCGACTTTCCCAACGCATCCATGATGTTAGCCTCGATGCCAGTAAGCTTCCCGTCCTTGAGAAACAGGTACGGCGGGAGACTGGTTTCGCCTCCAACCCTCAACACGCCCGCGTCGCGAATGGAAGCAGGGAGCAGCTTGCGGGCCGCATCGTTTACCTTAACGCTTGACGTCAAGGCTGCGTTTTCAACCTGAACGGATGAACCGGCGCCGGGTGTCTGCCCTGTCGTGGACGTGCCACCGGTGCCGGGTGCGCAGGCCGAGACCAAGAGCGCGATGGCCAGGCATGGAACAATGAGTTTACTCTTTTGCATAATCTGTCTCCTGTGGGACTTTCACTTCGTTGTGGAATTTCCGTTTCGATGGTTAGCTGCGGATTGGGCGGGAAAACTCCCTGGATAATTCAGCCTCGTGCGCCATGACCTCCAGAGTGAGCCGGTAGATGTCGGCGGCGCTTCCAGCCGGAATGACGGCGACCCCGTCGTCGTCCGCCGCAATAATGTCTCCGGGCCTGACAACCACCCCGCCGACGGCTGCTTCCCTGGCCAAACGGGCAGGGCCGTTCTTGTATGGTCCAGAGGGGTTGGCACCCCTCGCCCACACAGGGAATCTCATCTGTTCAAGTGTCGAGCGGTCACGGATGCAGCCGTCGATCACAGCACCCACAACACCTAGGGTTCGGAGCTTGGTCGCCAGGAGGTCCCCAAGCAACGCGCGGGACAGGTCCCCTCCCCCGTTCACGACCAAGACGTCCCCTGGACGCACATGCTCCAGCGCCACATGAAGTCCGGCGTTGTCCCCCGAGCGGACCGTGACAGGGAACGCCGAACCGACGCAGGCCGCACCAGACCACATGGCGTGGACTCCGGAATCGCACATGCCCATTCTGTTCATGGCATCCCCGATGTTGGCCACCGGGAGCCCCTCAAAAGACCCGGTGTGGTGGGAACGCAGGAAGTCAACGGGACCAACATCGATCATGCCCTGATCAATTTTCATGGAATAAGTCCTTCAGCCAACAATCATAACGTTGAGACATCTGTCTCAACTGCGACAAGCGTCTCATGTTGTCCAAGTCACGTCAAGGGCCAAAAACCTGAAATCTAGGCTTGTCCGGTAGAGCCAACTCCTACCATTGGAGGTAGCGACCATACAGGGATGAGACGACCACACATCGGAGTCCCGCCGCTGACGCGCGCCAATCACACTGCCTCCACGGCCATCGTTCGGTCATTCCCTCACACGGCACTAGAAACTTGACTAATGCACCATCATCAAGGCCGCCTCAAATGGTGGTCCGCCGTCCACTCCCGTGTCCATTGTGTCCGGGGCCAGGCCAGGCAAAGCACCCTTGACCAAGTGAGGCACCGAGTTGCCGGACGAAGCGTGGCACCGACCCGCAACGGCGTGCAAGAATTTCCCCATGGCAGCCCGACTCTATGACCTCGCATCGTCCTGGACATTTCCCAACAGCCAGCAGGAAGTCTGGGACGTGATTGCCGATCCGGACATGTCGTGGCCCCAGTGGTGGCCCGGCTGCAGCTACGCCGGGCCGCCGGAGCGGGCACCGCATGAAGGCGCCTCCAAGGAGGAGCTCCTCCTTGCAACGACCGCGAGCCTGAATTTCAAGGCCTCCCTGGGCTACACGCTGACGGTCGCCTACCACCCCACCCTCGTTGAGAGCCCTCGCGAGGTCGCTTTCGACGCGGCCGGCGACCTGGAAGGCGAAGGGCGCGTGGTCCTGTCCAGGACGGACAACGGCCACACCCGCATGGACATCGAATGGCGGGTCCGGCCCACCAGCCGCTGGATGGCATTCCTCAGCCCCGTCGCCGCACCCGCCTTCACCTACGCCCACGCCGCACTCATGCGAAAGGGCGAAACCGGGCTCAGAAACTTTCTGGCCTGGAACCACACAAACAACCACGGCTGAATTTTCGCCCCGCCACTGGCCAGCCCGCACGGGACGGATTTACCATGAATTAAACACGAATTAAACAGCGGTCCGGGACTGCCGCTGAACACAGCGTGACGGGTTGGCGGATGATTATTCGGGGGAACTCCATACACTGCACGGACACCGGGGCGATCCCCTCGGCGCCGTCCACCCGTGGCACGCAGGCCCGGCCCACCGCACCGGATGCCCCGCCGTGAACAAGCAACAAATCCGCCGCCTGGTCCGGAACGCCAACCGCCGGCTGGACCTTGGCCCGAACCCCGACCTCAGCACCATCCAACAATGGATCGAAACCGAACACGGCCGCCCCATCACCATCACGCAGCTGGACACGATCCGCGGGGACGACCTCTGCGGCATGTGCGCCACCTACCAGGACCACATCCTCGTCGTCCACGCCCCGCCGAAATCCTCCTGGCACCTGCAGCAAATCATCCTGCACGAATTCGCCCACCTGATCCTGGGCCACTACCAAACCGCGACCTCCCTCGCCCTCACAGACCTGCCCGGATTCCCCGACACCCCGCTGCAGGTCTTCGGCCGCACCAGCTACGAAGACAGCGCCGAAGCCGCCGCGGAAATGCTCGCCGACCTCCTCACCGCCCGCATCAACCACCACACACCAGGCACCGGCAACGACCCGGCCGGCTTCCACAAGGTCTTCGGCTAATGGACTACGTGCCGGCGGCCATGTTGTGGCTGCTCACCCTCATCCGGATCCCCACCGCCCGGGACAGGGAACGCGCCTCCGTGCTGCGCGCCACGTTCTTCGCCGCCCTCGCCTGCACCCTCTTCATCCCCGCCGTCTACAACGCCACCGACCCTTTCCTGGGCGGCCACAACCACGTCGGCCTGGCCCTGATCGCCGCGATCATGGCCGGCTTCTGGCAATTCCACACCGCCACCGTCCTGGCCGCCCTCACCGACCAGGCACGACGGCGGCGCCACCTCCGGCGCGGACGGCTCGCCGCCGCCGCGGCCGGGACGTGCGTGGTTGCCGGCTTCGCCACCAGCCGGGTCGACGCCACGAACCAGAACCTCCCCCTGGCCTACGGCAGCCAACCCGGCATGCAGCTCTTCCTCTGGGCCGGCTCGGCATTCATCATCTGGGTGTGCGCCGACGTCGCCCTGACCTGCCTGAGATTCCTGCCCAGGATGCGCAGCAGGTCCTTCAAGTCCGGCGTCGGCGCGTTCGCCGCCGGCTGCATCCTCATGGCCCTGGCCCTGGGCAACCGGCTCGCCCTGGGGCTCCTCGAGGAATCCCCCACCCCCAGTGTCCCGGTGTTGGGCGGGTTGAACTGGTCCTTCACCCTCCTGGAAACCCTGGCCGTGCTCCTGGTCAGCATCGGCCTCATGCTGCCGCGCTTCCGCGAATCACCCGGACTCGTGCACCGGAACATCCGCTCCCGCTGGCTCATGGCCCTGCTGACCCCGGTGTGGCGGCGCAGCAGCACCGACCGCAAATACCTGCTCCGCAACCGGTGGACCCCCATCCTGGACCCCGTCACCGGCAAGGCCACGGCGCACCTGCACCGCCGCGTGATCGAGATCCGCGACTCCCAGCTGCGCGGCATGGCCCTGCTCCCCCGCGAACGGGCCCTCGTCAACCAGGCAGAACAACTCCTCCAAGGCCACTAGGGCACCCAGCCCGCGGTTGGTCACGTAGTTTTCGCCGCCGTCGTCCATGAACAGGTGACACCGGCACCAGCCGGCCCAACACCGGAGGCATCATGGAAAAGCTCAGCATCAAAACCCCTGACGACTTCATCGCCCTCATGGGGCACAGCCTGGGCTTCTGGCCCCAGGAATCCCTGGTCTGCATCCTCCTGGACGGGCGCCGCATAGGCGCCAGCCTCCGCGTCAACCTCCCCACCCCGGCCACCGACACCAACCGGTACACCGAGCAGCTCATGCACTACATCACCACCGACCACCAGGCCACCGGCGTCGTCTTCGGCATCTTCACCCACACCCCCTGGGCCCCCGGGGGCCCCCGCCCCCACCAGGACATGCTGGAGGAGTTCGCCGGCCGGCTGGGCGCCGAGGGAATCACCGTCCGCGACGGCTGGCTCGTCGGCGAAACCACCTTCACCAACTACCTCCACATGAACACCGGCCACCCCGTCCAGCACCCCCTGGACGGGATCACCGCCAGCCAACTCAACGCCGAACTCGTCTTCCGCGGCTCCAGCATCGAACCCTCCCCCGGCTTCCACATCCCCGTCACCGCCACCACCGACCTCAGCCACAAGGTCCTGCGCAACTGCTACCGCATCGAGGCCATGAACCCCCACGACGCCACCGAACAAGCCAGAAACCTCTGGGCCCGGATGCTCGACGGCGGCGCCGACCCCACCGACGACGAAGCCGCCGAACTCATCGCCTACCTCAAATTCATCACCGTCCGCGACCGGCTCATCGCCGACATCCCCGGCATCGAGGACAGCATGCGCGACCTCCTCCTGGGCCAAACCACCCAAAGCCCCCACTGGCAGCGCGTGGACCGCGCCACCGACGTCCTCTTCCACCTCTACATGCGCGCCGACGGGCCCGACACCGCCCCCGTGCTCACCAGCCTCGGCGTCATCCAATGGTGGGAAGGCCACGGCAGCAAAGCCCACCAATGCTTTCAAAAAGCCCTCGAAGCAGACCCCGACTACCGCCTCGCCCAACTCACCGACCACCTCGTCCGCGACGGCATCCTCGCCGACTGGGCCACCAGCCGCCACAACGCCTACCAACCACCCCACACAAGGGGACCAGAAATCGGCGGGCTCGGGATGGCGTAGGCGGTCCGTGGCAAGCCTGCTTTTCCCGGACGGGTGCTGCGGGCTGGATTGACTTGGCGGTAGGCGGAGGGGCGCTGCGTGCAGGTCAGAGTCCGCTGCTTGGCGCCGTCCGATCCATCTCTTGGGCGGGGTGGCGTGTTTCGCAGCACAAGCAATCTTGCGAATTCTTGCACGGAGAGTTTGCAATGTTTAATGGTCGAGTCGGGGCCTGAATCGCATAAATAGACGGATTCTGGACAGACGCGGCTCGCGGATATTCCCTACTGGTCGGTACCAATCGAGGTTTGCAGACGCCTAAAACTTTTGCCCATTGACAGGGTCACGTGAACTGTGTCACTCTTTGAATCTCAACTGGTACGGACCACTTTGGAGGAATGATGGATAGAAGAAGTTTCTGCGCACTCGGGGTCGCTTCCCTGACCGCAGCGATGCTAGCTGGCTGCTCGACTGCCTCGTCGGGAAGTGCAGGGGCTGACGGTCCCGGCACCGGAACCGTCAAGATGGTTGCCTGGCCGGGCCCTGAGGGCGATGCGATGGCAAAGGTCGTCAAGGCCTACAACGGCGGCCAGGGCAAGCAGGATGGCATCACCGTGGACCTTGTACTGCTCTCCCGCCAGGACACCTTCTCCAAGGAATCAGCCCTGATGGCCTCGAAGTCGGACAACCAGGACATCTACTGGACTGCGTCATACAATGTGGGCCAGTACGCGCCGTCCCTGGACGCCCTGGACGGAACGGACACGTCAAACTACTTCCCTGTGGCCGTGGATGGCCTGAAATACAAGGGCAAGCTTTATGGGCTGCCGCTGGATGTTAGCAACCACTTCCTGCTCTACCGCAAGGACCTCATTGACGCACTCCTTGCCGACTCTGCTGCCAAGGCGGACTACGAACAGATCAGCAAGACCGTTCTTGGCACGGCACGCGCTCCCAAGGACCCGCAGTCCTGGGACCTGGATGACTTCAAGGCGATGTCCGCCTACTTCTCAAAATCAGCAAATCCCAAGTCGCCGACGCAATATGGCACCATTCTGCAGGCCAAGAACCTGTTGTACAACACAATGATTTGGAATGACGTCCTCTGGGGCTACGGCGGAAACTGGCAGGTTGACGGGAAGGCCGGGCTGGATAGCGACGCCGGCAAAAAAGCCGTCCAGCTGTATGCAGACATCTACAAGAACAAGTGGACCACGCCCGACAGCTCGCAAGCGGAGTTCCCTGAAACCCAGGCGGCCCTCCAGTCGGGGAACGTTGCCTTCGCGATACAGTGGTCGGCAGCCTTTGCCTCACTCAACGACCCCAAGCAGTCACCCGCGGTGGCCGGCAAGATCGCGATCGCCCCGGTACCCGGCGGAAAGACACACGTCCATGCCCTTTCCGTGTCGCTGAACAAGTACAGCAAGAACAAGGCCGCGGCAAAGAAGTGGCTCGGATACTTGGCAACCCCGGCAGCGATGACCGAGTACGCGCAATCCGGTGGAATCCCGGCCATGCCAGAAGTTCTGGCCGCACAAAAGGCCATCAATCCGGCCTACGCACAGGTCTCGTCATCGATCGCCAAAAACGGCTATTCAGAACCCGTGTTCCCGAAAACCTTTGAGGCATACAGCAAGCTGGCCGAGGATCTCAGCGGCGCATGGGTGGGGCAAACCCCGGTCAATGACGCCGTGAAGACTGCAAACACGGACTTGCAGGCACTCCTCGACGGCTAGAGTCGACTGACTCCATCCTCCGGAGAGGGGCCCGATAAGTCTCGGGCCCCTCCCCACCAACGAATCCCCCACAGGAAGATCGAAAAGCGTGGCGCAGACTATGACCAAGGGCAGGCCGGAATTGGCGGCCGCCAACAAGAAACGGCCGAAGCGCAAGAACACGGCGGCTGCTGCACTGCTGAGCCTGCCGCTCCTGGCTTTCGCCCTGATATTTGTGGCCTACCCGCTGGTGTCGGGTATTCTCACCGCCTTCCAGGCGAAGACCCTCCTGGACCCGTCGGCGGCCTTCAACGGCATCGACAACTTCACTGCACTGTTCAAAGGGCCAGGTTTCGCCAAATCCGCCGGATTTACGGTTACGTACTCGGCCATTGTCGTGACCTTGGAAATGATCCTTGGCTTCGGGCTCGCACTACTTGTGAACCGCAAATTCCCAGGGAAGAAGGCCTTCTTCACCATGTTGTTGCTGCCAATCATGGTCGCTCCTGCGCTCCTGGGCGTCATGTTTAGGCTGCTGCTCAACGGCGACATCGGTGCCGTCCCGGCCCTGCTGCACGGCATGGGCATGAGCGTTTCACTGTTCGCCCCGGATTCTGTCATCCCCCTCCTTGTAGTTCTGGACGTTTTGCAGTGGACCCCGTTCACCTTCCTCATCATCTATGCCGGCCTGCAATCATTCCCCGAAGAGCTCCTCGAAGCCACCGCAATCGACGGTGCCGGGTACTTCCGCTCCTTGTGGAGCGTCGTCTTGCCAGTGCTCAAACCTGTCTTGTTCGCAGCATTCTTCCTGCGGGCTATCGACGCGTTGCGCACCTTTGACGTCATCTACGTCCTGACCGCCGGCGGGCCGGGCACAAGCACCACCACCTTGAGCATCTACATCTACAAGGCCGCCTTCGAATCTGGCGACTTCGGCAAGGCCGCCGCCGCCTCGCTCCTCGTCCTGGTGGTCCTCTTGCCGTTCGTCCCCTTTATTGTCAAGCGCATTGCCTCAACCGGTCTGGAGGGCAAAAAATGACCACCACTTTCAAAACACCGCCGCGGCTGGGCGACCGAGTCCCGAAATCCCAGAGGAAACGCTGGATCTTTACCGGCATCGTGGGCGTCTTGGCCATCTTCGTCAACATCCCGCTGTTCAACGCCATCCTGGTCAGCTTCAAACCCGACGGGGATATAGGCAAAAACCCGCTCGGGCTGCCCACGAATCCGACACTGGACCACTACGCCAACGTGCTCTACGCCTCCGGGTACGACTTCCCACGCTTCTTCGCCAACTCGGCAATGATCGCCGTCGGCACGGTCCTGCTGGTGCTCTGCATTGCCGTCCCCGCCACGTACGCGATCGTCCGGCTGCGATTCGGCGGTCGGTGGATCCTGGACAGCGCATCAGCCCTGCGTCTGCTGCCCGCCATCTTTTTCGTGGTCCCGTTCTTTATCCTGTTCACCAACATGGGCCTCCAAGACTCAATCCTGGGGCTCGTCATTGCCAACACGTTCCTCAACCTGCCGTTGGGCATCATCCTCCTTGCGGCCGGCTTGCGTGACATTCCCATTGAAATTGAGGAAGCAGCCTCGGTCGACGGCGCCAGCGTGTACCGGACCCTCTTTAGTCTTGTCCTGCCAATGCTCGCACCCACCGTTGTCGCCGTGGCAGTACTGGTATTCATCTTCTCCTGGAACGACTACCTGTTCGCCCTTGTCCTCTCAACATCCAACGCCACCCCCGTGACCCTGGGTGCCGCGAACTTTGTCACCAGCACCGGCATCCGCTGGGGAGATATTTCCGCGGCCTCGTTCCTCTCCACACTCCCACCTTTGATCTTCGCCGTCTTTGCCCAGCGCTACCTGGTCAGCGGACTCTCGGCAGGGGCGGTGAAGGGCTGATGGCCGGTGTCCAAACCCATGAACGACCCTCCAAAGTGCTGAAATATGAGATCGTGGCGGCCGGTATCCGCGCCTTGATATCAGCGTCCCTGGCACCACACGACGCACTCCCCTCCGAGCGGGACCTCATGGCAAGCTACGGTGTCAGCCGCATGACTGTACGGGCAGCCATCGCAAAACTTGCCGACGAGGGCCGCGTCTACAACATCCGCGGATCCGGCACCTTCGTCGGGTCCATCACTTCATTCACCCGCACCCCGAAACTCACCTCATTCACCGAAGACATGACCAACCGGGGATTCATCGCTTCCTCCAAAACCCTCGCCGTGGCCAGGATCGAGGCCGACGAGGAGATCGCCGGCCACCTCGCCATACCGGTCGGCACCGAGTGCACGCACATGCGCCGGCTGCGCTTGGCGGACATCAATCCCATGGCCATAGAAGACGTCTACCTCCCGACATCCGTTGTCGCCATCGAGAGCCTGCGCCTGGACGAATCGCTGTACGCGCAACTGGCAGCCACGGGCCACGAGGTCTACCGCGCGGAAGAAGACATCCGCGCCATCAATCTCACCCCTGGCGACAGCCGCCTCCTGGATGTGCCGGACGGCTCCGCCGCGTTGCAGGTCGAAAGGGTAGGATCCTCACGGAAGGGCCAACTGGTCGAATTTGCCCGCACGATCTACCGTGCCGACAGATACAACTTCCACTTCGTTGTCACGAGGGAAACCAACGAGACATGACAAAAATAGCGCTCGGCATTGACATAGGCGGCACGAAAATCGCCGCTGGACTCGTCACCGACACCGGACAGGTCCTGGCCAGAGGCCAAACGCCCACACCCGCCAGGTCCGGCGCCCGGCAGATCCTCGCGACCGCCGTTCAATTGGCAAAATCCCTGACTGGTGAGCATGCCGATGCCAGTGGACCACCGGTGTGTGTTGGGATCGGATCAGCCGGAGTCATTGATCCCGTCACCCACCTCGTGGCGTCCGCCACAGACCACCTCAGCGGATGGGTCCGGGCCGACCTCGGGACCGCGTTTAGGAATGAATTCTCGCTCCCCACAACGGTCCACAACGATGTCCACGCCCATGCTGTCGGTGAAGCCTTCGCGGGCGCAGGCCAAGGATACAAGTCCGTCCTCATGGTCGCCGCCGGCACAGGCATCGGCGGTGCCGTCATCATCGACGGCCTCCTGGATGTGGGATCGCATGGCGCCGCCGGTCACCTTGGCCACATCCCCAGTGCAGAAGCCGCCGGACTGGCATGCCCGTGCGGGAAAACGGGGCACGTCGAGGCGATCGGGTCCGGCACCGGCCTCCACCAACTTTACGGGCGCCTCGGAGGCGACCGGGACGTACAAGACAGCAGGGCAGTTGTGGCCAGGGCAGCCAGTGATCCGTTGGCCCGCCAAGCCATCGCTACTTCCGCAGGAGCACTCGGCCGAGCCTTAGGCGGGATCGTCAACCTCATCGACCCGGCAGCCGTCATCGTCTCCGGGGGCATGATCAACGCCGGTGAACTTTGGTGGGACGCCCTTGACCAAGGTCTGCGCGATTCAGCCATGCCAATCCTTCAAAACGTCCCACTGCTCAGAGCCAGCTTGGGCGACGACGCCGCCATCATCGGCGCCGCCCTGCAAGCCTTCGAATCACTACAGAGGAACACGCATGCTTGAATCCTTACGCGGAGGACTCATCGTCTCTTGCCAGGCCTACCCCGGAGAACCATTGCGCGATCCACGTGCCATGGCCCTGATGGCCCAATCGGCTCTCATCGGGGGCGCCGCTGGCATCCGTGCCCAAGGGCTCGATGACATACGACTCATCCATGAATCCGTCCAGCTCCCACAGATCGGACTCTGGAAGGACGGCCCCAAGGACAGTATATTCATCACCCCAACTCTCAAGCATGCACTGGCCGTCATAGAGGCCGGAGCACAAATCGTGGCCATCGACGGAACACGCCGGCCACGCCCGGACCGTCTCACCCTGGCCCAAACCATCAACGCCATTCACGAACAAACCGGAGCCCTCGTCATGGCAGATGCCAGCAGCCTGGACGACGGGATTGAGGCCCAAGAGGCGGGAGCAGACATCGTGGGCACGACGCTGTCCGGCTACGTCGGCAACGGCCCCAAACCCCGCAAGCCAGACCTGGACCTCGTCGCCGACCTCGCAGCCAAATTGACGGTTCCGGTCTTCGCAGAAGGACGAATCCACACACCCGCCCAGGCCCAAGCGGCCCTGACCGCCGGCGCCTTCGCCGTTGTCGTCGGGACCGCCATCACACACCCAGCCAGCATCACCTCCTGGTTCCGCGACGCCATGGATCGGCGGTAACGCCCGCCACCTCCACCTCCACCTCCACCTCCACCTCCACCTCCACCTCCACCTCCACCTCCACCTCCGGAAATCGTTACATCTCCCCCGGAGGATTCCAGCAGCCTACTTCAGTCTGTTGTGCAGATGCCCCGTGATCTGGTGTGCTTCTTCGAGCAGGAGCCTGCCAAGGAACTCCTGGCGTTCTTTCCGGAAGCGGGGTTCGATGCCGGTGAGTGAGAGGGCCCAGGCGGGCCGGCCCTGGGTGTCGAAGACGGCGGCGCCCATCCCCCAGCTCCCTTCCAACACGAGGCCCGGATTGACCGAGTACCCGTTGTGGTTGGTCAGCGCGAGGTTGTCCCTGACCAGGGACACGGGGTGGGCGGGGGCGAAGGTGCCGGCGTGCTCGTTCCAGCGGGCAAGGATTTCCTCCTGTTCTGCCGTCGGCAGGAAGGCCATGATGGCGTTCCCGGCCGAGGCGACCCCGAGGGGGAAGCGCACCCCCTCGTGGAGGACGAAGGAACGGATCGGGAAGGGCCCTTCCTCCCGCAGCAGGCACACGGTCTCCCCTCCCCTGCGCACGGAGAAGAACGCACTTTCCCCCGTTTCCTCAGCGAGGCGACGCAGGCTGGGCCGGGCGATGTCCTCCACGGGAAACCGTGCCGCGGCGACGGATCCCATAAGCAGGGCCTCCGGTCCCAGCACCCAGTTCCCGGTGCCGCCGTCGTGGTCCAGCAGCCCCTCGGCCGCGAGCGAGGTCAGCAAACGGTGGACGGTGGGGCGGGTCAGCCCGGATTCACGCACCACCTCCACAAGGGCGGCACCCTCGGGCTTCCTGCTGACAATCCGCAGCAGGGCCGCAATCCGTCCGACGACCTGCGCGCCTTGCACCGCGACTTGTTTCATACAAAACACCCTCAGTAGTCCATATTGTGGATACAAACGAGCATACCGTCCACACTGTATAAATGGGCGGTTGTTGCGTACTCTTGCGCCTTGACAGCCCAATTCCCGTCACCCTATGCTCAAAACC
>Ga0134128_10004551_pt1 | contig 16938 bp, 12 predicted proteins | sample KB31754_FD_96462 | JGI IMG/M metagenome (GOLD analysis project Ga0134128, IMG submission 96462) | Terrestrial soil microbial communities with excess Nitrogen fertilizer from Kellogg Biological Station, Michigan, USA - KB3-175-4 | ecosystem: Environmental > Terrestrial > Soil > Unclassified ...
GGCATCGTCTCCGGAATTTTCGCGGCCTCGGGACAAACTTGCATTGCCGGATCGCGCGCGCTGATTCACCGTCCCATTCACGACAAATTCGTGGAGAAACTCCTGGCGATGGCCAAGACCGCGCGCATGGGCAATCCGCTTGATCCGGCCACGCAAGTCGGTCCGATCACCACTCGGCCGCAATACGAAAAAGTCCTCGATTACATCCGAATCGCAAAAGAAGAAGGCGCGGTGTGCCGTCTGGGTGGCACGCCAGCCCAGCGGCCGGAGTGCGGAGTCGGTTGGTTCGTCGAACCGACAATTTTCACCGGCGTGCGGCCCGACATGCGCATTGCACAAGAGGAAGTATTCGGCCCGGTTCTTTCCATCATTCCTTTCGATACCGAGGAAGAAGCGGTGAAAATTGCGAACGGAACGGTTTATGGCCTGGCTGCGGGAGTGTGGACAAGCAGCATCCGGCGCGCGCTGCTGATGTCCGAGCAATTGGAAGCAGGAACAGTTTGGGTGAACACGTACCGCGCAGTGAGTTACATGTCCCCGTTCGGGGGATACAAACGTTCTGGAATCGGTCGCGAAAGCGGCATCGATGCGATTCGGGAATACCTGCAAACAAAAAGCGTTTGGATAGACATTGTGGGCAACGCGCCGAACCCGTTTATCATGCGAATGGGCGATTAACGTGCGGCGCGCGATGGTTCGCGGCCGATCCACCACCACAGTGCTGTCCCTAAAACGGGAACGAGGCTCAAGGAAACGAATGTGGCTGCGTATAACTGGCGGTCGAACCAGCGTCCGTAGATCACCAAAAGAATCGCGACTACCGCCGACCACGCGCCGGAACCAATCCCAGCGACCATTCCAGTTTCATCGCGCGGATAAGCGCGCGCGCTGAGATGCAGCGAAATGACGATGAAGCCAACCGCGATGAACATGGCCCAAGAAAAAAAAGCCAGAGCGGCGACCCAGGAAGTGGTTTCGGTTATGAGCGAAAGCGGCAGCGCTAGAATCGTTAGCAGAATGTACAAACGAATGGGCCGAGGATTTTCGCGGACGAAGCGATCGCCGATCCAGCCCCAGAAATAATATCCTAGCTCCCAGCACAGCGCGGGAATCCACAAAATTCTTCCGAGTTGCCCTTGGGTGAGCCCTAGAACACGATTCAAATAAAGTGGACTGAGGTACAGCGTGGGACCAAGCGCGGCGCCGCCGAGTCCCATGCCCACCACTAGCAGCCAGAACCGGCGCTCGAGCAAATTGGGCCACGTGACTTTGCGCTTGCTTCGATTCACGGCGCGTACCAATGGTGGCCGGGCCACAAACCACCAGATGGCGAGCCATCCCGCACCAAGTGCGCCCGTGGCTATGAACGCGGCGCGCCATCCGAATCGCAGCGCGATCGGAGTAATGATGAGCGGCGCGAAAATGGCTCCGACAGACGCGCCGCTGTAGGAAATTCCCATGCCGCGCGATTGGCGGTCGATCGGCAAGGAATCGGCGGCGGTTCGCAAGCCGCCGGGAAAAGTGGCGCCTTCGCCGAAGCCGAGAAGTCCGCGAGCCATCGCAAAACCGAGAAAGCCCATCACCCAGGCGTGCGACGCGCTCGCGATTGTCCAAATGCCCACGGCCGCGAGCATGCCTGCGCGCAGTCCGACGTAATCCAGAAGCGATCCCCACAACGGATTCGCGATCATGTAGACAATGGAAAAAACGGAGATGGCATCCGCATAAGACGCCGCGCTCAGGCCGGTGTCGCGCAAAATCATTGGCGAAATTACGGCGAGCGCCTGGCGATCGACGTAGGAAAGCCAGGAGCACGTCATCATCGCGACCACGGGAATCCACATGCGCCAGCCAACAGCGATGGGAATTGTGCTGTCAGAGTTCTTTTGCGCCGTAATTTGTGCGCTGCTGTGCATGCGGATTTCGCGTTCGTAGCTGGTCAGGAGGCGGAGTGTATCACGCGGGCTTTGTGTCGCGCGGAACGTGGTAATGTGCCGTGGCAAGAAAAAGAGGAGAGCGAAGACGTGACCGCTGCGGAATTTCAAGCGTGGGTGGGGAAAACCGAAACGCGAACGGATCAGATAACTTCGATGCCGGTGGCAGCGCTATCCGCGACGCTCGATATTGATGCTTCAGCGCCGCGTCCTGGCGATATGGTGCCGCCTTTGTGGCACTGGATGTGGTTCCTGCCGATTCACAAGCAGTCGGAACTTGGGCCGGATGGACACGCAAAGACAGGTGACTTTTTGCCGCCCGTTCCTTTGCCCCTGCGCATGTGGGCGGGTGGGCGATTCGAATTTCATCACCCGTTGCGTGTGGGGCAAACGTACACGCGCACTTCGCGCATTCTGGATGTACAACAGAAGGAAGGACGTAGCGGGCCGCTGATATTCGTGATCGTGCGACACGAAATCGCCTACGCCGAGGGAATCGCGCTGAGCGAGGAGCAGGATATTGTTTATCGCGACAACGCGACGGCGGACCAGGTGGGCACGGCGGCAACGCAGCCGGCTCCGTCAGACGCAGCGTGGGAACGAGTGGTCCAGCCAGACGATGTGCTGCTCTTCCGTTATTCGGCGCTGACATTCAACGCGCACCGTATTCATTACGACCGCCGCTACGCGACGGAAGTGGGAGGCTATCCGGGGCTGGTGGTGCACGGCCCGCTCATTGCGACACTACTCCTCGATCTAATCCGGCGCAATTTGCCGAATGCCACGGTAGAGCACTTCGCGTTTCGAGCAGTGAACCCGCTATTCGATACGGAGCCGTTTGTACTGTGCGGCAAGCCCGAGAGCGACGGAAAAACCGTCTCGCTGTGGGCAAGAGATACAGCCGGGGGGCTCGCGACGACGGCAACAGCGACAAGAGTTTAGGCCCCTTCTATACAGCGAGTCGTATGCGTGGAATACGCCCCGTCGCAATGGCGGCTCGCGCAGGGGCGTTCGGAACCGCAGCGTTGCGGGTGTTGTCAAGGAAGCACATTCTCTGTCAAACGGCCGTCAGTACTATTTGCGACGGCGAGACCCAGCTTCAAAATCGGCTCAGCGGCGACAAGCCCGCGCAGACACCGGTCGAGAGTTCCTACTTTGAAAAACAGAGCTTTCACACTGATGGGAAGCATCGTCTGCCTGGCGGTAATGCTGGGCTTTCCGCGCGCGACCAAGGCGCAGGGTGAGGCCGCGGAAGTCGCGCGGATGTACAAAGCGTGCACCGATTCCGGGGGGACAGCTGCGTCAAATTACAATGCATGGGTTGCGCAGAACGGATGCATCTGTCCTGGGAGTTCTGTCGGCTCAGGCCAGGTGACCTGCAGTGGCGGATCGAATTCTGTCGCCACCAGCGCGCCCTCTCCGAATCTCAACCTTACACCTCAGCAACAGGTTGGTATGCAGATCGGAATGCTCGGCGGCTACATGGTTGGTCAGGGCCTTCATCAATTGTTGTTCGGCGCACCTCCTAGCCCACCGGACACTGCCGCGCAGCAGCGGCAATTGGCCGCCCGACAGCTCAACAATAGCGGCATCTACCTTTTTAGGCAGAAAAATTATGCCGGTGCGATCAACGAATTTCAGAAAGCTCTTGCGATTACTCCCGGTGATGGAAACATTCTCCGCAATCTCGCGTTGGCGAAGCAAAAATTGAAAGACGTTGCCATGGCAGGGCAGACTAGCAACGCCCTCGGACAACTTCTGGAAAGTGCTCCAGCCAGCGCCGGAACTCTCAATTCCGCTCTAACCGGGACCGGAGGCGCGAATGGACCCGCGCTAAATTTAGTGGACTTGGATTCCGATCCTGGCGCGGTAGATTTGCGCGGCACGACGAAAACCCATTTAAATCCCGAACAGGCGCAAACTCTGCAATCGCTGGATAACGTGCTAGGTAACGGATCAGATGCGGAAGTGAAGCGCCAGTTAGACGATTTCGCTAACAATGACCTTATCCAAGATTCAGGATCGAACAACGTTGAACCTGCGCCCAATGCAATCCTTGAAACTAAGAGCTCACAACCGGACGCGGAGACGGTGAAGGAAATCGATCAGGCGATCGGACAAAATCAAAGTGCTGATACGCAGCCACCGGCAGCCGCAGTTGAGGGAAACAGAGCCGTGGCTGTATCTGCCAATTCAGCCCAACAATCTCGTTCACACCTATTGGACGGCATTGGAAACCCCGACTTTGATGGCACTACTACTGGCAACGCTCCGCTCGGAAAAGCCGATCCGAATCCAGACTCTGACGCTGTTGACCTGCGGCGCGCCAGCACAACCGTTGTGGACCCGGCCCGAGTTGACGGCACGTCGCCCGCCCTCCAGACGATGAATCCATCGGACGCAGATAAGGCGCTGATGAAACATCAGTGGGAGATGTCCATTGATTCGCGCTACAAAAACGATCCCGAGGTTCAGCAGAATATTCGAGACCTGTGGACGGCCGCGCGCTCCGGCAACGCCGACTCGGACGAAAAGCTCAAAGGGATTTTATCGGATCAATTCAACGCAGCGGGCGAGACGCCGCAGCAACGCGCCGATTTTTTCGCGAACTTTAACGCAATCGCGAGGGACGAAGGGCCAACCCCGAAAGAGTGGAGCACGGTGTCGCAGCTTGCCAATGAGATGGATACGGCGAGCAGCTCCTTGCGGCCAGCGGGTGCCGATTCAGCGGAACTGCCGCCCTACTATGGCCAGTTGGTGAAAGATATGGGCAAGGCAGAATCCGTCACGGCCAATGCTTCCTACATGGGAGCGGGGCGGCAAACTCAGGATGATTGCGTTCTCTACGCAATTGCGAATGGCGCGCACGTTCCAGAGAAACAAGTGAACGCCGAGTTCAGGAAGATCGTCCGTGATCTGGGGATGGATCCGATCGAGGAACGCGCAAATCCGGAAATCGTCGTCACGGAACCGCAAAACGGAGGTCGCGGCGGACTGAACGCCGCCGAGGAATTATTAGTGGCGGACAAATTCGGTAAGGTTGTCCCGGTTCCCGCGGACAGTTATGCCCGGGCAATTGCCAGTACGAAGCAGCCGGTGATCACCACGATTCAACTCGACAAGACCGGAGTCCAGCACAAGGTTGTGGTTACGGGCGTGTATCGGACCGCAGACGGGAAAATCTACTATTCGGTGATGGATTCGAATCTTGGGCCGGATTACCACAATTCCACAGGTTATGTGGAGAAATCCAATTTCGAAGAGCATTTGGCGAGCGGCGGCTTTGTGGTCCTGCCGGCCGCTAATTAAAGAGATCCCTTGACTATAAAGCCGCGACCTCACTCTCGCGCGCATTGACTGGAGAAAAACGATGGGGAAACTTTCAATGTCTCTCATTTTCGGATTCGTCCTGGTGCTGACAGTTCGCCCGTCGGTACAGGCGCAGACGACGCCGTATGCACCCGCCGATGCGTCAACGGCCAATCCGGCCCCGAGCGGACAAGCACCAGCCGAGGTATTGAAAAAACTTTCCGATCTGATCCATGCAGGTAAATACGTAGACGCACAGCAGCTCGCGGCAGGTTTGTTGCTAGCGTATCCGGCCGACCAACGGTTGATCACCGCGAAAGGGCTGCTGGATAAGGCCGTCTCGTCCTCGCAGTCGGCGGACACCGGGGCCAGTGCCGACCAGCCAACTGGCAGTACTGCTTCACTGCCGCCGGGCACAAATGCCACCGCTCTTACTGGGATGGATAAGGTCGAATACAATTCGCTGATCGAACTGGCGCGGCAGGCGCAGCAGACCACGGATCTAAGTCAACAGAAGACATTGCTGCAAAAGTTCATGAGCGAGAGTCGTCCCTTTTTGGAGCAACATCCGGATGAAATGCTGGTGTGGCAGTTGCGAGCGGCATCGGCATTGAGCCTCAACGATCCGATCGAAGGCTACGAAGCCGGGCAAAAACTACTCTCAGCAGGTGCAGCGAACAGTAATGATCCGAACCTGCAACATTTAATGGCACAGCTGAATTTGCAAGGTTGGTTGGATCATAAAAAGGCTGAGATTAAGGAACAAGAAAAGGGGTTCGCCTGGCTTGTGGGAACATGGACTTCGACCTGGGATTGGTGGTGGGGTGAAGTACATGGCCGCGATCAAGAACAATTCGTAGTAACCGACTCGGGTATCGATGGGTATTTGATAGGCGGAGATGGGGTAAGGAATCCGGAGCCTGATTTCAGAGGCAAGATGCTGGATTCCGGGGAAATTCAATGGGAGTGTTATATGCCTCCCGCGGATACTGGCGGAATGTTTGTGTTTCGCCGGGTCGGTGGAAGTGTTTTCACTAAAGTGACGATCGGCCGACGATCGGATCCCCAGGGTTATTATGCCGGGAACGTTCATCACTTTGGCTATGACCCGCATTCAACTGATACAGGGGATAAGGTGTTTTATCCTTCTGGATGGCAGCCCGTGGCGTCATACAAGCTCTCCGCTGACAAACGCACGATGACGATCGTCATCTTGCCGCAGGACGTCGAGCCTAACAGCAAGTTCGCCAGGAAGTTTCCGGTTACTTTAGTTTTAAAAAAATCCGGCGGGCAGGACGAGCAACTCCAGTCACAGCAGTTGCCTCAGTAAACTAATCATCAGGTACTGGCCGAAGCGCAGACTTCGGAGGCGTTACGCTGATTTCCAAGTAACTGAGTGACATTGCGTTTAGATTTACTCGCCGCTAATCGTAATACTGGGGGGATTTTTTAAGCTTTGAATTGTGCACGTAGTCGTGCTCGATCCAGAGCTGCGTCCCCGTTTTCTTGCAGTAGTCCTCGATCATGGCACGGCTAGCGAGGGATTGCTCCTTGTTGTATTCGAATGTGGGGACGCGATTCAGCTTGCGCTCCTCAGGGTAGTGATAAAGATCGCCCGCAAGCATCACAGGCCCGGTTTTCGCCAGTTTGAGAATCAGAACTTGATGGCCGGGCGTATGGCCGGGCGCGGATTTGATGATGACCTTGCCGTCGCCGAAGACATCGTATTCATCCTTGGCCAAAATAATGGTCTTACTGTTTTTCAGATCGCTGTAGTTCGCTGCATTCACCAGTGAAGGGGGCTTTGCAGCGAACATGGCGTCGCGCTCCACTTTCCGCACCAGCCACGTAGAGTCAGCAAACTCATTCGAGTTGGCGACGTGATCGCCGTGATAGTGCGAGTGGGCCAGATAGGTGATGTCCGATGGTGAGTAGCCGATTTCGGCGAGCTGCGATTTCAGCGTGCGCGTGACAGTGGACGGTCCCTGCGTCACTGGCTTCCCGTCATTCTTGAAAGCTGAATCCGGGATTACACCCACGTCCCACATCAGCGTGCCCTTCGGATCGGCGATGAGGTAGCAAGGAACGGCCAGTTCGGTTTCGGCAAGCTCGTCCTTTTTGAAATTGAACAACGCCGGATTGAGGCCCTTGATTACGCCGCAATCGAAGACGTACAGGCGGAGCGTCTTCGGGGCGCGCGCGCGGTGATGCTGCTGGGCGACCGTTGAAGCCACGGCGGCGACGGCTAATATTGCCAAAAGAAGAACGCCGTACCATCTGGAAGGTTGCACTTGAGTCTCCATGGTCAAACCTCGATAGGTCGAAGGATAGTTGACCTGCTAGGGCCCTGGCCGAAATCAATAGCTGGAAACTTTGCAGTTTAAGAGCTGTCGACCCGCAGACGTCAGCGGGAGGCGGCCGAAACTGCCCGTGCATCCTCGAATGCCAGGACCACGTTTCCCGGCATCCCGGCGGTTACGTCGAAACCGGAGGCCACGTATATCATATTTCCCGATACGACAGGGCCATTACCGCTCATCGAGCCCCCGTGGGCCTTTACGCCGTTCACCGTTGGGAAATCGGGCAGCGTGTCGAAATCCCAAATAATCCTGCCGTCTTTCGCCGAATAGGCGCGGAGGTGGCCGTCCATCGAGCCGGAAAATACCACGCCGGGAATTGCGGTAACGGCGGCGAGCTGTCCCGCGCTGCATCCTGATTGGCCGAGACAGGCCGGTTTCGGAGGCATCGTTTTCCAGACGAGCTTTCCGGTGCGGATGTCAATTGCCGCCAAGCCTCCTGGCGGCGGGGGCTTTGCCCCCGAAGAGGTAAGCGTCGAAATATCGGAATTCGCGGCGTAGACGTTCGTTCCGTCCGTGGCCGAGCCCCATTCGATTCCTCCGAGGCCGCTGCCCTGGCCCACACGAGCTTGCCAGAGTTCCTTTCCGGCGTCGTCCGGATCGAGTCCGTACATCACGCCGGTTTTTTGGCCTGCCAGCAAAACGCGATGACCGTTACCCAAATCCTGAAGGATTGGCGACGAGCCAAAATCAACGTCGGGGCCCGGCCGCGCTGGGCAATTGAAATGGTGAGGGTCGATGCATCCAAAGTTGAAAACATCGTTGGGAGTTTTCTGCTGCAGCCAGAGGCGTTTCCCGGTGGCCAAGTCGAAAGCGACAATTGCGTCCGTGCCCTCGGCCGCGGGATCCACGTATGCGTCACCCGTTCCGACATAGAGAACGCCGCGCTTTGCGTCAATGGTGGGTGTGTCCCAGATAGCTGCGCCGGCGGGACTGAATTTCGCGTGGCTGGTGCCGGGCTTGGACGGCCCGGGCTTTTCCGCTATCGCGTAGGCCCTCCAGATTTGTTTGCCGGTGAGTGCGTCGACCGCGACAACATTTCCGCGAAATGTGCAGCAGGGATAGTTGGGATCGCCGCCGTTCAGTTCCTCATTTGACGCGATGGGAACGTAAAGGCGGTTGCCATAGAACTGAGGGGCCCCCGTAATCCTCGCCGAGCGATGCTGGCCAACTTTGACCTTCCAGGCAAGCTTTCCGGTTTCCGCGTCTACCGCGTAGAGATTGGCTTCGCCATCCCCAAAATAAGCGAGGTAGCGGTCTTTCCCGGCCGCGGACACAGTGATTGCCGTTCGCACGGTTGTTCCGGCCTTGTATGTCCATAGCGTGCATCCGCTATCGGCGTTCAGGGCGTAAACTGTGCCATTGCCTGAACCGAAAAATACACGGCCCGCAAATACCGTAGGTTGTCCGTAGGCGGTGCTGGCGTCTGGAATTCCGAACGCCCATTTCACTTTCAATCCCGATACGTTGCCCGGGCTAATCGTGGTGTGTGTTTGATAGCGCGAATTCACAATGTCGAGGCCCCAGCCGTTCCAGTTCCCGGGGCTCATTGCGCCAGCGGACGTGATCGGCTCTTTGGTGGCGCAAAGATTTGTCCTTGATAAAGCGGCTGTGCTTGCCGTATTCGACGAGAGAAACGCTGCGATGGCGTGGCGCTCCACCTCGGACATTCTGTTGCCGTAAATGACCATCGGGCCGGATTCGAGCGCGCGCAGAATTTCTTCCTGCGATTTTTGGGCGAGCGTGGCTCGGGTGGGTGCGCGGTTGCTTGCGGCTGCCGCGCCTTCATGGCACGTGGCGCAGTGAGTCTGGAAAAGCGCCGATCCATTCGGGGCAGTCTGGGCGTGGGCGGGCGCAGCTACGAACCCCGCTGCGAAAAGAAATAAGAATACTCGCAGGGCCTGTGCCGCCGTCATTCAACCTCCTAAAGCGCTCCGCCTGTTTCGCTGGGGAGAGGTTATATAGAGTTTGCGCCCGCGTCGCAATATTTTGGGCTTTACAGGATGGCAGCGGAATCCATATTCTGATGGACCAATGTGGTATGTGAACAAGCTGTTCAATCAGCCTCAGGTGGAGTCGCTTTCGGCGAAGGGATTTCTTGTGCGCAGCTCGGGCGGCGTAGTCCGCATCGAGAAATATGGCTGCGGCGCGGAGCTTCGCAAGGAGCCCCAAGGCAATTACCGGATGACGATCATTCCGTCGGTGATGTTGCAGGGCCAGTTCACGCATCTCTGGGATGCCGGTTACCAAAAATTCCTGCTGACGCACGAAGGTCGCAAATATCCCATCCGCGTGGGCCAACTCGCCGATTTGCGCCGCTTTAATGAAGAGCTGCGCACCGCTCTGGGCGTGCCGACCTATTACAACGAGGCCATCGGTTCAACCTGCCACTACAGCGTGTATGATCGCGTGAAAGGCCGCACCGGTGACGTGCCCGATGAAACCGTCGGCGCGCATGAGGAAGCGGACCACTAAGTTCGCTCTAGAATAGTAGCTGCGCAGTTCTCTTTCCAAATGTTGCGAAGATCGCTCCCTGAGCCTCATCGAGCCGGGCGATCCCCGCAAGCCTTCCCGGAGTTGACAAACGCGGTGAATGCAACTATCACCCTGACTACCTGGTAGCCCACGCGAGGGGCATTTGACAACCGAAACGACGGCTCACAAGCGGTTAGGCAGTATCCTATTCTTCGGCATCGTCATTCTGCTTGTTTATCTAGTCTATCTCGTGGTTTCGCCGTTCGTGGTTCCGCTCGCCTGGGCCGCAGTTCTGGTGGTGGTCTCTTATCCCGCGTACGAGCGCGTGGCGGCGCGTCTCGGCCGGACCACAGGGGCGGCCGTTACCACGACCGCTGTGACGCTCATTTTGATTGTCCCCTCACTTTTCGTGATGATTGCATTTGTCCGCCAAGGCGTGAACGCAGCGCAGTCGATACAATTTCAGGTAGCGATCGGTCATTTCGCGTGGCTGAATGAATTGTGGCTAAAAATTCAGCAGCGATTTCCGGCCGCCAACGGCCGTGATCTTTCGGAATCGCTTCGCCACTATGGCGAATTAGCCGCGACGTTTGTTGCCGCGAGGATCGGAACCATATTGAAGCACAGCGCAATTTTTGTATTCGATTTAGGAGTAACGATCCTAGCGATGTTTTATTTCTATAGAGATGGTGCGGCCATGATTGCGCGACTGAGAAAGGTGCTGCCTTTTCGAAGCACCTACCGAGATCGAATGCTTGGCGAAACGCACGAACTGATCTTTGCGAGCGTCACATCCAGCTTGGTGGCCGCGGCAGTGCATGGGGCCTTGGGAGGACTGGCATTTGCGGTTACCGGCGTTAAGGCGCCTATTTTTTGGGGCGTGATGATGGGCTTTTTGTCGTTTGTCCCTCTCGTAGGATCTGCCCTCGTGTGGCTCCCGATTTCGATCAGCCTAATGATCTCGGGACATTTGATCCGTGGACTGATTCTGGTGGCCTTCTGCTCAGTGATCGTGGGTCTCGTCGATAATCTGATCCGGCCGTGGCTGATCAGTGGTCGAGCGGAGATGAGCGGGCTAGTTGTATTCATCAGCGTGCTTGGCGGTATCAGTGCGTTCGGTCTACTCGGAGTGGTTTTAGGGCCGATTGTGGTGGCCGCCGCTACAAGCCTTCTCGACCTGTATGCTTCCGAGCCGATATCCACTAATAAACAATTGGAAACCTAGTAGGAACCACTCTGGCCGCGTGTGCTAGAGTAGCGGCCCTTGAAGAGCTATTGAACAAACAACCAGTTCGGGGAATTCAGAATCTCGAAGAAAGCGGGCCGCGCGAGGACGAACCTCGTCCCTGAGCTTAGGATGGCTTCCGAGAAAGTCGAAGAGATGGCGAGAAACCACCAGCCTCAACACGAAAGCTTGCCTCCTGAGAAGCTCCGCTGGCGGTGCGATCCTGCCACGGTCCCTTTCGAAACAACCGCCGAAATCGCTCCGATTTCCGGCGACATGGGCCAAGAGCGAGCCCTTCGCGCTCTGCGCATGGGAGTGGAGCTGACCGCCTCCGGATACAACTTATTCGTGTGCGGGCTTTCCGGTACCAGCCGCGGCGGAATGATCGTTCGAATGATTGAGGATTTGCGTCCACAAACCGAGCCGGCACCGGACCGGTGTTACGTAAATAATTTCAAGAATGCCGACCGGCCACGACTACTGACACTGCCGCGAGGACAGGCCAACGCTTTCAAAAAGGAAGTCGAATCGGGAATTGATTTTCTGCGGCGTCGCATTCCGCAGGTGTTCGAAGGCGAACCGTTTCAACGGCAGAAGACTCGGATCGTGGAGCGATTCACAGTAAGAGAAAAGGAGTTGATGGACGACTTCACGCGCAGAATCGCGCGGGAGCAGTTTGCGCTCGGGAGAATGCAAGTGGGAGCTGTCGCGCTGCCGGAAATTTTTCCGGTGCTTGAAGGGCAGATGGTCCCCATTGAGGAAATTCCCAAGATGGTGCAAGACGGGAAGCTGGAAAACAACGCCGCTGAAGAGATCGAGAGGAAATACGACCAGTTTCGCCAGGAGTTCACCGTGGTGTACCGGCGGACCCTTTCTCTTTCGCGCGAGCTGGCCAGCGAAATGAGTTACCTCGAACAAGAGGCCGCGTCCGTTCTGGTCGATGGTGTTATCGAGGAGCTGAAGGAAAAATATCCGAGTTCCTCAATTTCGGAATACCTGGAGGAGGTTCGCCACCACATTCTCGACAACCTGGAGCCTTTCAAAGAGCGCGAGGGCGAAGACGAGCAGCAACCGGCAAACGACGGCGGCGCGCCGAAGCCGGAGCGTACCGAGCGCGACCCATTTCGCGTTTACGGCGTGAATGTGATCCTCGCGCACGTGGAGAGCGAAAAATGTCCGGTGGTATTTGAGACGATTCCGACCTACGCGAATCTCTTCGGCACCATTCATCGCAGCTACGACACGCGAGGCGGATGGAACTCGGACTTCATGGACCTGAGGGGAGGCTCTCTTCTGCGGGCGGATGGAGGCTTCCTGGTGATGTACGCGCTGGATACGCTGACGGAAGCGGGCGTGTGGCGCACGCTGAAACGAACTTTGAATCACGGGAAGCTCGAGATCCAGCCAGTCGATGTTTTCTTCCCGTTCAGCACCGCGGCGCTGAAACCGGAGCCGATCGACGTCCACGCGAAAATCATCCTGATCGGCGATCGCGATATGTACGAAATGTTGTACGACTACGAAGACGATTTCAAAAAGATTTTCAAGGTCCGTGTGGAATTCGACGAAGAGATGAAATGGAGTGAAGAGGTCGCTTGCCAGTACGGTGGACGTCTGCGGAAACTTGTAGATGACGAAAAACTTCTGCACTTCGACCGTTCGGCGGTGGCAGCGATTCTCGAGCACGGAGGTCGCCTTGCTGGAAGGCGGGGGAAGATCACCACGCGTTTTTTTGATCTCGCCGATCTCGCGCGAGAATCGTCCTATGCGGCGAAGCTCGATGCAAGCCAGACCATCAGCGCCGAGCACGTCCGCCGCGCTCTGGATGCAAAGGTGGACAGGCACAATCTGCTCGAAACTAAAATCCGCGAAATGATCGAACAAAACCTCGTATTCATTGACACCACAGGGGGACGCGCCGGCCAAGTGAACGGGTTGAGTGTGATGGAGATCGGCGGCTACGCGTTCGGCAAACCTGTCCGAATTACGGCGTCAGTGGCTCTCGGGAAAACCGGCATTATCAATATCGAGCGCGAATCCAATCTGAGCGGCCGCTTTCACGACAAGGGCGTCCAAATTATTTCTGGTTACATCCGGCGAGTATTTTCTCAAGACAAGCCGTTATCGTTAGCGGCGAGCTTGTGCTTCGAACAATCCTATTCCGGCATCGACGGCGATAGCGCCAGCTCCACGGAAATTTATGCATTGCTTTCTGCGCTGGCCGATCTGCCGGTGCGGCAGGACTTGGCGGTGACGGGCTCCGTGAACCAGCAGGGCGATATTCAGCCGATTGGCGGCGTGAATCAGAAGATCGAGGGCTTTTACGACGTATGCCGCCTCAAAGGTTTCACTGGGAGCCAGGGAGTTTTAATCCCGGCGGAAAACATCGATGATTTAATGCTGCGGGATGAAGTGATCGCGGCTGTGGCGAAGGGCATATTTCATATCTATCCGGTTGCGACAATCGAGCAAGGAATAGAGATCCTTACCGGGGTCCGCGCCGGCAAGCGAAGTCCTTCCGGGAAATTCGAGCCCGGTAGCGTTTTCGCAAAAGCGGACGCTCGATTGAGCAATATGGCTACGACTTTGCGGCGATTCGAATAAGAGCGTCCGGTCCGAGAGATTGGTCGACCGCCCAATGCGCGCGCCAATCAGAGAAGGCGGCGAGTCTGAAGCGTCACCGCGAGCGTTTGGCCGTTTCGCTGAATGAGGAGTTTGTACTTCGCGCCCCGCTGGCGGAATAATTTGCGAATCGCCGCCAGGCTAAGATCCGCCGCGGCCTCGTCGTCCACACCAGCGATCACATCCCCTTTCTGAATCTTGGCATCAGCTCCGGGGGTCCCGGAGCGAACCTCGTTAACCTCAAAGGTCTTAAGGTTCGAACCTGTTGCAACGATCGTGAGACCGCTCATGTCCTCCAAATCGTCGGTGCGAAAATCGCTATTGGGATCCAGAATCATGCGCTGGTGAGGGTAATCGAACGTAACGGTGAACCTGCGCAGCAGATTTCCTCCCAGCTGTCCGGCGAGGCGGGGATTGTCGCCGGCCGGCGAATCTCCCCGCGAAAAAACAGCGATAGGATCTCGAATATCGTATGGGCCAACGCTCAATTGCATGATCCTTGCGAATATCGGCTGTTGCACTCCGCCCAATTCGATATCGGTGGCCGGGATTGTCTTTGTACGTGCGAAGTGCAGATGATGCATTTGCCCGAACTTGCCTGAAATTACGATCGAGGCATCAAGGGCGGTGTCTACTCCGAAATTGCCCTCAAATGTTTTGCCATTCGTCTCGGTGAATTTTGCCTGAACCACGGGTTCGCCGGAGGCCAGGCTCAAATGAAAGGTCTTTCCTCTGCCGGAGTATTGGTAGGTCGCGGGATCGTATAAGCGGACGGTTTGCCTTGCGTAGTCTATTTCGACGACAGCATCCGCGAGAACGTCATTTCCAATCGTGCCTTCGTACGGCCGGCCCACGTATGCAGCGAAATCTTTTTTGGCTCTCTCCGCCAAGGAACCCAAAGAAATATCGACTCCGCTCAGGTTGAGCAAAGGCACCGGCGTCCGTCCAATTCCAATTTCAATTGCGCGTTCGGGATCAATCGACGATACAGCGGCAGTCGAATCCAGCTCGAAGAGACTCGGCTCGCTCTGGTTCACGTGCACTTGGAGGAAAACGAGACTGTCGATGAAGGTCGCAGGAATTTCGGTTGCATTTCCTCCGAAGGTAAATCGGAGCGGGGCCGGAGGCTGCTGCAGAAACGTCGAGTGATTCGTTGGCTGTGGCGCGGGCCGAATGGCCAACCCGACGGTGAGAATGATTAAGGGCAGCACCAATACCCGAAGCTTTCGATCCATCTTACCCCTGGTGAACCGGTACACGTTGGGATTGAGAGTATACGAAACTAAGGCTTAGGAGCCAAATACCCGGCGCGCACAAAAATCTGATATGCCGGCGCGTTGAAGTGTGAGACCGACGATTTACCATCGTTGGCGATCACTTCGACTTTCAACGAGTGGAATTCTCCGTCCTGGGCCGGCTGAATTCCTAGGACATATTCGTTTCTCAGTTCGTAAGCGATCTGGCGATATATCGGAACGAAATCGTTCGCGGATTTGGGAAAGTATGCTCGACCGCCAGTCATGGATGCCAATGAGAGCAGCGCTGCATCACCCTTGGCGAAAATCTCGGAATCGGCAGCTGGTGGAGATCCGAGGTTTTGTTTTCCATCTCTTTTCGATGATTTCCTTCGCGGCTTTGAGTTGCGGCCAGGCTCTCCTCGCAACGAGCCTCCCAAAGCAACTGGGAAAATAACGACGTCTTCTCGGCGCAACTTCGCAACTAAGGCGTCCCATCGCGGAGGTGAAGAATCGAGTCCCGTGGAAAGGAGTACCAGCGCCTTTTTCCCGGCCGATGGTCCAAGCCAGTCGAGAACGGTCGAGATTGAATCGTATAAGTTCAATTCCGCCATTCCTATGGTGTACTGAACTTGGGATAAAGCTGCCAGGAGCGCCGATTTGTCTTCCGTAAAACCCAACACTCCGTGCGGTATTGCATCGTAGGTTGCCAGCGCGACCCGATCGTTAGGCGCCAGGCCATCCAAAAGTGCATAGGCAGCCGCGATGTGTTCCTTTTCGATCAGGTACACGGCGGGACTCGTCTCAAGCACCACGAGGATCTGTGCTGGGGTTTGGACCGGGGCGAAAAAGGCGATCGGCTGCTCAATGCCGTCATCCAAGACGCGAAAATCGCGCGCCGTGAGCCCGGCGACAAACTTCCCCCTCTGATCGAGGACGCTGGTGTCCAATTTTACGAGTTCGGTCGCGGATCGCAGCGGGGGCGTTTGCGGTGAAGCCGATTTCTGTGCAGCCCCCAAGCATGCGGGAAAGAGAGACAGAATGACGGCCGCCATTAGCGAGAAACGACCGGTCCCGAGAAAATTTTTCACCTTACTGAAGATATGAATCGAAGTACACGCCGCCGGAATCTTTCCACCATCCGCTCAGGGCAATGTGAAGGTGCCGCGAGATTGTATCCGGCTTGAGCCAGCTCAAATCCGGCAGTTGCTGCCCGTTTTTCTGCTTGGTTCCTTGCGCAATCTGGTCCTCAAGCTGTGAGACTAATTTATCCCACGGAATTTGAGTAAGGTCCGAAGCGCTCAATCCGGAAAGTTTTTCGGGGAGGAGCGACCTCATTCGAGAAAAGTCCGGGCTGGCCAAAAGCCCGGCTGGCGGCGACATATCCGAATGGCTACCGAGCCGTTGAATAGTCTCACGCAACATGGCTTTTCGCGGCGCACCGACTAACATCTGAGGGGTGACGGCGAGGTAATAGAACTTTCTCCGCTGTGTCCCGGTTTTTGGGTCCTTGTAGGGATATGCGATATCCAGGAAGGTAGCGGTCCCGGAAGAGTCTTCCGCCACGATCATCGAGCCGGCGACGGCTCGCAGGATTCGCAGAACGGCCTCCGGTTGTCGTATGGTCGCGGCGAAAACCCGTTGCGCGCTGCCATCGTCGGAATAAGTCGAGAAAGAAGCAATTTCGCCGCTCATTAGGCCGAGCGCGTCACCGATTGGCATTCCCAGATAGCTTTGGCCAACAGCTTCGACTGCGCTGACATTGGCCACTTGTTGTGAAC
>Ga0134128_10004552_pt1 | contig 16935 bp, 10 predicted proteins | sample KB31754_FD_96462 | JGI IMG/M metagenome (GOLD analysis project Ga0134128, IMG submission 96462) | Terrestrial soil microbial communities with excess Nitrogen fertilizer from Kellogg Biological Station, Michigan, USA - KB3-175-4 | ecosystem: Environmental > Terrestrial > Soil > Unclassified ...
AGTCAAGACAAGGCGGCGGTGCTTTATGCGCCTGCCGCGGCCGTGCGGATGCCGGCGCGGCGTTATCATATGCTGGTGAAGGTGCGGAATGGCGGGACCGGTGCGGCAGTATTCCAACCGGTGTTGCGGTATCGGGGTGTCGAGGCGGTCCAGGCTGCCGGAGGCGGGCTGGCCATCGGCGAGGAGACCGTCGTGAATAGCTCTGCCGGCAAGGGGCAGCTGAAGGAGGATAGTGCGGAAACGTATCATTTCGAATTGCCGGCTATGAACCTGAAGGCGGGTGAGGAGCGGGAGTTTGCGGTGACGGTGAGCCGGTTCTTTGGTGCTGCCGCTTATCAGCCGACGGTAGCTGTTACAAAACGGGAGGAAGCGAGGGCTTTGAGTTGGTGGGAGAAGAACTGTCCATCGGCGGCGGCCATTTCGGTCCCGGACACGGGGATACAGGCGATGATCGAGTCGAGCATCCGCAATATCTTTCAGGCGCGGGATATCCGGAAGGGATCACCGAGCTTCCATGTGGGGCCGACGATCTATCGCGGGCTGTGGCTGGCGGACGGAACCTATTTGCTGGAAGTCGGCACGATGCTGGGGTATATCGCCGATGTCCGGAGCTGTATCGATTACCTGACGCATTATCAATTGCCCGGTGGCGGTTTCGAGATGATCACGACGTTCCACAAGGAGAATGGGCTGGTGCCGATCATGCTGATACGGCATGCGATGCTGACGCAGGACAGGAGCTGGCTTGAGAAGAACTGGGGCGTGGTGGAAGGATGTCTGCGGCGGATCCGCTATCTGCGGGATGTGGCGGCGAAGGACCCGTCGAAACCTTACTATGGGTTGCTGCCGGATGGCAATGTCGACGGCGGCATCCAGCATGGCGACGACTATTCGAATACCGAATATTGTTTGAGCGGGATGAAATGGGCGATCACGGCGGCGCACTGGCTGGGTAAGGAGCAGCAGGCGGCGTCCTGGCAGAAGGAATACGATGATTTCTTCAACACCTTTTTAACGATGGCGCGAAAGGATCTCCGCCAGGATGACAAGGGGAACACTTATCTGCCGGTGATGATCCACAACGAGGGCGATTATGCGCCGCAAAAGGGGCAGTGGGCATTTTGTCAGAGTGTGTATCCGGGGCAGATCTTCGATACGACGGCCGAGACGCGGCGGATCGCGGCGGGGACGGTGCAGATGCTGCATGACCATCGGGTGGAGGGGCTGGTGATCAACACCGGCTGGATGGAACAGGGGATTTGGACCTATTTCGCCTCTTTTTATGGCCATGACCTGTTGTGGCTGGGGAAGACGAAGGAGGTACCGCAGCTGTTGTACGATTATGCGAATCATTCTTCGCCGACGATGGACTGGCGGGAGGAGCAGAAGCCGCAGGGCAAGGGGAATGAGGAAGTGGGGGATATGCCGCATAACTGGGCAAGCGCGGAGTTCATCCGGCTGGTCGTGCATATGCTCGAGCTGGACAGGGGCAACGATTTGCATTTATTCGAGGCGTTGCCGCCGGGTTGGATGCGGCCGGGGAAGCGGGTGGAGCTGCATGGTATCCGGACGCCTTTTGGTCCCATCGAATTAAGCCTGGCGGTGAATGCGGGCGGGGATGCGGCGCGGCTTCATCTGCGCTTTACCGAGGCGGGTCATTTGCCGGGGAAGGTATTCGTGCATAAGGACAACTGGACGGCGGGAGGCGGTATTGCCGAGGTGGCCGGCGCTTCTACGATCGATATGAATATACCATTGAAATAACGACTATGAGCAATCGAAGAAAATTTTTTGCGAAGGCGATGCTGGGCGGTGCTGCGGTGATGAGCGGACGCCTGCCGCTTGGGCGCCGTGTCGGCGGGCCGGGGATGCGCCGTGTCGGCGGGCCGATCGTCGTGAGCACCTGGGATTTTGGCCGGGCCGCGAATGCGGGCGCGTGGGAAGTCCTGCGCAAGGGGGGTAGGGCGCTCGATGCCGTGGAGCAGGGTGTACGCATCCCGGAGGCGGACCCGGATATCCAGACCATTGGCTATGGCGGGTTACCCGATCGTGACGGGCATGTGACGCTGGATGCCGCTATCATGGACGATAAGCTCAACTGCGGATCGGTGTTGTGTATCGAGTATATCATGCATCCTATATCCGTGGCGCGGCTGGTGATGGAGAAGACGCCGCATATCATCCTGGTGGGTGACGGGGCATTGCAGTTTGCATTGGCCAATGGGTTTAAAAAGCAGGACCTGTTGACACCGAAGAGCAAGCACGACTACGAGGAATGGTTGAAGAGTGCGCACTACCAGCCTGAGGTGAATATAGAAAACAGGTTGGGAGGGAAATACAACCACGATACGATCGGAATGCTGGCGCTGGATGCGCGGGGGGATCTGAGCGCGGCCTGTACTACGAGTGGGTTGGCTTATAAAATGCATGGCCGGGTGGGGGATTCGCCGGTGATCGGCGCGGGTCTGTATGTCGACAACGCCGTAGGCGCCGCCACCGCTACTGGTGTGGGCGAAGAGGTGATACGCATTTGCGGGTCGCATTTGATCGTGGAGCTGATGCGGCAGGGCGCTTCGCCGGAGGCAGCGTGTAAGGAGGCGGTGGAGCGTATCGTGCGGCGTTCGCCGGCAAAGGCGGCAGCCATCCAGGTAGGGTTTCTGGCGTTGAATAAACAGGGGGAGTATGGTGCCTGGTGTTTGCAGAAGGGGTTCAGCTTTGCCGTGAAGAGTGAAAAGGAAGAATTGTTGATCGCAGGAAAGAGTAACTATTAAATAAGCTTATGAACGTTTTAGAAGTGTGTGCTTTTACGATCCAGAGCTGTATGATCGCGGAAAAGGTGGGAGCGGTGCGGGTCGAACTTTGCGATAACCCGGTGGAAGGAGGAACGAATCCGAGCTATGGAACCATTCGCCGGGTCCGGGAAAAGATCGGCATCCAGCTGTATCCGATCCTGCGGCCGCGTTCCGGCAACTATTTTTATGATGCCGACGAATTTGAGATTATGCGGGAGGATATCGGGGTGTGTAAGGAGCTGGGTTGTGACGGCATTTCGGTGGGCGTGCAGCGGCTCGATGGGACCATGGATGTGGAGCGGATGAAGCGGGTGGTGGAGTGGGCATATCCCATGGGGGTGACGTGTAACCGGGCTTTCGATGCCGTTCCCGATCCCTACCAGGCGTTGGAAGAGATCATCGGTTGCGGTTGTGAGCGGGTGTTGACCTCGGGGCAGCAGGCGAGCGCGCCCGAAGGGGCGGCCGTTCTGGCGAAGCTGGTGCAGCAGGCCGCGAGCCGGATCAGCATCATGCCGGGCGCCGGGGTTCGCAGCTCGAATATCGCGCAGCTGGTCCGGGAGACGGGTGCATGGGAATATCATACGTCGGCGCGGAGGAGTATACCCAATCCGCTTACGTGGCAGACGAAGGAGATCACCGACTATGGAAATGTCTATATTGCCGATGAAACAGAGCTCCGGGCGATCCTGGAGCAGCTACAATAAACCGGTATGAACAGGAGGGCCGCTTTGATCATTTTGGTTTTACTGCTCGCAGTCGGGACGGTGATCGTGTTCCGGCACAGCTTTACCGTGAGCAGCAGTGTGCATATCGATGCCCCGTTGGACATCGTGGCGCCGCAGGTGAGCGTATTGCAGAACTGGCAACGCTGGTATGGGCAGGGCGTAGAGCGGCTTTCGCGGGTGAGCGGCGGTCCTGTTTCCATTGTCGTACGGGACACGGGGCAGGTCTTCGAGCAGGCGGTGGGAGTGGTACCGGAGATGGATGGACGCAGCACGCGGGTGGTATGGTCGCGGCCGGTTACGGTATGGCAAAGGATCACGAGGGCAGATACGTCGATGGTGCATCAGCTGGCGGCTTTGAAGGAGTATATCGAAGACCCGCGGAGCTATTATGGATTCGACATTCGTATCCGGCCGGTGACGGACACGCTTTTTGCCGTCAGTGAGGCGCGGGTCGCGGAAGCTGCCGTCGCGGCCAGGCGGCCGGTGTTGTTGCGGGCTTTGCAAGCGTATCTGCGTGTGCATGCAGGGATTGCGGGCAGCGATAGTGTTATTACGGGTTATGAGCCTGTTTCCGGCGGGCTGGTACACCTTGTCGTGGGTATACCGGCGGCTCGCCGGGGGCCGGAGGTCGATTCCGTTCGATTTTTAGCGTTGCCGCGTGGAGGGAGGTTGTTGAGCGGGGTGTGTGACAGCGGGCGGCTTGCGGCTTTAAGACACGCCATGGACCGGTATGTGGCCGACAAACGTCTGCAGCTTGTCGCGATCCCATTTGTCGAACGGGGTATTAGCGGCGGTGGGTATGCGCTTAATTACCCGATATGGTAAATAGTTGTAATGAATCGTTGTTTCGGGCCGCGAGAATGGCGATGCCGCGGGTGGTCTTTATGCCGCGCAGGTCGCGGGTTTCGCCGCGGATGAAGAGGCCGCTTGCTGCGGGTGCGAGATAGCGGAATCCATGGTTGGCGTTGTTGATCAGTGTGACGCCGTAGCTGGCATCGAGGCGGCCAATCTCGGGTTTGAATCCATAGAAGTTACCGGCGAGGAGGAGGTCGGTTTTGCCGTCTCCATCCAAATCGGCCGCATAGGCGGCGAATACTGCCGAGAACTGGGCGCGTTGGGGCAGCGGCTGCATCAAGAAGTTATCCTCCCCTTGGTTATAGAAGACGCAGGTCTCGGTTTGTTCCACTTTTAATTGCAGGCTTTGGCTGAGCTGTTCGGGCGTCAGCACATCTTCCAATGTCTTTCCAGCATAGCTGGCGTAAGACGGAAATCTTTTTTTCCACTCGGGTAGTTGGGCGAGGAGGTCGCCGCGGAGGTTCAAGGGGTAAGACTTACCGTCGGATTTGTAGTAGGCGGCGATGCAACTGGACCGGCCGTTGTTGACGAAATCGCCGACGAAGAGGCGTGCGGGGTGTGTGACGTCCGCATGTATCTTGGAGTTGTCGCCATAGTTGCCGGCGATGAGGTCGGGGCGGCCATCACCGTCAAGATCGGTGATGGTCAGGCAGTTCCACCAGCCGGCGGATGCCGGCAGCTCTTTTTCTTTGACGAGGCGGTTGTCGTGCAGCTTGAAGATCGTCACCGGCATCCAGTCGCCTACGACGATGAGCTCGGGCTGGTGGTCGCCATCGATATCGGCCCATTGTGCGTCGGTGACCATGCCGAGGGTTTGCAGGTCGGGGGCCTGGGTACGGGTGATATCGGTGAACTGGCCGTGGCCGAGGTTCTTTAGCAGGATGCTGCCGGGGCTGCGGCCATAGCTGCCAGGGATGCTGCGGCCGCCGATGAAGATCTCCGGGAGCCCGTCGCCGTCGATATCGGCAGTGCGGACACAGGAGGCGTTGATGGCGATGGGCGGCCAGCCGGTAGTGCTGCGGGTAAAGTTGCCTTTCCCGTCGTTGAGATAGAGCCGGGTCAGGAGGAAAACGGAGCCGGGTTGTTCCTGGCCACCGCCGGCGGCGGCGATGAGGTCGAGGTCGCCATCGTGGTCGATGTCGACGAGTTCGAGCCCGATGTTCTCGTAGTCGCGGTCTTGCGCGAAGGCGGGTTCTGGTTTCTCTTCAAAATGGCCGTCGGCTGTTTGGAGGTATACGCGCATGGTGTCGTGCGCGGCGCTGCCAAGGATAAAGTCTTCGAGACCGTCGCCATCGATATCGCCGATGGTCAGTTTGGGCCCCTCGGTGGAGAGGAGCTTGGGGATGAGGAGTTCGTGATCGAAATCGGTAAAGTCGTTCTCGTGGTGGATGGCTGGGGTGGACAGGAGTTTGGCGGTTTGGTTGGCATAGCGTGGGCGGGGCGCGGGTGGGGCCGGGCTTGCGGGCCGGGCGTCGGCCTGGGAGAGCAGGAGGGTGGTGTCCGTGGGCAGGTCGCGGAGTGTTTGAGTATACAGGTCGGGCCAGCGGACGACGAGGCTGTCGATATGGCGGTGTGTGCCGGTGCCGAAATGGAGCACGGGTTCTACGCTGCTTTCGAAGCCGCGAGTCGGCATTTGTTCTTCGATCTGGTGGAGGCTATCGGCAAAGACGGACACGCGGGCGCCATAGCCAAAGGTATTGGGAGCGGTGCCCTGGAGGCGCACGGTGAGATAATGGGTCTTACCCTTTTCGGAACTGAGGTTGCGATAGATGAAGGCGGTGGTGTCTTCGTTGTTCACGACGAGGTCGACGTCGCCGTCGCCGTCGAGGTCGCCATAGGCGGCGCCATTGCTGAAGGCCGGGGTTGCGAGACCGAGCTGCTGGCTTTCGTTGTGGAAATGCAGGTCATGGCTGTTGACGAAGGCGTAGTTGGAGAGGGGGCTGGACGGCACTTTATCCAGCCAGTAATTGTAGTTGAAGCCGGTGTGGATGACCTGGCGGCGGATATCGGCGCTGCCAAAATAATCGAGGAAATCCTGGTTGGTGAGGTCTTTGGCGATACCATTGGTGACGAAGATATCTTTCCACCCGTCGTTATCGAAGTCGAAGCAGAGGGCGCTCCAGGACCAGTCCGTCGCCTGGGTCCCCGCGTAGCCGGCAATCTCGCTGAACGTGCCGTCCCCGTTGTTGACCTGGAGACAGTTGCTGGCGAACTGGTGGTGGAAGTCGTTCTTCAGGCGGGCGTTGCGGCTATTATAGGGATCGAACCGGGTTGTTGTTTTTAGCCGGTAGTCGTCTTCGGGAAGCATATCGGTGGTGAAGATGTCGAGCCAGCCGTCATTGTTGATGTCGGCCATATCGGAGCCCATGGAGGAGAGGCTGGTGTGGCCCATGGCGTCTTCGATGGATTCTTTGAAGGTGCCGTCGTGCTGGTTGAGGTAGCAATAGTCTTTCTCGAAAAAATCGTTGGAGACGTAGATATCGGGCCATCCGTCGTTGTTGAGATCGCCGACCGCCACGCCCAGACCGAAGCCGATCTCGCTGCCATAGATTCCCGCGGCGGCACTGACGTCGGTGAAGTGGCCCTCGTCGTTGCGATAGAGGCGGTCACCGCCGGCGGCGCTGCGGATGTTGCGGATATCGCGGGAGTAACCGAAGGTTTCGATGGGGCGGAAGCTGTTGTTGAGGACGAAGCAGTCGAGGTCGCCGTCGTGGTCGTAGTCGAAGAAGACGGCCTGGGTGCCGATGCCCTTGTCGTCGAGGCCGTATTGATGCGCCTGTTCTTTGAAGGTGCCGTCGTGCTGGTTGATGTAGAGCTCGTTGGCGCGATCGGTGCCATCGCTATTACCGCTATTGGAGACATAGATATCGAGCCAGCCGTCGCCATTGACGTCGGCCATCGTGACGCCCGTGTGCCAGTGGTGGATGCCGCCGACGCCGGCTTTTTGGGTGATGTCGCGGAAATGAAAGTCGCCTTCGTTGAGGTAGAGACGGTTGGAACCCTGGTTGGAGGTGAAGAAGATGTCGGGCCGGCCGTCGTTGTCGATATCGCCGATGGCTACGCCGCCGCCGTTGTAGAAGTTGCGATAGTTGAAGATATTGACGCCGGCGTTGTCGCGGACGGTGTTGGCGAAGTCGATGCCGGTGCGTGCGGCCGGGAGAAGCTCGAAGAGCGGCTGGTCCTGCGTGGCGGGGCGATGGCAGGCTGTGACTGCCATAAGGAGGGCGGGCGCGAGGTATCGGCTTATCGTCATGGTGTATAAAGATAAAGCAGCCCACCTGATCGTGGGCTGCTTTTGGATAGCGGATCTGTTAGAAGCCGGGGTAGCCCGGATTTTGTTTCAGGTTAGGATTGGCGTCGTGCTGCACTTTGGGGATCGGGAAGATCTGCCAGTGGGTGTCGGCATCGACGGTTTTGTTGGGGGTACGGGCGTTGCCGAAGGTGCCGAAGCGGATGATATCGTCGCGGCGCCAGTTCTCCTGGGAAAGTTCGCGGGCGCGTTCGTCGAGGATGTTGTTGAGCGTGAGTTGGCCCATGGACCAGTCGTGCGAGACGTCGCCGCCATAGGCGCGTTCGCGGATCATGTTGACGTAGCCGAGGTCGGTGCCGCTGGCGGTGCCGTTGCGCAGGGAGGCTTCCGCGCGCATCAGGAGGATATCGGCCAGCCGGAATACGGGGACGTCGGCGCTCATGCTGACCTGGGTACCGGGTTCGGGGAAGTATTTGATGTTACGGGCGCCCGCGAGCCGGAAGGAATCGGCGGGGTTGCTGATCTCGGTGATGTTCGGGTAGAACGAGAGGTCGAGACCGGTTTGCGCGTCTTTGATCTTGAGACTGGGGTCGGAGCTATGGGCGAGGACGTTGATGTTCGGCGGGTAGGTGAATGCGGGGGTGTATTGCTGACCGATGATGTACTGTCCGCTGCGGGCGTCATTATACGTACGATACACTTCGGTGCCTTTGACCGTGTATGTCGAAGTCGTGTCGTAATGGCTATAGAATTCCGCGTTGCTGCAGAAGCCATTCCAGGCGCCGCTGCTGAGCTGGAAATTGATGTTATTCTGGTAGTGGAGGTCTTCGGCTTCGTGGTTGAGCCCGCCGATGTAGTTGTGGTCGAAGGGGATGACGAAGATGTTCTCGGTGGAGCTTTGGTTGTCCTGGTAGAAGTTCTTGAAGTAATCGGTTTCGAGACTGTATTTTCCGCTTGCGATCACCGAGTCGCACATGGCTATGGCGTCCGGCCAGCGCGGGGTGCCGGTATAGACCTGGTAGTTGAGATACAGCTTGGCGAGGATACAGAAGGCGGTGTATTTTGTGACACGGCCATAGGTGGTGTTGTCGACGACGCCGGAGAGCAGGGGCAGGTTGGTCTTCAACTCCGATTCGATAAAAGTACAGACGTCGGCCCGGGAAGTATTCGTAAGGGTATTCGGGTTGGTGTTGAAGTCGGTAACGAGCGGAATATTACCATAGGTATCCATGGTCCAGTAATAGTAGAGAGCCCGAAGCGTCTTGAGCTCGGCATTGATCTTATCGAGACCGCTGGGAGCGGGTTTGAGGTTGTTGACGATGCTCAGGATGAAATTGATCTTGCCGATGCCGGTATAGAGATCGGTCCAGGCCCCTACGACCTGTGCCGTTTCATCGGTCCAGGTGTGTGTCCAGAGCTGAATGTGCTGACCGTCGGCAAGCCAGTCGGACCCCCGGGCGGGGACGACCTGTTCGTCGGAGGAAGTTTCCTGGAGGTTTTGGAAGTTGCCGTCGGGCAGGACGGTGAGCTGCGCATAGGCGGGGGCGATACCTGCGGCGATCTGGTCGGGTGTGTTCCAGAAGTCCTGGTTGGGTATTACGCTGGAAACTTTCTGGTCCAACTTGGTGCATGACCCGATGACCATGCCGCCGAGGAGCAGGAGGGGTGTTATATGTTTCATTGTTGCAAGCTTCATATAATATTTTTTAAAGTCTTTTTGATGGGCTTTATTTGAAGGAAACGTTGACGCCGAATACCACGGTGCGGCTACGCGGATAGAAGGCATCGCCGTAGACGTCTGTATCGATATAGGCCTGGTTGCTGTCGCCATTGCGGATCTCGGGGTCCATGCCTTTGTAGGGGGTCAGGACGAAGAGGTTGCTGCCGGTAGCATACAGCCGCAGGTTTTCGAGGCCTTTGACATGCCGGAAGGTATAGGAAAGGGTGAGGTTGTCGAGGCGCAGATAGGAGGCGTTTTGCAGCCAGTAGTCGGAGGCGGTTTGCGAACCCCGGATTCCATTGGTGAGCCCTTCTTTGGTGATGTTGTTGCCGGGCAGGCGGGAAAAGTTGCTGACGACGTTGCTGAAGTCGTTGAACAGTTTCTGACCGTATACGCCGCGGAGGAAGAAGTTCAGCCCCCATTGTTTGTAGTTGAAGGTGCTGCTGAAGCCATAGGTGAATTTGGGTGTCGGATCGATGTAGCGGTTTTGTGCCTGCGTGATATCCGGTGTCTTTTTGCCGTTGGCGTCGTAGTAGAGCTGGTTGCTGTTGCTGCTGGGATCGACGGAGGCGGCAAGGCCGGCGAATTGGGGCAGATAAAAGACATAGGGTGAATAGCCGACTTTGAGATAGGTGATGTAGTTGGAGGCGTAACCGCGGCCTTCGGCCTGGCCGACGGACACTTTATCCGTGGAGATCCGGGTGCTGTCGTAACTGCCGGACAGACTGGTGACGCGGGTACGGATGAAGGTGATCTGTGCGCCGGCGGTCCAGGAGAAGTCCCTGCCGCGGATGATATCGCCGTTGAGTTGGATCTCGGTGCCTTTGTTGGTGAGGTCACCTACGTTGGCGAGGATCGAGCTATAGAAGAACGGTGGAACGGGTACGGTGTAGTTGAACAGGAGGTTCTTTGTCTTGTCGTTGAAGACGTTGATGTTACCATATAGCCGATTGTCGAACAGCGCGAAGTTGACGCCGATATTGGCCCCTACGCGTTGTTCCCATTTGAGGGCTGGGTTGGCGTTTTGGTTGGGGGCATAGGACTGCGGGTACAGGTAGGTGCTGTTGGTGGGGTTGTAGTACCGGCCGACGCCGCCGAGGGTCAGCAGGGTGTTGTAGGGCGAGATCGCGTCCTGGTTACCTACGACGCCGTAGCCTGCGTTGAGCTTGAGGTCGTCGAGCCAGGAGACGTCTTTGAGGAACGATTCGCTTTTGAGCCGCCAGGCGATGGATGCCGAGGGGAAATTACCCCAGCGGTTTTCGGCGCCGAATTTCGAGGACCCGTCGCGACGGAAGCTTACGGTAGCGTAATACTTCGAATTGTAATTATAGGTGACCCTGCCGAGGAAGGAGATGATCTTGTATTGCTGGCGGTAGGAGTTGATGACGTTCAGCGAAGGGTTGCCGCCGCCGAGGTAGTTGTCCTGCAGGTCTTCGACGAGGAAGTCCTGGCCCGAGGCGCGGAAGTTGGAGCTGTCGAAGGCGTTGTATTCGTATACGGCGGTGGCGGTGAGATTGTGTTTGCCGAAGGAGCCCAGCCAGTTGAGGTGGACGTCGCCTTTTTTCGAATCGATCTCCTGGTTGGTCTGCGTGGCGCCGTTGACATTCCCTACGCCGGGCAGGGTGGGCTGGAAAAAGTCGGTTTGTGTGTTCAGGGCCGAGTAAGAGGCCTGGGTGCCGATGCGCAGGTTGTGGAGCAGGCTATAGTCGACACGCGCGAAATATTGTGAGAGCCGTTCCCTGCCGGTGTTCTGTTCCAGCATTTGCTGGGCGACGGGGTTTTGCTGATCGTAATCGTAGTAGCCGTAGTAGCTGCCGTCGGCATTGTATACCGGGTAGGTGGGCGGGGTGGTGTTCACATAGTCGAAGATGTTATAGTCGACATATTTGCGGTGGACCTCGCTGCTGAAGAGACCGAACTGGATATCCAGTTTTCCGTTCAAGGCTTTTTCTTCGCCGTTGAAGCGAACGGCCATTTGTTCTTTACCGTTGTTGATGACGATACCCTGCTGGTTCATGTAGTTGACGGAACCGCGGTAGGTGAAATCGCCGGTGCCGCCGGAGATCGCGACGTTGTGGCTATGGGTATAGGCGGTACGGGTGATAGCTTTGAGCCAATCCGTGTTCGCGCCTTTGTCGAGGCCGGCGATGGTGGATGGGGTGATGCCGGGGACGGTTTGGACGGCGGCGCGCCACTGGTTGGCGGTGAGCAGGCCGAATCCTTTTTCGATGTGGTCCATGCCGACATAGCCGTTGTATTCGACCTGAGCCCCGCCGTAATGGCCTTTTTTCGTGTTGATGATGATCACCCCGTTCGCACCGCGGGACCCGTAGATCGCGGTGGCGCTGACGTCTTTAAGGATATCGAAGGATTCGATGTCGGTAGCGGGGATGTTTGACAACTGGGCGGGGTCATCGAGGGGAATGCCATCGACGACGATGAGAGGCGTCTGGCCGCCGCTGAGCGAGGTCTGACCGCGCAGCCGGATGATGGGGTTGCCGTTGGGGTCGCCGCCGGGCTGGGTGATCACGAGACCGGCTACTTTGCCCTGGATCTGTTGGAGCGGGTTGTTGACGACGCCTGGGCTGAAGTCTTTTTGTGAAATGGTGGCGACGGCACCGGTGACATCTTTTTTGCGCATGGTGCCATAGCCTACGACCACGACGTCGTTGAGGGATCGGCTTTCGGATTGCAGGACGATGGAGATGGCTGTTCTCGAGCTCAGGCTGATGTCCTGTTCGGTAAAGCCAATTGAGCTGATGAGCAGATGAGCACCAGCGGGCGCTTCGATTCGGAATGCGCCACTGTTGTCGGCGGATACACTGACGTTGGTGCCTTTCACGGTGACGGTTGCGCCTGGGAGTGGGTTGCCTTTATCGTCGGTGATCTTGCCGGTGACGGGACGGGACTGGGAGAAAGCAAAAAAAGTCAGGAGAAGAAGCACGCCGGATAACAGGCCTTTCGGGAGTTGTTGATGGAGTGGCATAGACAGTCGTTTGGTGCTGAACAAGCTTTTTTAAAAATTAGTATACTGGTACATACTGGTATACAATATTAGCTTTTTTTTTTCGATATCACCAAAAAAAAAAGAGGCACCGGGTAAGTGCCTCTGCGATGGGTGGAAGGTTGCTTATAATCAGTTCAGGTGGATCATGGGACTTTCCGCGGACTGTTTGAAGAGCCGGGTTTTGTAAACGGCGTCGCCTGCGGCTGTTTTGATCTCCAGGTTATAGTTGCCGGCTTCGAGCATTTCCAGGTTTTCGAGGGGGATGCGATTCGTTCCGGATTTAAGGCCGGCACCGAGCATTCGGAGGATCTTGCCTTGTTTGACATCGGCGAGCAGGATGATGCAGTCGATATCGGTTTCGCAGGTTATTTCCATCATGATATAATGCTCGAATGGATTCGGATAAACCGAAATTTCAATTGTCATAACCATAGCCTCTGGGGTTTTATCTGTGATGTTGGGGGTTAATCTTCGTAACTACCCGAACCGGGATCAGGTCGGGCATTTTTTCTTTGGAGAAGGTGAGCTGGTTAAACAGATTGCGGAGTATAGTTTTCATAGTATTCATATGCGCTATTTACAAGTAATAGGACCAATTTGCGGCCAAAAATCAAGTAATTGGAAATGAGGTTATTAGGCTATTGTGTAGGATTGACGTCGTCCCAAAATTGGAAAAATGCGGGTTTTTTGGGAATGGTTGCGTAATACTACGATACAAAATTGCGGAAAAACGCAGAAAAAGACCGCAGCTATCGGTGGCGCGGCGGGTTAAAAGCGCCCGACCAGTTTCAGGTTGATGAGGCGGGGGGTGAGGCGGTTCGGGATGGCGTAGGTGGTGTTGGAGAAGTCTTTGATCATCATGTAAGAGATGGTGTTGAGCCGATCGATGATATTGAACACTTCGAGGGTTGCCCAGATGTTCTCGAAGCTGCGAAAGGGGCTGTGGCTGCGGCGGTTACTTTTCTCGCTATCCAGCAGCAGGGCGCTGAAGCCTACGTCGATGCGGATATAGGGGTCGATGGTAAGGGCGTTGCGGTAGTGGAGGTTGCCGGGGATATTGAAGGGCAGGTTGCTGCCGTAGAGGAAATTCAGATAGGCTTTGAGGTTCTTGTCGGTAGCCAGGTAGTCCTGGAGGTAGAGTCCGAAGGTGAAGAGGCGGTCGGTGGGGCGGCGTACCCAGCCCATGGGTGTTTTGACGCTGTCGATGGGTTGGTTTAGCGAGTCGAGGGTGTAGTTGTAGTAGAAGGTGTCGATCTTTTCTTTTGACCGCATGAAGCCCAGGCTGATCCAGGACTCCGCGTCTTTGACCAGTTCGCCGAAGAGACGGAATTCCACGCCGGTGGCGTAGGCTTTTGCGTCGTTTAGGGCGAAGTACTGGATCTGGACGTTGTTGATATCATAGGGGTCCACGCGGGTCATGTATTTGTAGTAGGCTTCGGTGGAAAAACGGAAGGGGCGATCGCCGATCTTGAAGTTCTTGTCGAAGCCGGCGACGGCCTGCCAACTGCGTTGGGCTTTGAGTCCGGTGTTGAGGGTGCCGTCCGGCCGAACCATTTCACGGAAGAAGGGCGGCTGGTCATAGATGCCTAACGATGCCTTATAGACGATATCGCTTTTGGGGTTGCGGGGTTTCCAGGAGGCGCCGATGCGTGGCGACACGAGGAACTCGTTGTTGAGGGTATTGTAGTTATACCGAACGCCGCCCTGGAGGGTGAAGCGGGCCGAATCGTTGAACAGGAGGTTGTCCTGGATATAGCCGGTGAGGCGGGTGATGCCCGGGTTGTCCTGTCCCTTGACGACGCCTGTGATGCTGGGAACGCCGGGGGTATAGGGCAGCGAGTAGCCGGCGGAGTCCTGGTATTGCCATTGGTCCAGCTGGTCGTGTACGATCTGGCGTTCTCCGCTAACGCCCCATTGCAGGTAGTGGTGTTTGAGGGAGAGGTAGCCTTTGTGGGTGGCGTTCCAGACGGCGATGTTGAGGTTATCGCGGCCGAAATTCTGATATGTCCCGGCGCCCAGCGGGTTGGTGATCTCGCCGTAGGTGGCGCTGCTTTTGTCGAAATCGCGGTCGCCGAAGAGGTATTGACCGGTGATGTCATAGTTCTGTGTTTCGATGTCATCGAAACGGGAAGCCATCCATTTGAAGCGAAGGCGTGGGCTGATCTGATTGGTGAGCGAAAGGCCGAGGAGGTTAGCCTGGTATTCGTCTTTTTCCTGGCCGGAGAAGTAGATGTCGAGCGCCAGATCGGCCGAATAGTAGGGAGAAAAGATACTCGAGGTAAGCTGGCTGGATTGTGGGATGAGGTGAAAGCGGGTCTGCGACAGGGTACCGAGGAATTCCAGCGAGGTGCGGGGATTGAACTGGTAGGTCAGTGCTGCCTGTACATCGGCGGAGGAGGGGGCGTAGGTCCCTTTGGTCTCCTGGCTGCTGAGGAGGGTGCTGTTGGTGCGGTTGCGCACGCCGAGCGAGTAGGTGAATTTTTTGTTGGTGGATGTCCCTTCGAGGTGGAGGCCTTGTTCGAGGAGGCCGAGATAAACCGATCCGCCGAACTGTGTCGGCTTACGATATAGGATATCCAGTGCGGAGGACATCTTGTCGCCATAGCGGGCTTGGAAGCCGCCCGTGTAGAAGTTGACGCTACGGGTCATCTCGGGGTTGATGATGCTCAGCCCTTCCTGTTGGGCGTTGCTGACGAGGTAGGGGCGAAAGACCTCGAAGTCATCAATATAGGTGAGATTCTCGTCGTAGTTGCCGCCGCGGACCGAATATTGGGAAGTCAGTTCGTTGTTGGAGCCAACAAAGATCTTGAGCAGGCTTTCGATGCCGCCGATGGGAGCGGGGATGTTAAGCGCGTTCTTGGGGTTGACGCGGATCAGACCCGTTTCGCGGCTTTCGCGCTGGTCGGAGACGACGACCTGTTGGAGCGCTTTGCCGCCGCGTTCCATACGGACGACGACATGTTCCTGTTCTTCGTCGTTGAGGAGGAAATTGCGTTGTTCGGTTTTATAGCCGGTGAAGGAGAAGACGAGGGCGAAGGCTTTTTCCGCGGCTACGCGGATGCGAAAGGTGCCCGAGTCGGAGGTGGTGACGCCGGTCTGGCGGCCCAGGATGGTTACGGAAACGCCGGGCATGGGCTTATCGTCCTCATCGAGCACGGTCCCGGAGACGAAGGCTATTTTGCGGGGTTTGGGGACCGCATTGCCTGCGCCTGCCGATTTTTTTTGAGCCATGGCTGAACCGGTAAGCAGCAGGGAAAGGAATAAGAAAGCGGCGAGTGCAATTCTCAAGCTAATGCTGTTTTATCAATCGCAGTTTTTAAGGCTATGGATCGTTGCTATGGGGTCTTTGGAACTGAAGACCGTGTTGCCGGCGACCAGGACGTCGGCTCCTGATTTGACCAGGCTGCTGCTGTTTTCGACGGTGACGCCACCGTCCAGCTCGATATGGGTCGATAGGCCGCGATCGTGGATCATGCGGCGGAGGTTGCGGATCTTCTGGAAGGTATGCGGAATGAATTGCTGGCCACCGAAGCCGGGGTTGACGCTCATGACCAGGACGGAGTCGAGGTCATGCAGGATATCGCTCAGCAGCTCAACGGGAGTACTGGGGTTAAGAGCAACACCGGCTTCCATGCCGAGCGATTTGATCTGCTGGATGTTGCGGTGCAGGTGTGTGCAGGCTTCCAGGTGGACGGTGAGGCGGTCGGCGCCTGCCTTTCTAAAGTCTTCGGCATAGCGTTCCGGTTCGAGGATCATGAGGTGGACGTCGAAGATCTTTTTGGTTGCCGGTCGCATGGCGGCGATTACGGGGAGACCTATAGCGATATTGGGGACAAAACGGCCGTCCATCACATCGATATGTATCCAGTCCGCTTTACTTTCATTGATCATCTTCAGCTCATCTTCCAGGCGGAGAAAATTCGATGCCAGCAATGAGGGCGCTATAATGGGCATGTGTGTCATTTTTGTCTTCGGACTAAAGATAGGAATATGTAGGGAAAAAGCCTCCTTATTGAAGGTGTTTGATATGGTCGGCGGCTTCGGTGAAATCCTTGTCCAGGGCGAGGGCCTGGCGGTAGTAGAGGATGGCCTGGTCTTTACGACCCGTGGCTTCATAGCAGCGGCCTACCCAGTAGTAGCCATCGGGGTAGGTGTCAGAGACTTTTACGGTCATCAGGAAGGTGCTCATGGCGGAGTCGTACCGGTTCTGTTTATAAAGGGCGATGCCTTTCTCCAGGTAGGCGTCCGTGAATTTCCAGTCGCGGCCGATGCAGGAATCGAATTGGACGATGGCTTTTTTGTATTGGGCGGTGTTGGAATAGTAGATGCCTTTGATGAACAGGGGATCGATGTTTTCGTGTGTAGAGTCTTTGCGAAGGACGTCATCGCAGATGGAGAGGGACACGGGGTTGCGGCTTTCGGCGTAGAGGTGGGCGAGTTCCAGGCCATAGGTATTCACGGGCTGCAGGGCATAGGCTTTTTTCAGGGCGTTGATGGCATTCGGGGTATCCTGGATCTTTTCGAGCAGGAGGCCTTTTTCATACCATGCGTCGTTGTTCAGCGAGTCGCGGCGCAGCATATCGTCG
>Ga0134128_10004553_pt1 | contig 16935 bp, 14 predicted proteins | sample KB31754_FD_96462 | JGI IMG/M metagenome (GOLD analysis project Ga0134128, IMG submission 96462) | Terrestrial soil microbial communities with excess Nitrogen fertilizer from Kellogg Biological Station, Michigan, USA - KB3-175-4 | ecosystem: Environmental > Terrestrial > Soil > Unclassified ...
GACGACGTCGACCTCACCGACTTGTCGGCCGGCTACGTCCAGGTCGACAACCACGCCCTCGGCCTCGGCTTCCAGCTGGACTGGGACCGGGCCGTGTTCCGGTGGATCATCGCGTGGCAGCCGTACGGCGGAGCCAGGGCGATGCCGCTGCGCGGCGCGTACGGCCTGGGCGTAGAGCCGTGGGTGGCGGGCGGCAACCTGGAACAGGCCCTGGCCGACGGCAGTGCCCTGTCGCTGGCGGGCGGCGCTCAGCTGGAGACCCGCCTCAGCGCGAGCTTCGTGGCCTGCTGAGCTGGCTGAGCTGGCTGGGCTGGCTGGTTGAGCTGGCTGGGTTGGCTGGGTTGGCTGGCTGGGCTGGCTGGGTTGGGCTGCCCTACTGGGCGGTGTAGCCACCGTCCACCACCAGGCTCTGCCCGGTCATCCACCCGCTGTCGTCCGACAGCAGGAACACGGCCGGCCCGGCCATGTCGTCCGGCCGGCCGATCCGGCGCAGCGGGAGGCGCCCCGCCATCGTCTCGACCTGGTCGTCGAAGTCGGGCCGGTCCACGTACGCCATCGGCGTCGCCACCACGCCGGGGGACAGAGAATTGACCCGGACCCCGGACGGCCCGAAGTCCACTGCCAGCGCCCGCACCAGCGACTCCACCGCGCCCTTGCTGGCGCAGTAACTCGCGTAGCCCGGTGCCCCGACCTGCGCCAGCTGGCTGCCGACGAGAACGAGCGACCCGCCGCCGGGCACCATCATGCGCAGGCACGCTCGGGCCAGCCGGAAGGTCGCGTCCAGGTTGACGCTCATCATCCAGGACCACTGCTCGTCGGTCGTCTCGCGCAGATCCTCCTGGCGGCGGATGCCCCCGGCCGCGTGCACCAGCCCGTCCAGCCGGCCGAACGTGCCGACGGCGGCCGCGACACACTCGTCGGCGGCGGCCGGCTCGCTCAGGTCGGCGGCGTGGACGGCGACCGACCCGCCCAGCGCGGCCAGCTCATCCAGGCGGGCCCGGTCTCGCCCGGTGGCCAGCACGCTCGCGCCCTCGGCCAGGCAGCGCCGGGCGATGGCGTGGCCGATGCCGGACGTGGCTCCGGTGACGAGCACCGCGCGATGATCAAGTCGTCCCATAAACGCTATAGCATACGGTGCGGCTGCTGGTCCCGGAAGAGGTTGCGCTGGCCTGACCGGCCTGTTGCCGGGCGAGCGCGACAGCCGTGCTGAAGGCAGCGGCGCGAAGAAGTAGCCAAGACCGGAATATGTACCTTATGGCTCACAAATGGGCGAGAAAGTGCTCGGCTGACAGTGGCGGGTTAATTGGAGATGCGGGTGTAAACCTGGACTCCGTCTCCCGCGTCTGACCATAAACCGAATAGGGCACCTTGGGGACGAGGCCAAATGATCAATAGGCCTGTGCGGGGCAGCGAGGGCCCAACAAGGGGAGGGACCACTGACATGACCGATGACACACATATCGTTCCGCCGGCCCACCAGATACCTGTGGTGCCGCCGTCGGCGCAGCAGATTCCCGTCGGCGATGCTCGCAGGCTGCCTTACAGCCATGGCAGGCGCGCTGGCTATGGCCTGCTGTGGGCAGCGTGGACACTGGTACTGGCCGTCGCGGGCTTTTCGGGTCTGTTCTCCGGCCAGATCCTGACCGGGTTGTTTGCGTTAGTGCTGGCCGTACTGGCCGGGCGTTACGACTACCGGATCTGGACCTGGCGCGCACGGCGCCTCCTATTCCTCATCATCTGGTGAGAAGGAGGAACCAGCAAATGACACCTCAGCACCAATCCGATTCGTGGCAGCAAGACTTCCAGCGTCAGAGGGCCGCCGGATTCCCGCAGCAGGCAGCTACCACAGCACAGCAGGCGCCCGCCCGGCCGCCACAGGCAGCCGTTCCCGCGGTGGTCTCGGCATCGCCGCGCAAGCTCATCGTCGGCGGACTGGTCGTGGTCTTGGTCATCGTCGCGGCGATTGTCGGGCACGCGATCGCCAGCGGTAATTCCATCGCAATAGGCGACTGCGTGGTCACCAACCCGAACCCGCTGACCGGGTGGGACATCAAGAAGGTCGCCTGCAACTCAAACCCGGGCACGGCGTTGGTGGTCCAGAAGGTCGTGTCAGTGCAGGCTGGCTCCAACGGTCAGTGCGCCGACGGGCTGACCACCTTCCAGGACGATCCGGCCAGCGCGACCTACTGCCTAAGCGACTACTCTTTCGGCGGCGGCTGATGCTCCCCCAGCAGACCCTATTTGCGCGGGAAATCGGGGACACGCAGTCCCCTTACTGGACAGCGGCCACCCTCGACGGCCTCAAGCTGCTCCTGGAGCCGGGTGAGTCGCTGCTGCGGGTGTGCTATTGCCGGGTATCCAAGCTCGGGCCGAACGCGTGGACGCTGGAGAACCCGACGACCGTGGTTGTGACCGACCGGCGAACCGCCTTCCTGACCACTCAGTTCGACAAAGGCGGCGGCTGGGTCGGGTTCGGCGTCGCCGGCCTGGCAGTGGCCGTGACCGCCAATGCGGTGAGCAAGCGCCGAGCCGCCCAGCGCAGCGCCGGCAAGGTGGCGATCGGGCAGGTCCGGCATGAGTGGGTCACAGGGATCACTCTGCGCCGCAAGAAGGCACTTATCGGCGTCGTGGATACCTACACCGGTAAGCCAGACGACCTTGGGTGGCGCTTCCCAGGGAAGACCGACCAGCTCATAGCCGAAGCGATCTCGGCACTGCCAGCGACGCCGCAAACACCGGGCCCGTAGCACTGCCGATCCGCGTCCTCGTCAGGTGCCGCGGCGTCAACGATCCGCGGCGATGGCTGGCAGCGCCCGGACGGCCAGGTCGCGTGCCGTGAAGTTGCCTAACTTGGTGATTCGCTCACGGCGGCGGCGAGGACGCGCCGGAACTCCACCGACACCCGGTCCGCCCGGGTGTGCAGTTCGGCGGCCGGATCAAGCGGGAACTCCAGCCCCGACAGCGCCCGCCGCTGCAGGTCCAGGTCCTCATCGAAGATCGACATCTCGTACTTAGCCGCGCTCTGCGCCTGCTCTTCGTCCGTGAGCCCCGGACCCGTCACCGTCTGGTACACCCGGCACATCTTCTGGTCCTCGGGCGTCACCGTGAAGGTGAGGAACTGCCATCCCTCGGCATCCAGGTACTCCAGCAGCAGCGTCGCCGTCAGCGGTGCCTGGTACCGGTAAGTCATCCGCCGCCGCTGCACCGCCGGTCGCGACCCGTCCAGGACCGCCGGGTCGGTCAGATTGGTGAACGTGTGCTCGCGCACCGCCGTGAACGACAGCCCGTCCCGGACCACGTCGGCCCGCGGGATGACCTCCGGCCCGGCCCCGCCGATCGTCGCCGCGTGCACGAACGGCAGGTGCGACTCATCCAGGAAGTTGTCGATCAGCATCGCCGCGTTGGCCTCCACCGTCAGCACCGGCAGCCGGACCGTGGCGATGCCCTCCCCCTTGAGCGGCGTCCCCGGCTCCAGTTCTGGCAGCGGCGCCCGCGGCGCCTTCGGGGCCAGCCACACCAGCCCATCCCGCTCGGTGACCTGCGCCGCCCGCGCCAGGGTCGCCCGCGCCGGGATCTGCGCATCGTCGCCCAGGGCCGGGATAGCCACGCACTGGCCGTCGGCGGCGAACCGCCAGCCGTGATACGTGCACTGCAGCGGGCCGTCGACGAACGACCCGGCCGACAGCCGCGCCCGCCGATGCGGGCAGGCGTCGGCGAACGCCACCACGCCATCGTCGTCGCCCAGGCGAGCCAGCGCCCAGCCCTGACCGCCCAGCCGGACCGCCACCGGCGCGGCACCCACGTCGCCGGACAGAGCCACCGGATGCCAGAACTCCGCCAGGGCCGGGTGCGCATTAGTGAAGTCTTCAGACACCATGTCCCCATCATCACCCACGCAACAACCGCCATCCAAGGTTCATGATCACCCGGACTTTTCAGTCACTATGACTGAAAAGTCCGGGTGATCATGAATTGCCGTCCCCCGGCGCGTGAACCGTCCGGCCAGCGTTCTCGTGTATCCGGTCGAGGCCCTGGCGCCTGTCAACGGGAGTTATGAATGAGGCGTTGGATTGTCCTGGTCGTGGTCGGCGTGCTGCTGGTCATCGCCGGCATTGTGTGGATCTTGCAGGGCCTGAACCTGCTGGGCCAGTCAGGCGGCATGAACGGCCAGCACATCTGGGCGATCATCGGCGTGATCTGCCTGATTGCCGGCCTCGGCCTCGCTGCTGTGGCCATGCGGGCTCGAGCCCAGGCCGGAGACTCCAGCTAGGAGCTCACCTTCCACGAGATCCCGTTCCACCGCAGGATCAGCGACGCCGCAGCCCCTGGAGGTCAGACCGCAGGCGTTCCGGTCAGGCGGTAGGCGCACAGGTCAGACAGTACGCAGACCTCGCACCGGGGCCGCTGGGCCCGGCAGACGTTGCGCCCGTGGGAGATCATCGCCACGTGCAGGTCGTACCGGATGTCCGGCGGCACCTGCGGCGCGAGGAGCTGATGCGCCTTCTCGGCCGTCGCGGTGGCCGGTATCCACCCGAGCCTGGCCGCGATGCGGTGGACGTGGGTATCGACGGGGAACGCCGGCCGTCCCATGGCGAAGGTGAGCACGCAGGCCGCCGTCTTGGGTCCCACGCCGGGCAGCGCCAGCAGGTAGGCCTGCACGGCAGCGTCGTCGAGATCCTGCAGCCGACCCAGGTCGATGGCGCCCTCGCGGTCCTCGATGGCGGCCAGCACTCGTTGGATGCGCCGGGCCTTCTGGTCGGCAATGCCGCCGCTGCGGATGGCGTCGGCTATCTGCTCGACGGGCGCGTCCGCGACCTGCTGCCAGGTCGGGAACCTCCGCTTGAGCTCGGCAAAGGCCCGCTCGGAGTTCACGTCCGAGGTGTGCTGCGACAGCACGGTCGCCACGATCTCGTCAATGATCGGCAACACCGGCTTAGGCACAAACGCGCCCTGCTCGTCCCGCAGTCGCCGCTGAACCGTCGCGGCATCCGCCTGAACCACCGCCTCAGCGATCGCCTGAATCTCCGCCATTCGGGTCACGGTAGTGGGTGGCCCGAGCCGTAGCCGGGTTGTTTAGGCAAGGTCACGCCGGGTAGCCGCGTGGATCTGAAACACCGCAAGCTCAAACGCGGCAAGCCCTACGGGAGGTTCACATGGCTGACGTATTTGAGGTCCTCAGCGCCGACCACGAAGATGTCAAGGGAATGCTGAAGGTCCTGGAGGACAGCCCCGGCCACGCAGAGGCCAGCGACGCCGTTCAGGCCGCCCGGCAAGACGTCGTGGAGTACCTGATCATCGACGAATCGCGGCACGAGGCCGCGGAGGAGCAGTACTTCTGGCCGACCGTCCGGGACCGGCTGGAGGACGGTGCCAAGCTCGCTGACGAGGCGATCAGCCAGGAAAGCGAGGCCAAGGAGGTCCTGGCCAAGCTGGACAAGCTGACCAGCCGCGACGAGGAGTTTGACAAGCTCCTGACCCAGTTCATCCCGGCCGCCCGCCATCACATCGAGTTCGAGGAGATGCGGGTCTGGCCGAGCCTGCGTCAGGTCCTGAGCGCGCAGGAGGCCCAGGAACTCGGCGAGAAGATCCAGAAGGCGGAGGACAAGGGCCCGACCCGGCCGCATCCGCACACGCCGCCCAGCCCGGGCGTGCTCAAGGCCGCAGGCCCCGCCGTGGCCGTGATCGACAAGCTCAGGGACGCGATGAGCGGCCGCGGCCGCACGGACTGAGCAGCACGGACTGAGCCGCACGGATCGAGTTTTCGCCCGCTGAGCGAGTCATGTGGCTGCCTTGGGGCGAGATGGGCGAGTAAGGTCGTGCGGCGTGTCACGCACGCCTTCCGCCCTTGCCCCTGCTGAACTCGCCGACGCCGCGCTGTCCTGTCAGGCGCTGGCTCGCGCCCTCCGGCTGGCCCGGTGGGTCGGGCCGGGCCGGAAGCTGACCAGCCGCGGCGTCCTGCGCCCGGCCGACGCCGTGCAGGCCTGCCGGGACCTGGACATCGAGTTGCCAGGACCGCGGTTGCGCAGCGCGCTTGACGTCGACGAGCTGATGCGGGACTGGGTGACCGCGTGCGCAGCCGGGTTCCTGGGCACCGACGGGCGCCAGGCCTGGACGGCTCCGGACCTGCCAGCGGTGGACTCCCTGTTCCCAGTCGAGCCGGAGACCATCCTGAGTGCCTGGCTCCAGGCGGCGACCATCTTGCTGGACATCGGCGAGGAGCCGTGCCACGGCTGCCTGCTGGTGCTGCACGAACTGCACACGGCGGACGGTCCGCGCACCGTGGAAGACCTCGCGGCCGCGATGGAGGTCGTCACGGAGCCGGGCGAGCTTATTGAGCTGGGTGGGCTGGGTGGGCTGGACGCGGATGGGCCTGAGGGCACGCCATGCCCGGACTGCGGCGAGATCCACGACTGGAACCCCCTGTCCTACCTGTCCGGCTTCTTGGACTACGAGGATGAGGAGGAACGCATCGAGCACGCCGCGGACACTCTCACGGAGCTGCTGGCGTTCGGTGCCGTGGAAGTCGGCGATGGGGATATCGGCGACGCGGAGGTGCGACTGACCGCGCTGGGAGAGATGCTGGCCGAGGCGGAGTTCCGGTGGCGGGCCCCGTCGCCCGACGCCGACACGGCCACACTGATCTCCGTGCTCAGCGTGCTTCCGCCGCCGGTCGCCCTGACCGTGGCCCAGCCCTGGCTGGGCGCGCGCTCGGCGGCGGACGCCGGGCAGGAACTGCTGGCCTTCGCCGAGTCCGCGAGCGGCGGTGAGCGTGCCGGGGCGCTGGCCCTGGCCAGCGACCTCGGGCCGGATGCCTGGCGGGAGTGGGCCGGGCGGTCCGGGGTTGGGGCCTACGCGCGCCAGTGGCTGAGGTCGGCGGGCGAAGCCGTGGCCGAGAACCCGGCGGATGAGTCCTGGCTCGCCGAGGACACGCGAAAGACGGTGCAGGACGCGCTGGCTGACGCGATGCCGCCGACCCTGTCTCCGGCCCTGTCCCCAGCCCTGTCGCAGGGCGCGCTGGAGAGCGCGCGGTCCACCACGCTGGTGTACCAGCTCAAGATCACGCTGCGCGGGGTGTCGAAGCCGCCGGTATGGCGGCGCGTTCTGGTCCCTGGCGGTGCCACGCTCCGGGACCTGCACGACGTCATCCAGCTCGCGATGGGCTGGGGAAACTACCACCTGCACGTGTTCAGCACCGGCTGGCAGGACTTCGGCTCGCCCGACTCGGAGCTCGGGTTCGCCGACGACGGGAAGGTCCTCCTGTCGCAGGTCCTGGCCGGGCCCGGCGAACGGCTCCGGTACACCTACGACTTCGGCGACGACTGGGAGCACGACATCGTGGTCGAAGAGGTCGGGCCAGCGACGCCAGGAGAGGTGTACCCGTCCTGCGTGGCGGGCAAGGGCGCCTGCCCGCCCGAGGACTGCGGCGGGCCCTGGGGCTACGCCGCGCTCAAGGAAGCGCTGGCCGATCCCGAGCACGATGACCACGCGGACCGGCGGGATTGGCTCGGCCTGGAGGCTGACGAGGACTTCGATCCGAAGGAGTTCTCCGCCGCTGACGTGAGCAGCCGGCTCAGCAGGCTCGCGCCGCCCGACGGCAGCTAGATTCGGCCGAGCCTTCGGCCTAACCCCTGTGACCGCTGTTGCGTACGGAACCTGGCGACCGGTACATTCCCATCGCCCGGTTTCAGGGTGACTTCAGGGGAATCGTGGGCAATGCCCGCACAGGGAGCATCGGTGGCCAACGGTACGTCTTGCACGCGCTTGCTTCGCCTTACCGTCCCGCTCGGCCTGGTGGCCGCGGCACTGGTCATGTGGGCCGGCCCGGCTCAGGCAGCGACCTGCCCGACCGTGGACCCGTCCACCGGGGCGGTCAGCCCGGCGCCCGGACCGGGGGTCCAGTGGGCCGGGTGCGACCTCACCGGTGCCGACCTGGCCGGCGCCAACATGACCCAGGGCAACCTCAGCAACGCCGAGCTGGCTAACGCCAACCTCACCGCGGCCACGCTTAAGGGTCTCGACCTGGGGTCGGCCGACCTGACGAACGCCAACCTCACCAACGCTCAGCTGATGCAGGCGATCCTCTCCGATGCGACCTTCACGGGAGCGACGCTCACCGGTGTCTCCTCGGGAGGCATCTCCGGGACGCCGTCGTCCCTGCCGTCCGGCTGGGCGCTGGTCAACAACTACCTGGTCGGTCCGGGAGCCAGCCTCAGCAACGCCAACCTGACCGGCGCCGACCTCACGGACGCCGATCTGAGAGGCGCGGACCTCACCGATGCCAGGATGACCAGCGCCACGCTCACCAGCGCGGACCTGTCCGGTGCGACCCTTACCGGGCTGATCTCGGGAGGCATCACCGGGACGCCGGATTCGCTGCCGACCAACTGGTCGGCGATGGGCGGCTACCTGATCGGACCCGCGGCCGACCTAGAGCAGGCTGACCTCATCAACCTGGACCTGTCTGGCCTGACCCTGACCGGCGCTGACCTCACCGGCGCCGACTTGAGCGGAGCCAGCCTCGTCGGCGCCAACGTGGACAACGCGATCCTGACCCAAGTGAACCTAGCTGGCGCGAACCTGACCGGAGCCAGCCTGGCCGGCGAGCAGTCCTCGGGCGTCACGGGGACCCCGGCGGCGCTGCCGACCGGCTGGTCGATCACCGGCGGCTTCCTCATCGGGCCGGGTGCCGACCTGCACGGCGCCAACCTGGTCAGCCTCAGGCTCAACGGAGCGGACCTGAGCGGCGCGGACCTCAGCGACACCGACCTGGTGGACGCCAGCCTGGCCAGCGCAAACCTGACCAGCGCAGACCTCAGCGGCGCCTCGGCGAGTAATCTCAACCTGACCGGCGCCAGCCTCGGCCAGGCCAACCTGGACGGCGCCATCCTCGACAGCGCCAACCTGACCGACGCCGCGATGACGGGCGCGAACCTGACCGACGTCAGCCTGGATGACTCCACCCTGACCGGGGCCAGCCTGGCGGGCGCGACGCTGACCGGTGCGGCGGGTCAGGGCCTGACCGGGACCCCGGCGTCGCTCCCGACGCACTGGAGCGTGGTCGGCGGCTTCCTCATCGGCCCCGGCGCGGGCACGTACCTGACGGACGCCGACCTGAACAGCCTCAACCTGACCGGGGTGGACTTCAGCGGCCTCAACCTGCTGCGCGCGACCTTCGAGCATGCCAACCTGACGCGCGCCAACCTGACCAAGGCCAACCTCACCGGGGCCGACTTCACCTCGGCCAACCTGACCAAGGCCGACATGGACGGCGCCACGGTCAGCAGCACGAACTTCACCGCCACGGTGTGGAGCGACACGATCTGCCCGAACGGCACCAACTCCGATTCGTACGCCCACGGCCGGTGCTTCGCCCCGCCGCCGACCTCGCCGTTCACCTCCCGCGCGCTGCCGCTGCCCTCTGGCGCCCCGGCGAATGACTTCATCCCGCACGCCATCTCCTGTTCGTCGGCCACGCAATGCTCGGCTGGCGCGAGCTATGCCGCTACTGGCCCCGCGGAGTTCCTGGGCGCGCTGCTGCACTGGACCGGGTCGGCGTGGACCGAGACCGAGGCGCCGCTGCCGTCCAACAAATCGACCACCACCCGGCCCGGACCGGACGGCGTGACCGCCATGTCGTGCCCATCGGTCAGCAGGTGCCTGGCCGCCGGCTACTACGAGAGCAAGACCGGCAACGACGCGATGCTGCTCAGCTGGTCGGGCAAGAGCTGGACCGCGACCCAGGCGCCGCTGCCGGCCAACGCCAACCCCAACCCGGACGCCCGCGTGAACGGGATGGCGTGCGCGTCGGTGACCTCGTGCTTCGCGGTCGGCTCCTACAGCGGCACCACGGGCGGCGGCACCGACAACGGGTTCGGCCTGCTCCTGCGCTGGGCGGCTGGCAAGTGGACCGCGGCCGCGGCGCCGACTCCGGCCGGGTCCCCGGTGGTCATACTGAGCGCCGTGTCGTGCCCGTCGACCACGCTGTGCTTCGCGACCGGTGAGTATGGCTCCGGCCCCGATCAGGAGCCGCTGATCCTGCGCTGGTCCGGCGGCAAGTGGGCCGTGGTGAAGGTCGCGCTGCCCGCGGGCGCCGCCGCCAGCCCTCAGGCCGTCATGAACGGCCTGTCCTGCCCGTCCACCACGCACTGCGTGGCCGTCGGCTTCTACGCGGACACCCAGGGGCGGCAGGAGGGCGTGCTGCTCACCCGGTCGGGAACGACCTGGACCGCCGCCAGGGCGCCGGTGCTGGGCGGCGCGGCCGGCAACCCATGGGTCAGCCTCGACTCCGTGTCGTGCCCGACCGCCTCGCAATGCACCGTGGGCGGCGGATACGAGAACACCGCCGCGCAGTCCGTCGGATTGCTGCTGATGTGGGGTGGCCAGGCATGGAAGGCGGTCCCGGCGCCGCGCGGCGCCTACATGGCGGAAGGCATCTCGTGCCCGACCACGACCCGGTGCGTGGCCGTTAGCCCTGGTACCAGCGGCCCTCTAGCGCTGACGGGACCCTGAGCGGCTAGCCGCGCGCCGAAATATTGCCAACTGTGGCATTTGCCCAATCAAGCCACCAGAATGACGCAATAACCAGGGCGGAGTCAGCTGCGCTGGGCTGGCGGGAGGAATCGTGATCAGGCGAGTCGTCATTCCCACCGCGTGCGCGGGTATGTCCCTGGCGACCGCCGGTGCCGCCCAGGCCGCCACCCTTTCCCGGCCACGCGGAACGTGGCCACGCGCGCGGCCGTCTCGTCCCGTCACCCGATCCTGTCCATCCTGTCCGTCAGGCGTGCCCAGGGCCTGGTCACGCCGGTCCAGACCAGGCCGGCCCGGCCATCAGGGTTAAGTCGGCCCCGGCCGGGATCGTGGTGTCGCCCAACGGGAAGACCGCCTACGCGGTCAGCCCCGGCGGGTTCCGCGGCCCTGGCACGGTCACGCCGATCAACACGTCCAGCAACGCGGCCGGCCGGCCGATCACGGTCGGGATGCGGCCGTTCGCCATGGCGATCACGACCAATGGCAGGACCGCCTACGTCGTGAACGCGCTCTCGCGAACGGTAACCCCGTTCCAGACCGCTACCGGGAAGACCGGCAAGGCGATCAAGGTCGGGCTGGATCCCGAGGGCATCCTGATCACCCCGGACGGCCGCACCGCCTACGTGGCCAACCTGAACTCGGTGACCCCGATTCGCCTGGCCACCCGCACGCCCGGCCGCAAAATCGAGATCGAGGGCTTCCCGCCCACCATCCTCGAACTCGTCTTCAGCTGACAGACCGAGAAAGAGCCGGCGTCGCCCAGGCGGCTCGTCAGGCCGAGACAAACGCGAACGCCGGGTACATCTCCGGCTCGTCCTTGATGCCGACTTCCTCGAGGATCGGCATGAGCCGGTCGCCGAACCGGCGGCAGGCGTCCTCCGACTCCCACACGTCCACGACCCGGAAGCCGTGCTCGCCCTGTCCGGCGGCATGGACGAGCAGGCCCTCGACGGGCCAGTCCGCGGGCGATTCCACCCGGTCCTTGCCGCCAGTCAGCCGGCGGATGGCCTGCTCGTACCGCTCCTGCGTGATGGTAGGACCCTGGTGAACAAGAACGACCGGCATCGCGACCCCCCGTGTCTAGATCCTGGTCTGACCACTTAGCCTATTCCCGCTGGTAGTGCAGCGGTAGCTCGCCCCGCCGGTCTCTTCCGCGGCGAGTTGCGTCCTTATCTGTCGGTAGCGTGCGGGAGGATGTGATGCGTGGTTAGCGGAGCCCCTCATCAAGCACACGGCACGGCCGAGCCGCAGCCATTCACGCACCTGAGCGTCCCGCACGCTGAGCTTTACCGGAGCCTGCTGCGCACCTTCGCGCGAGCGAAGGAGCGCTTCATCGTCCACCTGCGGCCGGAGGACGTCGCGGCTGAGCTGCGGGTCGAGGCCGACGAGCAGCTCAGCCAGGCCCTGGAACAGCTCGTCATCTGGGGGAACCTTCGCGCGGACGTCGACACCAGCCGCGTCACGACGGTGGAAGACTTCCACTGCAAGCGGTCCCTCTACCAGCTCAGCAGCGCCGGCCAAGCGGCCGAGCAGGCGATCGCCTTCTACGAGGAAGCCATCGGCCGGCGGGGCCAGCTCCAGTCGGTGGCGCTAGCCGACATCGCCGACCGGCTACGGTCGCTGCGACTTCTTGCCGCAGACCACGATCCCGACCCAGCCAAGGTCCACCTGCTACTGCTGTCCGTCGCGGAGCGGTTCTCCTCGCTGGCGGACAACGCGCAGGCGTTCATGTCCGCCTTGCGGCGCGCGATCGACTTCTCGGACGGGGACGTCGATAGCTTCCTCGCGTACAAGGAACGGCTGATCGACTACATCAACCGGTTCATCGCGGACCTGGCTAACTCGGGCGCCCAGATCGCCGTGCTGCTCGACGAGCTGGAGACCACCGGCCAGGACGGGCTGCTGGCCCTCGCCGCGCGACGGGAGGCGGCCGACGCGGTGCCGGAGGGCGCGGACGCCGCCGAGTCGCTGGCCAAGGCGGAAAAGCAGGCGCTCGACGCGTGGCGGAATCGGTGGCGCGGGCTGGAGGACTGGTTCACGTCACGGGACACGGGCCACCCATCGCAGGCCCGGCTGCTCCGGCAGGCCGCGGTAACCGCGATCAAGCAGCTCATCGACGCGGTAGGCCTGCTCAACGAGCGGCGGTCCGGGCGGTCGGATCGCTCCGCGGACTTCCGGGCGCTGGCCCGGTGGTTCGCCGAGGCACCGGACGACGACGCGGCCCATCGCCTGTGGCGCGCGGCGTTCGGCCTGAGCCCGGCGCGGCACCTGTCAGTTACCAACGAGACCGCCGATGCCTGGCAAGAGCTTCCGCCCGGAACGGCCTGGCGGGACGCGCCGCCGCTTCGCATCTCCCCGCAGCTCAGGAAGACCGGGGCCTACGAGCGCCGGGGCAAGCCCAGCCAGGTGCGGGACCGGTCAGCGGAGCGGGAGTTCCTGCGGGTGCGGGCCGTGCGCGAGGCAGCCGAGACCGCCGCGGCACGGCGACGTCTTCGCACGACCGGGCCGACGCTGCTGTCGGACCTCGGAGTGCTGGACCCCCAGGCGTTCCGGCTGTTCCTGGCGCTGCTTGGCGACGCGCTGGCGGCCCGCGCGCCCGGAGACACCGAGGTGAAGACCGTGACGAGCGACGGAACGCTGGAGGTCCGCCTCTCGCTGGTGCCGGACGGTGGGACGGCGGCGATCCGTACCGTGGACGGCCTGCTCACCGGGCCGGAGCACGTCATCGAGATTACGGAGCTCGCGTCATGAGGGCGGCGGCATGATCCCGGCCGAGGTGCAGGCGCAGCGCAGGGCCGCGCTTCGGGCCCTGCTGGCCCGGCCGCTGCTAGTCGCCGACACCGACGGCGAGGCGCTGGTCCTGGTCCGGCGGCACCTGACCGAACTGCGCGCGTGGCTGAGCCGTGAGACCGGATGGCGTCTCGTCGCTGACGCGGAGACGGCCCGGCTGTTCAAGACGGCCACTGTGGTCTCCGACGCCACCCACCCCGCGCGCGGCCATAACAAGGAGCCGTTCGGCCGGCGCCGGTACGTCACCTTGTGCCTGGCTCTGTCGGCGCTGGCCAGGGCCGACGCGCAGACCACGCTCGGCAGTCTGGCCGACGACATGCTCACAGCCGCCGCCGAGCCGGAGCTGGTCGCGGCCGGTTTCACGCTGACGCTGGACAGCCGGGCCGACCGGGCCAACCTCGTCGCGGTGGTCAGGCTGCTGCTCGGCTGGGGCGTCATGAGCCGGGTCGCCGGGGACGAGGATGCGTACCTATCGGCGGGGGCCGACGTGCTGTACGACGTGCGCAGGCCGGTGCTGGGCGTGCTGCTGTCCGGCATCCGCGGGCCGTCCACCGTGACCGCCGGGACGTTTTCCGAGCGGCTCGAGGAGCTGACCGCGCAGCCGGTCGCCGAGAGCGACGACCTGCGCAATCAGGCCTTGCGCCGGCGGCTCACCGGGCGGTTGCTCGATGACCCGGTCGTGTACTACGACGAGCTGGATGAGGACGAGCGCGCCTACCTGCTGTCCCAGCGCCATGCGATCACCCGGCGCATAGAGGAGGCCAGCGGGCTGATCCCCGAGATGCGCGCCGAGGGGATCGCCATGATCGACCCGGAGGACGAGCTGACCGATGTGCGGATGCCCGAGCAGCGCACCGACGGCCACGTCACGCTGCTTGTCGCGGAGTACCTCGCCGGCCGGGAGGAGGCCACGCTTGACGAACTGCACGCCTTCGTGCGGCGGGCGGCCGCGAAGCACGTCACCTACTGGCGCAAGGGCGTGACGGAGCCGGGCGCGGAAACCGAGCTGCTCGCCATCGCGCTGGAGAAGCTGTCGGCGCTCCGCCTGGCCGAGCTGGACGGGCACGTGGTCCGCAGCCGGCCGGCGATCGCTCGCTTCGCCCTCGACGAGCCAACCATCCGAGAGACGAGGAAGGCACCGGCCGATGCTGCCATCGCCCTGTTCTGAACGGTGGAAGCCGCTCCGTGCCGGCCTGGTCGACCTGTTCTACTACGACGCCGAGGAGTTCTGGTTCCATGACGGCCGGCTGCTGCTGCGCGGCAACAACGGAACCGGTAAATCCAAGGTGCTCGCCCTCACGCTGCCATTCCTGCTGGACGGTGAGCTCTCGCCGCACCGGGTAGAGCCGGACGGCGATCGGCAGAAGAAGATGGAGTGGAACCTGCTCCTGGGCGGCAAGCATCCGAACTCGGAACGCCTTGGGTACACCTGGCTCGAATTCGGCCGCCGCGCCGCTGACGGAACGACCGAATTCCGCACCATCGGCTGCGGGCTGAAGGCCGTCGCGGGCCGCGGCATCGCGCGCCATTGGTTCTTCGTTACCACCCAGCGCATGGGTGCGGAACTCCAGCTGCTGCCCGCCAGCCGGGTGCCTCTCACCAGGGAAAAGCTGCGCGAGGAGATCGACGGTCATGGCCTGGTCTACGACCGGGCCGCCGACTACCGCCGGGCGGTGGATGAGGCTTTGTTCGGCCTCGGCGACCACCGCTACGAGGCGCTCATCAACCTGCTGATCCAGCTCCGCCAGCCGCAGCTGTCCAAGCGACCCGATGAGAAGCTGCTGTCCCGCGGGCTGACCGAGGCGCTGCCGCCGATCAGCCCAGGCCTGGTGGCGACGGTTGCCGACGCGTTCCGCGGGCTGGATGAGGAGCGGGAGGCACTCCGATCACTAGCGGAGGCCCGCGAGGCCGCCGATACCTTCCTGCACCATTACCGTCGGTACGCGATGGTCGCGGCCAAGCGCAAGGCAGCGGGACCACGGCAGGCGCAGAGCCGGTACGAGCAGCTTGGCCGGGACCTCGCCACGGCCGAGGAGGCCTACACCGCCGCAGACTCGCAGTTTCAGGCGGCACGGCAGGAACTGGACGAGCTTGAGCAGCGGCGGACCCAGCTTGAAGCCCGGCGCGAGGCGCTCCAGCGCGACCCCGCGATGCGGGACGCCGAGCGGCTGAAGCATATGCGTGATGAGGCGCAGCGCCAGGACGCCACCGCGCGCATCCGGGAGCAGGACCGTGACCGGCTGGCGGCCGAGGTAACCAGGCGCTCAGGACGGGCAGCCGAGGCCGCGCAGCGGGCCGAACGTGCGCGCGGCGTGGTCGACGAGGCGCTGCGGCAGGCCGAGCAGGCGGCCGCCGGGGCCCGCTGCGCACCCGGTCACCGCGCTGCTGCCGATGGCTGGGAGCAGGACCCGGCCCGCGCCCGCCGGGAGACGCAGGTGGTCGCCGACCGCCAGGCGGGCGCCGTGACGCAACTGGAGCGGCTGCTCGCAGAAGCCGGTGACCGGCGGCGGGCGCTGGATGCCGCACGCGCCGAGGAGGATCGCCTCAACGCCGAGGCACAGGCTGCGGCCGATCGACTGGCCGCGGCCGAGGACGAAGCCACGGAGCGGGCGCGCGAGCTGGCCGGTGCCTACCGGTCCTACCTGACCGGGCTGACCGAGCTCAGGGTCGCCGACCCGGACGAGCTGATCGACGCCCTGGAGGCCTGGGCCTCGACTGGTGACGGCGCCAACCCGGCGGTCGCCGTCGTCGATGACGCGGCCCGGGCGGCAGGGGCCGAGCTCGGCCGGCTGGAGGCGGGCCTGTCGGCCCGCCGGGCCGGCCATGCCGAGCGCGCGGGCAAGCTGGAGGAAGAGATCCAGCGGCTGCGGGACGGCGGCCACGACGCTCCGCCGGTTCCGCAGACCAGGGCGCCCGGCATCCGGGACTACCGGTCTGGCGCGCCGCTGTGGAAGGTGACCGACTTCGCGCCGCAGGTCCCGGACGAGCATCGGGCCGGGCTCGAGGCGGCGCTGGAGGCGGCCGGACTGCTCGACGCGTGGGTCACGCCCGACGGGAACCTCGTGGCCGGGGATGTCACCGTCGTGTCCGGCCTCGCTCCCGTGCCCGGCCAGTCGTGCGCGAGCGTCCTGATCCCGGCGATCGACTCCGGCGACCCGCAGGCGCGGACGCTCTCCGAGGAGACCGTCCGGGCCGTGCTGTCCGCTGTCGGGCTCGGCGGACCCTACGGGACGTGGGTCACCACTGATGGCCGCTGGGCCAACGGCGTGCTGGGCGGGGCCTGGCGGAAGGACAGCGCCGGCCACATCGGTGAAGGAGCCCGTGAGGGTGCGCGCCGCGCGCGGATCGCGCAGCTCACCGCGGAGCTGGCGCAGGAGCGCGCGGCAATCGGCGAACTCGCCGCGGCGCTGGCCGACGTGGCCGTGCGCCAGGAGCGGCTCGCGGACGAGCATCGTGCCGTACCGCCTGACGCCGCGGTACGCGAGGCTCACACGGTGGCCGCCGCCGAACGCAGGCGGCGCGGCGAACTGCGCGAGCAGCATGCCGCCGCGGTCACGGTGTCCAGCCGGCGGCAGGGCGAACTGGCCGCCGCCTGCACGCGAGTCGAGGAGTTCGCGC
>Ga0134128_10004554_pt1 | contig 16933 bp, 13 predicted proteins | sample KB31754_FD_96462 | JGI IMG/M metagenome (GOLD analysis project Ga0134128, IMG submission 96462) | Terrestrial soil microbial communities with excess Nitrogen fertilizer from Kellogg Biological Station, Michigan, USA - KB3-175-4 | ecosystem: Environmental > Terrestrial > Soil > Unclassified ...
CCCACTGAAATGCGCGACGTGCACCCCAGCCAAATCGGACGCGTCTGCCTGGTGGAATCACCGGAAGGCAAAAACTGCGGTATGGTGGCATACCTGGCTACATACTGCCGCATCGATGAAGACGGCTTCATGACGGTGCCCTATCGCCGCGTGGTTGATGGAATAACCACCGATGAAGTCTGCTACCTGACACCGGCCGACGACAAGAAATATACTCTGGCGCCTCCTGACTCCAAAGTGGATGAAAACGGCAATTTGATCAGCCCGGTGAACGCTCGCCGCGGCGAATCATTCTTCGCTGTCGATGCCAAAGAAGTGGAAATGGTCGGCATTGCGCCGCAGGGGTTCATCTCTGTGGGTTCTGGTTTGATTCCTTTTCTCGAGCATGATGACGCCAACCGAGCTCTCATGGGCGGCGGCATGATGCGCCAAACCTTGCCTCTCATCAAGCCGGAAAGACCACGCGTTGGTACCGGCATGGAGAAAATCGTCGCGCGTTCGTCCGGACACTCCGTAGTCGCCCGTCGCGCCGGCACTGTAACTAAGGTAACCGGAACTGAAATAACCTTGACTCAGGCTTCCGGCGAATCGCGTTGGTATCCGCTGATCCGCTATGACCGCACCAACCAGAACACGATTTTGGACCAGCGTCCGATCGTTCAGGTCGGTGACAAAATCGAAGCCGGACAAATTATCGCCGACGGCCCCGGCATCGACCAGGGCGAGCTCGCTCTTGGAAGGAACCTGCTTGTAGCGTTCCTTACCTGGAACGGCTACAACTATGAAGACGCGATTGTAGTCAGACAAGGACTGATTCGCGATCATAAACTCAGCCACATTGAAATTGAAAAGCATTCGCTGGGCGTTCACCAAACGCTGCGCGGACCTGAGATTCTCACACCAGAGCTGCCGAACGTCGCGACAAAAGATCTCGAACATTTAGATGAGCGCGGCATCGCCAAGATTGGCAGCTACGTCAATCCGGGCGACATTCTGGTGGCAAAACTTTCGCCCAAAGAAGCGCGCGCCATGTCATCGGAAGAAGAGCTGTTGCAAGCAATCTTCGGTAAAGTCGCTGACGAAATGGCCGATAACAGCTTGCGCGTGCCGCACGGATCGGGCGGTCGCGTCATTGACATTCGCATCTTCACTCCGGAAACTACACCGGAATTGAAGGCGGGAGTGATCTGTGAAATCGAAGTTCTCATTGCTCGTCTGTGTCCGGTGGAAGTCGGCGACAAGCTGGCTGGACGCCACGGCAACAAGGGGATCGTTTCGATCATTGTCCCCGACCAAGATATGCCCTACCTGCCTGACGGCACGCCGGTGGACATTTGTTTGAACCCGCTCGGCGTCCCCAGCCGTATGAACGTGGGACAGGTCTTCGATACCCAACTCGGATTCTATTCCCAGGTGCTCAATCGCTATTACCGCATTCACCAGTTTGACGAATCGTTGCGCAAAGACGCCTCGTTCGAGCTGGTCACCCAGGCGCTGGCTGAAGTGCGCAAATTGCCGGGATTCGAATGGTTGCATGAGAACGGCAAATCCACATTGTACGACGGCCGCACCGGTGAGCCATACGATCGTCCGGTTCTCGTCGGTCGCCAGTACATGCTCAAACTCAACCAGTTAGTGCTGCACAAGATCAACGCCCGTTGCGGCCTGGGTGGACCGTACGCTGCCGTCACGCAGCAGCCGGTGGGCGGCAAGGCCAATCACGGCGGTCAGCGCATGGGCGAAATGGAAGTGTGGGCCATTCAGGCTTACGGCGCTGCCAACTTGCTCAACGAAATGATGACCATCAAATCGGACGACATTCAGGGACGGCACCAGGCGTATGCCGACATGGTGCAAGGCAAGGATGTGACACCGGCCGGTCGCACAGCTGCCTTCGACGGACTGTGCTGCGAAATTCGCGGCTTGGGCATGGAAGTAACACTGGGCAGAGTCGTCGACAGCGACACACCCATCGAAAGCAAGTCTTGCTCGCACCCGTCGGAAAGGCCGGATGCACCGAAGACTCTCGAGGAAGAATATCAAGTCTCGAAAGTCGACCAATTCAAAGAAGGCGAAAAGACAATCATCGAAATCCCGGGCGGCGACTACGAGCCTGTGGTGCGTCCGGCACCGGTGCCGATCATCACTTCGCTCACCAATGGTCGCAACGGTTCTAAACCTCGCTATGAGCTGTCACAAGAGCCGCTCATCGATGACATTGAGGAAGAAGTGGAAAAGGATGTCGGCGGCGCGCTCGTCGATGCCTTCATAAGCGATCAGATCAGCGACATTCTCGAACCTACTGACGAACAACAGTTGATTGGTACCGGCGGGCTTGGCAGCAGTGCGTGCTCGCGTAGCGAGCCGCAATGCGCCTCCCCTGGGCAGCCCGCTCTCGACGAACCTGAGATCCAGTCCGTGATGATCACCGACGAAGCTGATTCGTCCGTGCCGCAACCGGTAGCAGTCACGCCCGAGGCGGCGCCGGCTGCAGCTGAGGAGCCAAGGAACATCTGGGCCGATGCTAAGCCGATGACCGACTTCCCGTCGATGGATGAGCTCACCTCGCTGTCTAACCAATTGTCCCGGCTCAGACAGAGACAGAGGGAGCAGGAAGAAGGAATGGTCGAAGACGAAAACGAAAAAGTAACGGAGTAACAGGCATCAAAATGTACGGCAAGCACATACAACAAAGAGCAACACTGCTGATGACGGCCGCGGCTGTCTTCACCGGTGGATTGCTGTTGCTCGCCCCGGCACCGGCGTCAGCGGACTACGAATCGACTCAAGGCGAAACACAAACGCTGCGCACGCCCTTGATTCCCGGCGCTCTCTGGACTCGGCAAATGCAAGCTCCGATGCCGGACATTCCGCCGCCGATTGGCAGCGGCAATAACTATAAACCGGAAATCCAGGGCGACACCGGCAATCCCTTGCCGCCGGCCACCGGACAAGCTGATCCGACAACAGGAAATTTCTTCGGCAATCGACCAGCACCTGGTCCCAAACCACCGGATGAGTACGTTCCCAACGCCGGCCGTCACCAGACCATCAAGGGTCAACAAGAAGGCGTTTTCGATCAAGGACAAGAAGACAAAGGCACCAAGTGGACGAACAACGGCGGTCCCGGCAATGGCGCTACCGACGTCGAAAACAACGGCGGACCGCGCGCTGATGCCGCCGGCAAAACCGACACGCTCTTCGTGCACGATGTACAACCCAGTCGCTATGAATTCGACGGACCACTGCCCACAGTACGCGTCTTCTGCCACTACCTGGTGATACTGGGTGTGGTGGCAGCCACCATCTGGGTAGCTATGGCATCCATAGGCATGGTCATGGGCAACCGTGGGGCAGGCGATCGCGTCATCTGCGCCGCCGGTGGACTGCTGCTGCTGCTCGGCGGCTACACCATATGGAAGATCGTGCAGATGAATACTTTCCACGCAAATAGCACCGGATGGGAATCTCACTATAGAAATGGAACGCCGCAACCGTTACAACAGAAGAACGGACCGCCGGTACAAAACGACAATCCCAACGCCAACCAAGTAGGCAACAATCCCTTCACCGGCGCAGCCGCCCCAGGACCATAAGACGAAAGACAACCAGCTAGGAAAAAACAGTCGACATGACAAACGGCATCACAGCAAACAAACTCCTAATCAGCCTGACAGCAGTGGCAGTCAGCCTGGGCAGCACGGCTGCGTTTGCTGACTCGCCGAAATCCGATTATTTTAGCCGCAGCACCAACCCCTCAACTTCCATAGTCATACCACCGACGCCACAACGGCCGCAGATACAAAAGACGGCGGTACGACTTTGGTTCGAGTCGGTGGATCAAAAGGTAAAAAGCCTTGTCGCCACGGACAATGAAATGTTTATCCTCAACCGACCGTTTGGTTCGCCTCCGCAACTGGAGCGCGTTACCGAATGGATGAATACGGCTTCTACCGTTGCGAAGAAATTCCGCACAATCGCCGGCTACTTAAATTCAACGCCGTTACCTCAGTCGATAGCCGACGATCCGCAGGCTACTGCTCTGAATCAATATCGGCAAGAACTTGCTCAATGGTATTCCGATTCAGCAGACTGGCTCGATGACTATATAAAGCCTCGACCAGCCGCCCGGACCATTGAGGAGCTAGACGGACAAATCAAAGCCATGGGCAACAGATCTGAACAACAGAAGTTATCAATGGTGCATCTTCAAGAGATGGATTCTAACTTAAGGGAACACTTCAAAGTCCACAAAACCGACGACGGCATCTGGAACTACGCAAGCAAAGCACTTACAGACAGTCGTCATGAATGGGCAAAAGTACACGAACTCCCGAAACAGTCTCACTAATATCCCACCCCGAACTCCCGAAGAGGAATCCACCCCATGGCAATTCAGCTCAGTGAAAGAGACAACCTGATATTCAGGTTCATTGACGAGCACCAAGTGCTGCTCGAAAAACATATCGCCTGGTTTATTTCTTGCGACGACAAGCCGGTCTTGATTCGCGACCGGTTGCGCAAGCTGTTCTACCTGGATTACCTGCTGTGCGAAAGACATGGCGGCAAGTTGCCCTGGTGGACGACACCGACCAAGCCGCTGGTATACATGTTGTCGCCGATGTCGCGGCAACTGGCAAAAGCCGGCGAGATCAAAAGCGATCTCAACAACGCGGAAATTCAGCGCCATTTGCTGGAAGTGGCCAACCTGCGCATGTTGTACCTTATGGATCAAAAGGAACAGATCATCTCGGCGCTGGAATGGACAACCATTCGCAAGGATGACACCACGATTATGGGCATCGATGCCGTGGTTAATTTCAAACGCGATGGCGCCATGCAACGCATCGGCATCATGAATCATCCGGCAGTTTCAGCGGATCTCGCGGCAGTCATGCACAAAGCCATGAGCGACAACAAGCTCGACGGCATCTGGGTGGTTTCACGTGATGATGCTCACCAGTCGCAGCTGCAAAAGTCTCTGGTATCGAGTGCGGTGGCAGCCAAACTATGCTTCACCACTCACCAGGAAGTCTATAAGTCCGGCATTTGCAAGGCGAAGTGGCAGCCTGCTGCTACGACGGCCGCCAACGTCGAAATCATGCTGCCATGGAGCACGAATCTGTCACCAGCCCAGGCGTTCTGAGCAAAGGCGGGCTTCCGCCCGCCGCTTAAGAACACCGGTCCAAGATAGTTCGGTAGGGATAACCAACTAATACGTAAAGGGGCGGCGCATGGCGCCGCCCCTCGTTTATTTATGATGTGGCCGCTCAGGTGCTATTGCCAGAAGTACAACAATCTCGGCGCACCGCTCAGATATTTAGCTCCGAGCGACGGAGCGATGTTGGTGCCCACCGGCAATCCACGCAAGTATGACTTCGCCATGGCGCTGCGTGCTTCGGCAGTGTACGGCGAGGGCTGTTGATATGGATAGAATGTGCGATCGTTGAATTCCATATTATTGGCTTCCAACCGATCATCTTCCAGCACTCGGACATATCTTCCGATTTCCTGATCGGGAACCGGTGAATCAGACGTTTGCAGTCTGCCGAACATGAAGTGCCGCATCATGTTCTTGCTTCTCACATCGAGTGGCTTCCACGCTTCGAAATCGCGATTCTTCAAATTCAAATCCGACAGGCGGCTGTCCATAATGAACCGGGCATAGCGACCGGTTTCATAAACACCGGCTGGAAATTCCCGCCTTCCCAAATCTTGTGTAAAAACGCCGCCTGTCAATACTTGGGCTTGCGCCGCATTGCTTATAAACCCAGAAACCAACACGGCGGATAGAGCGGCAAGCATGCTCAACCGTTTCATTTTCTCCCCCTCCTGTTCGGCTTTTTTATCGCCCCGGTCGACGGAGCAGCGGGGCCTTTGTTCCTCAGCCATTTTCACTGTAGCGTTCATGGCAAGCGGTGTTTTACACGATTGTGGCGGGCTTTCACCGGGTAAAAAGCTAGCGAGTTGAAGGTGTGCCATGGCAAAAATCTTTTTGGTCGAAGACGACCCGGACATCTGCGAAAACGTCAAAGATTGGCTCGAGGATTGCGAAAACCATATTGTTGAAGTGGCGGACAACGGCAGAGATGGTCTCGAACAGCTGAGATTCTACAATTACGATCTGATCATTCTAGATTGGGACCTCCCCAATCTCAGCGGTTTGGAGCTGTGCAATGAGTTTCGCAAACGCGGCGGTAATACACCAATTCTATTTTTGACGGGCAAGCGAGAGCTCGTAAATAAAGAAGCCGGCTTTCAGGCAGGCGCGGACGATTATTTGACCAAGCCGTTTCAAGTACGAGAACTGGCAGTCCGAGTGCGGGCTTTGTTGCGCCGGCCGCCCGCCATCTCAAATGGCGGAATTCTCTGCTGCCGGCACATAAAGCTTGATCCACAAGCCGGGTCCGTCACCAGCGACGGTGCCAACCTCAAACTCAATGCCAGAGAATACGCGCTTTTGGAGTTTTTCATGCGTCATCTGGATCAACTATTCAGCGCCGAGGCGCTGCTCGATAGAGTTTGGGAATCATCATCTGAGGCGACCTCAGAGGCCATAACCACCTGTATCAAGCGGCTCAGAAAGAAGATCGACGTCGAGGGAGAGCCTTCGATGATTACGACATTGCACGGGCTCGGTTACCGAATGGAGAGCAAATGACGGCCGCGCACGGCGTCGCCGCAGCCATTATTGATTCACCGGGACGCGCTCGTAATCGCCCTTCGTCCAGTCATAGCCCCTATTACCCTCTTTTCTGAAATACGGATGAAACACCACTTCCTGGCGCTGGCTTCGGCTGGGAAAATCGAAGACCATGCTGCCATCCAGCGGCTGCACGGTATCGGCAATCTCCTTGCGGAATTCGGTTTCCAAACGCTCTTCCACAAGCTGTGCCCCACGCGGGAACCGGGCGAGGGCCATCGGCGAGATACTCACATCCTCGACGGTGACAGTGATGTGCCTGTCACGAGTTATGCATATCGTGGTGTGGGCCACGCCTTCGATTTTGCTGTTAGCCAACCAGTTTTCGTAAATAGCCTTGCAAATGCGCTTATGCCATTCTTCCCAGGCGATAAGAAGGGCTCCCTCATCGGTGCCGGCTTCCAACGGCTTGGCGCTCGGCTCGGGAGTGGCACCACCTGCGATATCATCAATTTTGGCGAATTCAGGTTTTTGCGCCGGCTGGCCGAAAGTGAAATCACCGAAATCTACCAATGCCTTGAGCGAGGACGCTGGTTTGCAGCCTGGTTGCTGCTCGGCAGCCGATTGCAACACCGGCGTGCCGGGACGCTGCAAGCGCGTCGGCCCGGTGCGTGATTCGATGCGGCCATGCAAAACTTCGTCGGAAGGTGTCGCGGCAAATGCAACGCTAGTAGAGCCCAGAAGCACCAAGCAGGTAAGCGCGATCCGTATCGTCTCTTTAGAATTCATGGCGCCTCATCCCCGTGCCTGCCAGCTCGGTGAAAGAAAAAGGCTGAATTTTGTTCAACGCCATTTGCGCGGATTCCTTGTAGGCGGCGCCTTGCGCGTCTTGCTCTTCCTTATCCAGTTCTACCAGGGTTGTGCGATAAAGCGCATTGTTCGGGTCCAGATAAATTGCCAATTTCAGACGATATGCCGCCCATTGGTAGTACTTCATGGCACGCAATGACTGCCCGAGCGCAAATTGAATCTTGGCGTCGTTGGGCATCGCCTTAACCAGATAGTTCAAATGAGTTATGGCGCCCACATAATCCTGTTGGGCGAAAGCTTGGCGGGCGGCCTGGCTGTGTGCCGCCAGATCCTGTGCCTGTTTATTGCGTCGGGCTTGCTCCTGAAGAGCTACCCGATTCTTAATCTTGTAGGTAACCGAGCTTACTGCGTCTTGCAGTTCCGGATCGCCCGGCTTAATGCGCAATGCAGCCTGATAATGGCTGAGCGCGGCATTGAAATCATTCGCCCATTCCCTGATCGCGCCCAGATTAAAATGGGCGTCTGCATTGTTAGGGTCCAGGCGCAATACCTCCTGAAAGAGTTTTTCGGCCTGCGCCATATGCCCGGCAGAGTATTCCTTTACCGCGTGATCGAATACTTCCGTCGGATCAGGCTCGAGCGAAAGGTCTTCCTGCGGCACTAGCGGCTTGAGGACGGGTTTGTGTAATGCCGCTAAACGTCGTGGGCTTCGCGCATCGACAGCAGCAGATAGCGGCTGGCTCGTCGCGACGAGCCCCAAAAGAGTGACGAAGAAAACGAGACGGGTATTTATTGCCATAGGCTTTTGCAAGCTGTTTGCAGCACAATACGTTGTGTGAAAACAATTGCCCGCAAGCAGTTTTTACCCATAAAGACGTGGGCACAAACAAGGTAAGCAGACTTTATGCAGAAGCGAAACATTTTGCAACGCTAAAAAACATCTGCTTCGAGACTGCCTTTCCTCCTGGGCCTATAATGGTCCGCGGCTAAGATTGAAGGACTGCCTGTGAAAACGCCTGCAAACCAGCAGCCGTCCGTTGACGATGCGACTTCCAGTAGCGTGGAAGATGAATCGGCGCGCAAGGCGCATTTTTTCGACATTTCGCAGGACGTGTTCGTGGTGACGGATATGGCAGGCAAGATTCTGCTGGCCAACCCTTCCCACAAGAATGTGCTCGGCACGGATTTCAGCCAGGTACCAAGCTTCGTAGAGCTAATCCACCCGGACGACCGCGAGCGCGCCAACGTCCATCTGCAAACCATCCGTGGCGGGCAGGCATCCGGGCTCGAATGCCGCAGCCTGACGAAAGATGGGACTTACAAATGGATGTCCTGGTTGGCGACGGCGGTGCCGGACGAGGCTCGCATCTACGCCATCGGGCGCGACATATCGCTGCGCAAAGCAGCGGAGTTGCGCGCGAGCCAAATGTCCGACCTGCTTGAGTCTGTTTCCCTGGCCGTGATCATGACCGATAGCCGCTACTGCGTCACGAGGTGGAACCCGAGCGCGCAACAGACCTTCGGTTACACGCCGGAAGAAGCGGAAGGCATGCGGCTGGATGCGCTTTTCGAGACTATGAACCGAAAGCCGGTGAAACTGTCGGTCGGCGCTCATGAAGAACACGTTTGCGTGCGTCAGGACGGCTCTATGTTCTTTGCTGCCACCTTGCTGACGGAAATGCGCGACGAAGCCGGAACATGCGTCGGCTATGCGCTTTTGGGCAGGGATATAAGCGAGCGCAAAGATGTCGAACGCCGTGTCAAAGAGTTCTATTCGACGATCTCGCACGAATTGAGAACGCCCCTGGCGTCGATTCGTGGAGTGCTTGGATTAATCTCCGGCGGTTTAGTCAACTTCGAGTCGGCAGAAGGTATCGAGCTCATCAACGCGGCTAAGGAAAGTTCCGATCGGCTAATTCGTCTCATCAACAATATCCTTGATTTGCAAAAAATCGAGTCGGGCAAGCTTGATCTCATTAAGACAAGGCTCAATCCGGAAGTGCTTTCGGAAATGGCCGTTAGAGAAGTGCGCTGTCTTTCCGACCAATGCAACGTGCAGCTGCGGATGGAATGCGAGCATGGCGTTCCGGGTATGTATGCCGATCGCGACAAAATAACTCAGGTTCTGACCAATCTGCTTTCCAACGCCATCAAGTTTTCACCGGCGGGCGAGACGGTGCAACTGAACATCAGCCGTCGAGATAAGAACATCCGCTTTGCCGTAAGCGATCGCGGCGCCGGAATACCTTCTGAACATGCACACAAACTGTTCGAAAAGTTTCAGCAACTTGATTCGTCGGATAGCCGCAAAATCTCCGGCACCGGACTGGGATTGGCGATCTGCAAAGCGCTGGTGGAAGCGCATCAAGGAAACATCGGCTTTTACAACGAGCACGTCGGTTGCACTTTTTGGTTCGAGCTGCCGGCCGATGCCCTCAGCCGGACGGCTGAGCTGCCACGCTCTTAGGGCTGAGCTTCACCTTGCGGCGAACATCCGAGCTGACGGAAAGTTGGCGGATCATCTTCGGTTGAAACGACCCATGCGCGGGCGGTTCGAAACGGAAGGAATAAATGCCGGCGGGCATGCTCATGCGGCATGCTCCCAGCTCGTTGGAGCTGCCCTGCACCAATTCGGAGCCGGCATCGGTGCCGGCTGCGTAGGAGTGGCAAATCACCTGGCAATTGGCGATCGGCTCGTCGAACTCCGAAACAATATCAAAGTCCACCATGCAACCACTGTGCCATTGAATGTCGTCCTGCAGGTCGCTGTCACCCGTCTCGATCGCCTTTGCTGTGGATTGTTGATTGTTGACCACCAGCCAATATTTGTTGGGCGCGACTCGAAACTCATAGGAGCCGTCGTCGCCGGTGATGCCGAATGTCAAAGCGCGTTGGGCACCGGATGTGGTATCAACACCGATCCCGGTGTCCAGGAAAAGCGAAAGATGGACTCCCGGGCGGGGATTACCTGAGCCGTCGGTAACGGTTCCACTCACCGATATCCCTTCGACAAGACTGATGTCTCGCAAGGTATCTTCCGCCAGCTTCAACTCGCAGCTGAAAGGTGCCAGCAACCTGAAAGGCAACCGAGCCAGAGAATCGGGCTGAGCTGTGACGCCCAATACATACTTTCCACCGGATAGAGCGAAAGCGTAAGCGCCGTCGTCATCGGTGAGCACCGAAGAATCCGTCTTGGCACCATGGACGGTGACAAGTGCGTTTTTGACCGGTTCACCATTAAAGGTGATACATCCCGCTAAACGATAGCCGGCGCCCAGAGAGTAGGTTCGCGAACGAGCCTGGTCGACCAGAATGGAGCTTACTTGCCGCTCGGAAAGATGGGAATCGGGGCCAGGCTCGAGGCGAACGTCATAGAGTCCCGGCTCGACAAAGCATTCGAAATTGCCCGCTTTGCTTGTATGACAGACGCCCGCCAATGCGGCTTCGGCAGCATAGAGTCCTTCCTCCGGTTGCGTTTTTCGCACCGTTACTTTCACATCGGCCACCGGATGTCCCTCGGGATTGGTCACCGTTCCTTTAAAAGGCACCATTTCCGGTAGCGCCAGATCCTCGCCCCTCAAATCGCGCTCGACATCAAGGACTGTCATAGTTGTGGACAAGAACGTGGTGTTGGAAGTTTTCTTCGCACCATTAGAACCGGCGCGCTTGAGCCCGCTGCTCAACGACCGGCATGCGACTTCGTAGCGCCCCTTAGGCAAGGAAATGCTGAAGCTGCCGTCGGCTGCCACAGCCTCTGTCGCGCGCACGGGTTCGGGCTCGACGCCGAAGAATAACAACTCGCAATCGGCGCAGGCCTCACCCGAGGCGGTACGCACTTTGCCGCTTACCAGGCAGCCATTTTTTATCTGCACGGTGAGAGTGGTGTTGTTGCCGACTTTGATAGTTTCGATAGATTGCCGCGCAAAGCGCGTGTCACGGTTGGGAATGACCTCGAGGCTATAAATGCCCTTGCGCACATCAAAGCTGAAATCGCCTTTGGCTCCGGTGACCTGCTCAGTCAGATAATGCCTGCGCAATCCGCGGCCTGTGCTCCAGTAGTCGTACAGCACAATTGTGGTGCCGGCTACCGGCAGCCCCATATTGCGCACGGAGCCGGCCAGATTGAAGGAAACCTCTCGGGTAGTCACACTCGTCCTCCGCCACGTCCGTGGCAATTGTACTGTAGAGGAGCGCAGGCTACCAGCCTGCGTTAGTAGAATGCCGGAATCGGCAGGCAGGTAGCCTGCGCTGCTCTATGCCAGCCGGCTGCGTTCCCAGTTGTCTTGCCGCCAGGTCTCTGCCAGACCGTCCTCTACAGTATGCCAGCCCAGCGCCAGCATGCATTCTTTAATCGTAGCGAACGAGCCGGTAATCACAAGCGGCTCGTCACTGCCGCCAACGGCCGCCTGCGCAGCATGCAGCGCATCGGCAATAGTTTTATAAGCCGTAGCTTGCGCGCCCCGTTGCTCGCACAACTGGACTATTTCCGCGGCCGGACAAATCGAACGCGTCGTCTGCGCTTCGGAGGCAAAGACCAAATCACCGGGACGCACGAGTAAATCGACGGCACCACTGACGTTTTTGTGCTGAAAGAAACTCAGTACAAACGATCGCCTCCCGTTGGGGAACAAATCATCCAGCGACCGCCGAAGGGCGCGCGCTCCGGCGACGTTGTGCGCACCATCGAAAACGATGTCGTCTGCAGGCAATATTTGTAAGCGCCCGGGCCAGTAAACGCGCCGGAAGCCGTCGGCAAGATCAGTCGACAAATTGCGCTTCAGCACGCGATCCGCAAGCTGCAAAACGGCGGCCGCCACCAGTCCGTTCAACTGCTGATACTCACCGGGCAGCGCCAGTTGATCATGCACGTTGCGATAATGACTGAGATCGACGGCGGTCGGTCCTGATACCGAGTGCGGTGCCTGGCAACGATACAAAGGACATCCTAGCTCTTTCGCTTTCTCGCTGATTTCGGCCAGCGCATCGCCATCGGTTGCAGTGACCACCGGCACCCCTTTCTTGATAATGCCGGACTTTTCTCTGGCGATTTGCGCCACCGTGTCACCGAGGATGTGCGTGTGATCGAGATCAACAGTCGTGATAGCGGACACGAGCGGTTTGGAGATCACGTTGGTGGCGTCCCAGCGGCCGCCCAGTCCAACTTCGAATACCGCCACGTCGACTTTTTCTTCGCTGAAATAAAAGAAAGCAATCGCGGTCAAAAACTCAAACCATGTCAGATGCCCGTGCTCAGGATGGCGCTCACCGAACTCTTCGGACAGCGCTCTCAGCTTGCTGGCGTAACGCGCGAGCACCTCATCTGCAATCGGCTTACCATCCACATGAAATCGCTCATTCCAGCGCAGCAGATGAGGGCCGGTAAATCGCCCAACCTTGAGACCCGCCGCACGCAAAACGCTATCGACAATGGCGACGGTCGATCCTTTACCGTTGGTGCCACCAATATGTATCGTGCTAAGTTTGTCCTGAACCTGTCCATGTTCCGACATGAACATGGAAAACCGATCCAGGCTGGGATTTAAGATAGTGGGCGCAAGGCTTTCTATATAAGCCACGCACTGGTCATAATTCATAAGCTGATTATCGCAGCAGATACCAAGGAGACTCCATTGACCCTTTACACACGTAAAGACACTGTAGGCAATCAACGTATCTTCGAAGGGCAGATTTTCACTGTCCGGGTCGACCGCCTGCGCCGTCAGGACGGCTCGGAATTAACGCGCGAAATCGTTGAGCACCCGGGAGGCGTGGTTATCGCTTGCAAACCGTCCGGCAATGAGGTCCTGCTTATTAGGCAATATCGGTATGCCATCGACAAAGAGCTGATCGAATTGCCGGCAGGTAGGCTGGATCCAGGCGAGGATCGGCTGTCAGCAGCCAAGAGGGAGCTTATTGAGGAAACGGGCTATCAGGCGGCGCAATGGTCGGAGTTGCCGGCCATGTATTCGGCGCCCGGATTCTGTGACGAGCTGCTCACCTGTTATCTGGCCACCGACATCAAGTGGGTCGGCAAAGATTTAGATGAAGACGAAGAAACCGATGTCATGCAGGTCAGTTTGCAAGAAGCATGGCAATTGGTTATAGACCGCAAGATATGCGATGCCAAAACAATCGCGATTCTTGGGGTAATTTGCCATGCAAACTGAAACTTATTTCAACTTCCAAGCTGCAAATCGCGTTTACCTCTGACCCGAGAGCATGACTCGCGAGCGCTATACTATTAGCGGTTGCAAAAGCGATCGTTTCGCAAAGCACCGGAATCTCGAATGAGGAGCACCATGGCAAACACTCAAAAATCGACGGGCTTACCACGTCCCATTCTCTCGATGATCGTCTTTGCCGTCGTGGGAGCGATTTTGGTAGGCGCCTCGTTCAACGTCATTATCTATTGGCCGCTGCCGGTGGCAGTGGCGCCTTATTTCGAAGACAGCCTTTTCGCCACAGGCGCCGCCTGGGGCTTTATCTGCGGCGGCTTCATCGGCTGGCTCATCGGTTGGCTCACCGACGAGCGTCACTTCATCGATATTCATTACGAATAAATCCATTATTCACTCAAACGACGACTAACTCCTGAGCAGGTCGTCAAATATCGAGCCGGGGCGCATGGCGCCCGGCTCAACCGGGCATATAGTCCACGTAAGGTCTCCTGGAATCCGCATATTAAGGCAGGATGCTCCGACTTCCGGCTAAGATAAGTCTGTTGTAACCGTACGGTTCTCAAGCTGAAGCTTGTGTACCCGCGCGCTTGAGTGCGTTCCAGTATTTAGTCACCGGAGGACATTGCCAAATGAAGTTGGCCGATCAGAAGGGTAAGGCAGCCGATAAGAAGAATGCTCAAGAAACCGAATTTATGGCGTCCGGGAGCACCACCAGTGTGCCGAGAGGAGTTCGCCGCGAAATAATCAAAAAGTTTCCGGTCAACGCCAACATCAACAATTACGAGTCGACATACTCGACCTTCACTTGGGACGACGCCCGGAAAGAGATTGCCTATTTCGCAGGCGGCAAGGTTAACGCCGCATACAACGCCATCGACCGTCACATGCAAGACGGACGCCGCAACAAGGTTGCACTCTACTGCGTGGACAAAAACAACAATCTAGACGCTTTTACATATCAAGATATGTATTACCTCTCCAATCGTTTGGGCAATGCGCTCAAAGGACTGGGAGTCCAGAAGGGCGATCGCGTATTCATCTACATGCCTCGCATTCCTGAGATGTACGTCTCCACGATTGCCATTGCGAAGATCGGCGCCATCGTCGGCCCGCTGTTCTCAGCTTTCGGACCGGATGCATTGCGCGACAGACTTCAAGACAGCAATGCCAAAGTGATCATCACAACACCCGAGTTGAAAGCAAATCTGGATGAGATTCGCGATCAACTTCCGGATCTGGAATATGTGGTTGTGGTGCGCAATGACGGCAAGCTCAAGCGCGGCGAAATTAGCTACGAAGAGCTGATGGTAGGCGCCTCCGAAGTCCTGGCACCGGAGCACATGGACCCCGAAGATGGCTTGTACTTGCTCTATACTTCCGGTACCACAGGCAAACCCAAAGGCGTGTTGCACGTCCACAACGACATCATCGGTCATCATATGACCGCTAAATGGGTGCTCGACCTGCGCGATGATGATGTGTACTGGTGCACGGCCGATCCAGGATGGGTGACCGGCACCGTATATGGTATCTTCGCCCCGTGGTCCAACGGCGCCTCCATCGTCACTTATGAAGGCCGTTTCGACGCTCGCAGCTGGTATCAGCTTATCGACCGCTTGCACGTCACCGTCTGGTACACTGCGCCGACCGCATTGCGCATGTTGATGAAAGCGGGCGACGAGGTGGTCAACGAGTATTCGCTAGGCAGCCTCCGCCATGTGCTGAGCGTCGGCGAGCCCCTCAATGCCGAAGTGGTGCGCTGGGGCATGAAGGTTTACGGACTGCCGATCCACGATAACTGGTGGCAAACCGAAACCGGCATGATGCTATGCGCCAACCTGCCTTGTATGCCGATCAAGCCAGGCTCGATGGGCAGACCGCTTCCTGGAACTTACGTTACTGTCGTAGACGATGAGGGCAACGAGCTTCAGCCCGGACAGCTGGGCAGACTCGTGGTACGTCCGGGCTGGCCGTCGCAACTGCGTCAAGTTTGGCGCAACGCTGAGAAATACAAAGAGTACTTCAAGATTCCCGGATGGTACTTCAGCGGCGACAATGCCTGGAAGGACGAAGACGGCTATATCTGGTTCGTAGGACGCGCCGACGACGTGATCAATACCGCCGGACACCGAGTCGGACCGTTTGAAGTCGAGTCGGCACTGGTGGAACACCCACAAGTCGCCGAAGCTGGCGTCATCGGAAAGCCGGACAAGGAGCGCGGCGAAATCATCAAAGCGTTCATCGTTTTGAAGAACAACGTCAAGGCAAGCGATGCGTTGCTTGAGGAAATTAAAGAGTTCACCAAGCGCAAGCTGGCAGCCCATGCTTATCCGCGTGAGATCGAAGTCAAAGACAAACTACCTAAGACTCGCAGCGGCAAGATCATGCGTCGCTTGCTGAAGGCCTGGGAGCTTGGTTTGCCTACCGGCGACATGTCGGGCTTGGAAGACGAATAAGCGGGCTCACACGGTTGTAATCCTCTTGAACAGCCACCATTTCTGGTGGCTGTTCTTTTATCTGTTGACGAAGTCGAGTGAGCCGACGAATTTGTATTGTCCACCATGCTGGTGCTCGTTGAGGAACATGTTCAAACGATATGTCCCCTTGTCGGGTATCGCGCATTCCATCTGAGCCGTCGGGCTATTGGTCGGTTGCGTCGAGTAGCCGATTTGCTTTCCGTTCTGCTCCAATCCGGCAATGAGCCATTCGTTCTTCGGATTTTTCACTACGGCAAAAGCTTTTGATCCGGACTCGTTGAGTGCACGCAACGGGGACACGAGAGTGAGATCTGCTGCCTGGAAGCTGGGCCGAAGCATGGGTTGGCGGAGGAAATCGCCCTGAGACAGCGGTTGTGAAAGAAGCTGCCAGGTATCATCCTCGGGAAAATGATCCTCGATCATCACTTCGGGCGGAGGCAGGAGGTAGTCCGTCTTGTAAGCTTTGGTGAATCCCTTCTCCCGACTAACGTATCCGGCATCCCAGCACGCATCCATCAGATACCAGCGTCCATTGATATGTGCCGCACTCCAGGCATGACCAGTGCCGGTGAGTTGATTACCGGTCTCTATATTGCGCGCATCCCCGGCGACTACGACAATCTCTTCGTTAATAGCCGCCGCGAGCGCAGATAGCAGGTTCGCATAACCGGCGCACACGCCTTTGCGTTTCTCGAACACTGCTTGAGCGTCTTGATCGCCATAATCGCCTGAGTAAAACGCGTCGCTGTCATATGCAATTCGGTCGGCAACGTAATCGTGCAGTGCCTTAATCCGCAGGACCGGATCTTTTTCGTGGTCGGCAA
>Ga0134128_10004555_pt1 | contig 16933 bp, 12 predicted proteins | sample KB31754_FD_96462 | JGI IMG/M metagenome (GOLD analysis project Ga0134128, IMG submission 96462) | Terrestrial soil microbial communities with excess Nitrogen fertilizer from Kellogg Biological Station, Michigan, USA - KB3-175-4 | ecosystem: Environmental > Terrestrial > Soil > Unclassified ...
AGCGCTTAAAATGCGTCTGTGACATGCGTCACAATAGGGCGGAAAAATTCGCCGCTTTTCCAGGGGCTGCCGAGCCTTCGGGATTGTCGCCGCTCAAGCTGCTCTCTTGATTTGAGCGTCGGATTTATCCGAGGAGGGCCCAGGCTGGGCGCTGCTCTTCGCCGCCTCGATACCAGGAGAGTGCCCGACATGACGAATGCGTTTGTGATAGCCCTCGTAAAGGGCATCGGCCAGCACCGCCAACGCCACCAGAGCTAACGACACCACAACGAATCCGAACAGCCACGCCCACTCGGTGACTCCCGCCGGTAATAACGTGGACGAGTTCATCGCATCCTCTCCGCCACTCCGCAGCGCGGGCAATGCGGCGTCAGGAAGATGATTCAGGCCTCGGCTGCAATCACTGAAAGGAGCACAGTTAAGAGGTTGCGTCTCCTGCAGCCTGTCCGCCCCTATACCACGACAGTAGAATGCCGGGCCGGGTACTGCGGTGACAGTAGTCACGACGTGCGGTGATGCTGACCAGGGCTCCCCCTGGCCCAATCCCGCATTTGTTGCAGAAACTGGACAAAGCCCCCGGCGGGCCTGGTTTGACGGTGCTTTGCCTAAGGACTAGAATTCTCGCGCCATGTGGGGCAAGCCTCTGCGTTGGGCAGTGTTGATCATTGTGGCTGCCATTTTGTGCGGCCATGTCACGGAACTGTTCGACCATTGGGACCACACGCTTCGCACCGGCAGGGAGGCGGATTACACTCTGGTAGTGCTCGCCGCCTGCGCCGGTCTGGAAATTGTGCTGGCTCGCAGTCTGATCGTCTTCTTCACCGGCATGCGGGCTTTAAGAAGGCTTCCGACGGCACCATATTCCTTGACATTTCAGATCGTCTCCCCGGAGACGCTGGTCACCGGACCTTCGCCTCCTATGCTTCCCTTATCATTGCGAATCTAGAACTTCCTGCTGTGCTCGGAACGGCTGAGATCAGCTATAGCCTCGTTCTGTCTAAAACGCACGGTGGGAAATCATGCAGTCGCTCAAAATTGCAGTGTTGTTGTGCACGTTATCTGGATTGGCAGGTTGCGCGTTCCAGAAGTATCGGGCGAAACCCCTGTCTTCGCCGCAAATGGCGGCAGCTTTGGAAGCCCGAACGCTGTCTGACCATGGCCTGAGGCAATTCCTCGCCGCGAGAGCACCACGCCCTCCCTCCACCTGGCCCCTGGCGCAGTGGGACTTGCCCTCTTTAACCCTGGCCGCTTTCTACTACAACCCTGCGCTGCAGATTGCGCGCGCGCGCCTAACCCAGGCAGAGGCGGCCATCGTGACGGCCCGGGGCAGGCCGAATCCAAACCTGAGCGTTGATGTGGGCGGCGAAACCGCGCCCGAAAGTCCGTGGATTGCGGGATTCGTCGGTTCCCTTCCCCTGGAAACGGCGGGGAAACGAGGGTACCGCATCAGCGCGGCGCAACGCGCCGCTGATGTCGCCCGCTGGGACCTGGCGGTGGCCGCCTGGAACATCCGTGCCCAGGTGCGCAGCGATCTGCTGGAATACATGGCGGCGGGCCGGAACCTGAATCTGCTGCAAGCCGAGGAGCGCCTGCGTGCCGAGCAGGTTCAGTTGCTGGAGCAGCGCCTCGCTGCAGGCATGATTCCGCGGCCTGAGGTGAACACGGCCCGCATGCAGCACACGCAAGCGCTGCTGGCGATGCAGGCAGCGGAAGAACGCGTTTCACAAGCGGAAACTTCGCTTGCGGCTGGAATTGGCGTGCCCACAGCGGGGCTGATGGGAATCAACTTCGCATGGCCGGCGTTCAGCCAGGCCCCCGCCGCCAACTTCACCGCCGCCGGCATTCAGCAGGACGCGGTCCTGAACCGCCTTGACATACGCCGGGCGCTGGCCGATTACGCCACCTCAGAAGCCGTTCTGCGCCTGCAAATCGCCAGGCAGTACCCCGACTTCAATCTCGGACCGGACTACGCCTTCGAAGAAGGCGCGCACCTGTTTTCGGTTGTGCTCGGCCTTAGCCTGCCGGTTTTCAACCGCAACCAGGGTCCTATCGCGGAAGCCAAGGCCCGCCGGGAAGAGATGGCGGCTCAATTTCTGTCGGTGCAGGCTGAGGGAATTGCAAAGAGCGAACAGGCGCTGGCCCGATACAACGCGGCGCTGAAGCAACTGGCGCAGGCGGGCGAACTCCTGCGGCAGGCGCGCACACAGGAGCAGGCGGCGCAGGCGGCGTTGCGGGCTGGCGCCGGCGACCGCGTCGCCTTAAACGCTGCGCAACTGCAGACCGCCATCACCACACTGGCCCAGTTCAATTCGCTTCATCAAGCTCAGCAGGCGCTGGGCGACCTGGAAAACGCGGTGCAGCGCTCGCTTGAGCCGGGCGACATTCAACCTTTATCAGCGCAATCGCCGCTGCTGAATGCGGCCAGGAGGTGATGGTGATGAGCCAACGGATCAAGTGGCTGCTGGCGGCCCTGCTCGCCGTAACGGCGGTTTCCGTCATCGCGGTTGTCTTCATGGCCGCGCACCGCCCCGAGCGCGACGAAGACGAGGAGGAGGCGGTCAAAACCCCCTCCCACGTGCAGGTGCAAAACGGGCGCACGGTGCTCCGCCTGAACGCTGAGACACAGGCCCGGGAAGGCATTCGGGTGCAACCGGTTCAACAACAAACCAGGCGCGCCGAGCTGCGCGCAATGGCGGTCCTCCTGCCGGCTGGCGAACTGGCTGGCCTGCGCAACAGCTATGTGGCAGCTCAGGCGAAAGTGGAGCGCGATCAATTGCAGATAAAAGTGGGCCGCAGCCAATACGAACGCACCAAGACGCTTTACCAGCAGAATCAGAACATGTCGCTCAAGGCGATGGAGGATGCGCTGGCGGCTTATCGCACTGGTCAGGCCCAGGCCGAAGCCGACGAACAGGAAGTCGAACTCCAGTTGGATATCGTGCGCCAGCGTTGGGGGTCGGAGGTCGCTGGCTGGGTAGCGGACAATAGCCGCTCACTGGCTGAGGTTCTGCAGCAGCGCTTATACCTTGCTCAAGTGATATTTCCACCCGGCGAAGTTGCCGTGCCGCCGGCCAGATTGTCTCTGAGTTCACCCGCCAATCATCTTGTTCCGGCCCGGCTGGTGGGGCCGCTCCCGCAAGTAAATCCGCAAATACAGGGCGTCAGTTTCCTCTACCTGGCACGCAGCCGGCCCGGTTTGGCGCTGGGCATGAACCTGGTGGCGTTCGTGCCGATGGGACCATTGCTACACGGAAGCGTGGTTCCTGAATCCGCCGTGGTGTGGTGGCAGGGAAAAGCCTGGGCCTACCAGGAAACCTCTGACACTACATTCACCCGGCGCGAGGTGCCCACACAAAATCCGCTGCCCGGCGGCTATTTCGTTCCCGGCAGCGCCTTCGCTCCACAAACGAAACTGGTCACGGCTGGCGCCCAGGCGCTGCTTTCAGAAGAGTTCCGCGGCCAGATCCAGCAGGAGGATTAGCCGGCCATGCTCACCGCCATTGTCGGCTGGTCGCTGCGGCGCCGCGGGGTTGTAGTGGCCCTGGCCTGCATTCTGCTGGGCTATGCCGTTTATTCCCTGGGAGAGGCCAAGTATGACGTTTTTCCCGAGTTCTCGCCACCCGAGGTGGTCATCCCCACGGAAGCTCCCGGTTTGGCGCCGCAACAGGTCGAACTGCTGGTCACACAGCCCATCGAGAATGCGGAGATGGGCGTGGCGGGAGTGCAATCGGTACGTTCCGCCTCCGTCCAGGGCCTGTCGGTGATAACCGTGCTGTTCAATTCCAACACCAACGTTTATCGCAACCGGCAGGTAATAGCCGAGCGCCTGTCCACCCTGAGCGGATCGCTGCCGGCGGGAATCACTCCCAGCATCGCGCCGCTTACCACCTCCACCAGCGTTGTGATGGCGGTTGGCCTCACCTCGGGCACGCAGTCGCTGATGCATCTGCGCACGGTAGCCGACTGGACCATGAAGTTGCGCCTGCTGGCGGTGCCTGGAGTTTCCAAGATCGCGGTTTTTGGCGGCTACCAGAAGCAGTTCCGGGTACAAATCAGTCCTCAGCAACTGACCCAGCATGAGATTGGAGTGGAGCAGGTGTTGGCTGCCGCCCGCCAGGCCACCGGAATCCGCGGCGCGGGCTTTATTTCTACACCCAATCAGCGAATGATCGTGCAGTCAGAAGGGCAGGTAACTAACTCCGGCGAGTTGGGCCAAACGGTTGTGCTGCAGCAGCAGGGTGCGAACCTGACCCTGGGAGACGTCGCTAAGGTAACCGCTGGAGCAGCGCCGCGCCTGGGTGCTGCCTCGGTGATGGCGCAACCGGCGGTCATGCTGATGATCTCCGCGCAGTACGGCGCCAACACTCTGGACGTTACCGCCGGCCTGGACCGTGCCCTGCGGCAATTACGGCCCACACTGGCAGAGCAGGACATCCAGATTGATTCCACCATTTTCCGGCCGGCGCGGTTCATTGATAGTGCCTTACATAATCTGCGCAATTCTTTGCTCGTCGGCGGAATCCTGGTTATCGTCGTTCTCTTCCTATTTCTTTTTAACTTTCGCACCGCCGCGATTTCCTGCGCCGCCATTCCTCTCTCCCTGTTGGCGGCTACCATCGCCATCGAGCGCATGGGCTACACCCTGAACACCATGACCCTGGGCGGCCTGGCAATCGCCATTGGCGAAGTGGTGGACGATGCCGTGATTGACGTGGAAAATATCTACTGCCGCCTGCGCCAGAACCGGAATCTGCCGCAACCCCGCTCCCTGTTCCGGGTGGTGCTGGATGCATCCATTGAGGTGCGCGGCGCGGTCGTCTACGCCACCTTCTCCGTGATTCTGGTGTTCCTGCCCGTACTCACCATGAGCGGGGTGGCAGGCCGTATCTTTTCGCCGCTCGGTGTGACCTATATCTGGGCCATCTTGGCGTCGCTGGTTGTCGCTCTCACGATCACGCCCGCGTTGTCTGTGATTCTGCTGCCGCGCGGGGAATTGCGAGTCGCCGACCCGCCGCTCGTGCACTGGCTCAAAGACAAATACGAACGGGTGCTTACCCGGGTGGAAGCCCACCCCGGTTTGGTAGTCAGCGCGGTTGCTCTGCTGGTGTTTGCGGCGCTGCTTGCCATTCCCTTCCTGGGCGGCGAGTTCCTGCCCAGCCTCCGCGAAGGCCATTTCGTGGTGCACATGACCGCCATGCCCGGCACCTCGCTCGACCAATCCGTGCGGCTCGGAGATCGGGTCAGCGAGGCGCTGCTGCGCATTCCCTACGTGCGTGAGGTCGGCCAGCGTGCGGGCCGGGCGGAGTTGTCGGATGATTTTTCCGGCACTCACAGCAGCGAATTCGAAGTTGACCTGAGAAACCTTTCCGGAGCCCAAACGGATAAGGCGCTCTCTGAAATTCGTCACGCCCTGGCCACCTTTCCCGGCGCGGCTTTCTCCGTCAATACCTTTCTCACCGAGCGCATCAACGAGATTCTCTCCGGCTACACCGGCGCGGTGGTGGTGAATGTATATGGACCCGACCTGAACGAACTTGACCGCGAGGCGGAGCGCATTGCCCGCGTGCTGGCCAGGGTGCCAGGCGCGCGCGAGGTGCAAATCCAGTCCCCGCCCGGAATGCCGCAGGTGGTGGTTCGCCTGCGCCCGGCTGATGTGGCGCGTTGGGGCTTTGATTCCGTGCAGGTGCTGGACGTAATCCGCACCGCGTTCGGGGGAGAGGCGGTGGGCGAAATCTACCAGGGTAACCAGGTGTTCCCGGTCTCGGTCATCCTGGATCCGGCAGACAGAAGATCGGTCGCAGACATTGCTTCCCTTCCTCTGCGCAGCCCGCAAGGCAACTACGTTCTCCTGCGGCAACTGGCTGACGTGTACGAAAGTTCAGGACGGTATCTGATCGCGCACCATGGAGGGCGTAGGGTAGAGTCGGTGACCTGCAACGTGGCCGGCGGCAATATCGCTTCTTTCGTGGCCACCGCGCAGCGAAGCCTCGCAAAGCTGGCGTTGCCCGCGGGCGATTATGTGGAGTTCAGCGGCACGGCGGAGGAGCAGGCGCGTTCGCAGCGCGATCTGCTGGTGCATTCCCTGCTGGCCGGCGTCGGCATCATCATTCTCCTCTCTATCGTGATGCAGAACCATCGCAACCTGCTGCTGGTTCTAGCCAACCTGCCGTTCGCGCTGGTGGGAGGCATTTTCGTCGCGTTGGTCACCGGCGGAAACCTGTCGCTGGGCTCGCTGGTCGGGTTCGTGACCCTGTTCGGCATCACCCTGCGCAATTCCATTATGCTCATTTCCCACTACGAGCACCTGGTGCGGGAGGAAGGCATGGAGTGGAACTGGGCCACCGCCAGGCTGGGCGCATCCGAGCGCCTGTCGCCCATCATTATGACTGCGCTGGTCACCGGTCTCGGCCTGCTGCCGCTGGCCCTGGGCAGCGGCGCTCCCGGCCGCGAGATCGAAGGTCCCATGGCCATCATCATTCTGGGAGGGCTGGCCACTTCAACCGCTTTAAACTTGCTGGTGCTGCCCACCTTGGCGCTTCGCTACGGCCGCTTCGAACCCGCTCATGCAACCGAGGAGTGATGCTATGAACGCCCCCTTGCTCAAAGCCCTGCTTGGCCTGGTGCCGGCATCCCTGCTCTTGGCGGGATCGCTAACGTTCTTCTTGAAGCGCAGGAGCACCGGTTCCGTGCTGCAATTGCTGGGCGCAGGTTGTCTGCTATTGGTGATTCTCGCTCACCTTTGCGAGGGCTTGCATCTCTTCCCCGGCTTGGGCTGGGGGCTGGAACACAGCGCCGGACATTATCTGGACCTGTGCAGCGCGGTTCTGTCGCTGTTGCTGTTTCCCTTCGGCTTCCTGCTTCACGCTTTGGCAACGTGAGATCAAACAGATTGGTTTGAAATTCTTCTTCCTCTCCGTCTCCGATCTGTGTGTACTTGGAGGTTACAGCTTGGGAAGGATGGTAGCGCTACCGGGAATCGAACCCGGGTTTGAAGATTGAGAATCTTCCGTCCTAACCCCTAGACGATAGCGCCACTGGGCGAGACCTGTTGATTATAACAAGGCTAACCAAGGCCAGTTCGCAGGTTTCAAGGTTCCGCAGGTTTCAAAGTTTCAAAGATCGCCGGCTTCCCCAAGCCGCAAATACCTCCACGAAACTTTGAAACCTTGAAACTCTGAAACCTGCTTGCCATGGGAAACTCGAAACCTGGACCCGAGCCTTCACTCCGCAAACTTGCAGTAATACACCCTGGTCTTGTACTCCCAGTCCACCAGCCCATCCTGCTGGTAGCGGCTGAAGATCGTCTTCAGCTCGCTGCGCATCTCATCATGTCCTGGTTGCCCGGAGGCAGGCACGTATGAAGATGACACCCAGCGCCCTTGCACCCCCTCCCAATCGAATTGCTGCCGCATAAAAAATGTGTCCTGGCGGAGACGGCCGGGATGGAAAAATTCGGCCAGTGCCGTCTCCTCCACGTTGCGGTGGTCCACCTTGGAATAGTCGGGCGAGTAGCGGTGGAGCAACTGCTCGTAGTCGGCCAGGAAGGGGGTTGAGGTCAGGCGCTCGTTCCACACCAGCGCCACCCAGCCGCCAGACTTCAGAATGCGTTCAAATTCCGTGCGCCCGCGCCGGCGGTCGAACCAGTGAAAAGCCTGTCCAGCGGTGATCATGTCCACGCTGTGCGACGGCAAGCCGGTAGCTTCGGCGCGGCCTTCCTGGCTGCTGAACTGGTCAAAATCGCGCAGGAATTCGTCGCCGGCAGCCCGCATGGCGGCATTGGGCTCGATGCCGAACACGCGGTTGCCGTTCTCCAGAAAGATTTTGGCCAGCAGGCCGGTGCCGGAGCCAACGTCAGCCACCACCCACTGCGGCCGGAGCCCGCAATTCCGCCGCAGGCACTCCAGCAGTTCGGGCGGATAACCGGGACGATAGCGGACATAGTCAGCGACGCGGTCAGAAAAGCGCTCGGTGGGGCGCAGCACTTCGGTACTTGGGGATTCGTTCTTGGTCATTGGTTGTGGGCTCTCCGGCCTCCGGCTCTCGGAGTCGGGCTTCCGGTTGAGCTCTTAGTCAGTATAGATTTAGCTTAACGCTCCGAAGGCCTGAAGCAAAAGAAGCCGAAACACCAGCGGCCATCGGTCAATCGGGCGCTTGACAACCTGGGGACCCCGGCGCACAATCTCACTAGGCGAATAAAAAGCGAAACTTGCTGGATCGCCGCCCACAGCTGGTCATTCCGAGGTTCTTATGTCTTCCGCCGTCATTCGCGCCCAAATGCCGTCGCCAGTTTTACCTCTCAAAAAACACTTCCCCGAACCCGGTAGCAGCCCCCTGTTGCAACTGCCTCGCGGCGTGGTGCCCGGATCGTGTTTGGAAGTGCGGCCTGCGCCGGCTACCGTGCCCAGCGGCATTGCCGAAATTGACGCTCTTACCGGCGGCTTGCCCCGCGGCGCGCTAACTGAAATTTTTGGTCCCGCATCTTCCGGACGTACCAGCATGATTCTATCTGCCCTGGCCGAAGCTACCCGCCGCCAGGAAGTCTGCGCCCTGGTGGATGCGGGTGACAGCTTGCATCCCGAGTCCGCCGCCGCTGCCGGCATGGACTTGCAGCGCTTACTGTGGATTCGCTGCGGAGACAATCCACCACAGAGACACAGAGGCACAGAGGGGATTGAAGAATTAAAGAATGAAGAATGCCGAATTAAAAGACAGCGACCACCAATAAACTACGAACAACCGACTTCTTTGCCGCGCATGAACGCGGATGAGCGCGGATCAGGATCAATTCATCATTCTTCATTCATCATTCGAAAATCCGCCCGAAACTCGAAACTCGAGACTCGAGACTCTGCTGGCCACTGTCCACTAACCACTGACCACTGTTTTTCCACTCGTCAATCGTCAATCTTCAATCGTAAATCAAGCAGCTGGGACCAGCGCCTTGCCCAGGTTCTCAAGGCCACTGACCTGCTGCTGCAAAGCGGCGGCTTCGGGATGGTGGTGGTGGACCTGGCGGATGTGCCGCCGCGTTTTGCCCGCCGCATTCCGCTGGCTTCCTGGTTCCGCTTCCGCCGCGCCGTGGAAAACACGCCCACTGTGCTGCTGGTGCTGGAGCAGGAGCCCTATGCCAAAACCTGCGCTTCGCTGGTGCTGGGAATGCAACCGGCAGCGTTCGAAAAGCAACAACCAGCGCTGGCAGACCGGCATTCAGCACTCAGCATTCAGCACTCAGCCAGTGAAACGTTCTTTCAGAAGTGTCCAATTCAAATCGGCCCAGCACCTGTACCGCAGTCAATTTCCAACGGTACGGCGCCGGCGCACGCGCACATTCTGCGGATGTTGCCGGTTAAGGCTGAACTGGTGCATGACCGTTTTCAGCGCAAGCCGGCGCGCTCCGTCACCGCGCAATTTCAGACGCGTGCGGCTTGGGCAAACTCGCTTGTGGGCTGACTGCTGATAGCTGAGTGCTTTTCGCTGACTACCGGCTTCTGACTACTGACTCCTGGTTTTTATGCCCTTTGCCTGCATCTTCGTTCCCGATTTTCCAGTGGAAGCGGTGGTACGTGCCGAACCCAGGCTGCGCGAACAAGCCCTGGCCGTGCTTGCCGGCAAGCCGCCTCTGGTCAAAGTATTTGCCGTTAATGAAAAAGCGCGCGACTGCGGAGTTGAACCGGGCATGACCAAACTGCAGGCCGAAGCCTCCTCTGAGGTGGCGCTGCGGCCACGCTCGCTGCTGCAAGAAGCCGCTGCTCATGCCGCCCTGCTCGATGGCGCGCAATCCTTTTCGCCGCGCGTGGAAGATACGGCGGCGGACACGGTCATTCTTGATCTCGCCGGTCTGGAGCGGCTGTTCGGCGCAGTAGCCGGCATTGCCCGTGACCTGGCACGCCGCATCGCCGACCTCGGCCTGGAGGCCAACGTAGCCGTGGCCGCCAATCCCGACGCCGCCATGCATGCGGCCCGTGGCTTTCCCGGCATAACCGTGATCCCCAATGGCAAAGAGGCGGAACGACTGGGCGATTTGCCGGTTGATGTGCTGTTAGGAAACTTCAGGAGTCAGGAGTCGGGAAAGCAAAAGCCGGACGTCCAAGATAAGGACCAGCGAGCGCTGGAAATTCTGGCAACGCTGGACCGATGGGGTGTGCGCAATTGCCGAACCCTGGCCGCGCTGCCGGAAGTCGCGCTCAGCGAGCGCCTGGGACAGGCCGGCTTGCGGCTGCAGAAAATGGCTCGCGGCACCACCGGGCGCTCGCTGCTGGCAAGTGAGCCGGCCCTGGATTTTGAAGAAGCCGTCGAACTGGAGTATCCGGTGGAATTGCTTGAGCCGCTGGCGTTTCTTCTCAACCGCCTGCTGGAACAGCTATGCGCCAGACTTTCCGCCCGCGCCCTGGCTACCAACGAGCTGCGCCTGCGTTTGGAGCTGCAAAATTCGCCGCAGAGACACGGAGACACGGAGAAGATTGACGATTTCGAGATTGACGATTGCCGATTGAAAAACCAAAAAACGAATTCTTCGTCGCGGATGAACGCGGACGAACGCGGATCGGAATCAATTCCTCATTCGTCATTCATCAATCACCCATTCTCTCGAAACTCGAAACTTGAAACTCACGACTTTACTGACAACTGGCAACCGACAACTGACAACTGCTCTCTCTATGCCCGTGCCCTGCATCTGCCCCTGCCCATGCTCAATCCCAAAACCTTTCTGAAATTGTTGCAGCTGGAGTTGCAGGCGCATCCGCCGGGCGCGCCGGTTAACAAGGTGTGGCTGGCGGCCGAACCGGTACGCCCGCGCGCCGCCCAGGCGGGCCTGTTCCTGCCGCTCTCGCCGGAACCGGAAAAACTTGAGCTCACACTGGCGCGCCTTGCAGGCGTGGTGGGCAAAACCCGAGCCGGTTCACCGGAAGTGCTGGACACGCATCGGCCGGAAAATTTTCGCCTGCGTCACTTCGCGCCCGCTGCTCCGCGGCAAAAAATGGAGATGCCGGAACGCCCTGGGGCACTGACCGCGCTTCGCCTTTTCCGCCCCGCACTTCGTGCCTCGGTGCTGATGCACGCCGGCGCTCCCGTGCGCATTACCGCCGCCATCCAACCGGAAGTGCGCGGTGAAATTGTGTGGTCGGCCGGACCCTGGCACGCTTCCGGCGAGTGGTGGAAGGAGGACGCCTGGGCGCGCGAGGAATGGGACGTCATTTTACAAAACGAAACCGGTGCCGCCCTCTACCGCCTGTATCGCAACGCCAGCAGCGGGCAGTGGTTTGTGGAGGGAACCTACGATTGAGTAATTGGGAAATTGAGAAATTGTGTAATTGGCCCAATGTACATCGAGCTCCATTCCCGCTCCGCTTTCAGCTTTCTCGAAGGCTCCTCCCTGCCCGAGGAACTGGCGGGAGTGTGCGCACAACTGAGCATGCCGGCCATGGCGCTGCTCGACCGTGACGGCGTCTATGGAGCGCCACGCTTTCATCTGGCGGCAAAGAAGCTCGGGGTACGAGCGCACATCGGCGCAGAAATTACATTCTCACCACAGAGGCACAGAGACACAGAGGGAATTGAAGAATTAAAGAATGAAGAATGCCGAATGAAATGCGAACAGCCAACGACGGATACCGAACGACGAACTTCATCGCCGCCGATGAACGCGGATCAACGCGGATCAGGATCAATTCATCATTCATCATTTTCCATTCATCATTGGCATAGAAACTCGAGACTTGAAACTCGAAACTCTGCCGGCCACCGGCCACTGACCACTGACCACTGTGCCCGTCTTCCCCTGCTCGCCGCATCTCGCGCCGCCTACCAGAATCTCTGCCGCCTGATTACACGCATGAAAATGCGTGGGCCCAAGGATGCGCCCCCGGAGCAGATCGCAGCCACCGCGGATGACCTCGCTGAGTTCAGCCAGGGGCTTGTGTGCTTGACCGGTGACGAGCACGGCCCTCTGGCCGCGGCCCTGGCGCGTGGCGGCATCGAACAGGGCCGGCGCGCCGTGGAACTGCTCATCCACATCTTTGGCCGCGAGAATGTCTACGTGGAACTGCAGCGTCACTTCCATCGCGAACAGGAGGCCCGTAACCAGGCGGCCGTGGAAATCGCATGCTCCCTCGGTCTTCCTCTGCTGGCCACAAACGGCGTGTCTTATGCCTCGCCCGCCCGCGGCGTGGGCGATGGCAGCCACGCCATCAGCGAGCGCGAAGTGCTCGACGTTTTCACCTGCCTGCGCCACCACCGCACGCTGGACACCGCCGGGCGTCTTCTGGCCCGCAATGGCGAACGTTATGTGAAGTCACCGCAGGAGATGGCGCGTCTGTTTGCCGACCTGCCCCGGGCCATCGCCGCCACCGAAGAGCTTTCTTCCCGCCTTGAGTTCACCCTCAACGACTTGGGTTACGAGTTCCCCCGCTATCCGGTGCCGGAAGGCGAAAACATGATGTCATTCCTGCGGCAACGCACCGAGGAAGGCTTTCGCGAGCGCTATGGCCGAGCCACGCGCGACCTGCGCCAGCGCGCCAAACGGCAGATCGAGCGCGAACTGGCGCTGATTGAAAAACTCGACTTGTCCGGTTACTTCCTTATCGTCTGGGATATCGTGAGCTTCTGCCGCCAGCAGCGCATTCTGGTGCAGGGCCGCGGCTCGGCCGCTAACAGCGCCGTCTGCTACTCGCTGGGCATCACCGCGGTTGACCCCGTGGGCATGGATTTGCTGTTCGAACGCTTTCTGTCGGAGGAGCGCGGCGAATGGCCCGATATTGATCTCGACCTTCCCTCGGGCGACCAGCGCGAGCGCGCCATCCAATACGTCTACGAACGCTATAGCCAGCGCGGCGCCGCCATGACCGCCAACGTCATCACCTACCGGGGGCGGCTGGCGGCACGCGAAATGGGCAAGGTACTCGGTTTCGATACTGAAACACTCGACCGCCTTTCCGGCCTGGTTGGCTCCTGGGAGTACAAGGATCCCAGCGATACCCTGGAGCGGCAGTTTGGTCAGGCCGGGTTCGACCTGTGCCATCCCCGCATGCGCAAATATTTCGAGCTTTGCCTGGCGGTGCAGGATTTGCCTCGGCACCTCGGCCAGCACTCCGGCGGCATGGTCATCTGCCAGGGCCAGCTTGATTCGGTGGTGCCGCTGGAGCCCGCTTCCATGCCCGGCCGCGTCGTGGTGCAGTGGGACAAGGAAGACTGCGCCGACCTGGGCATCATCAAGGTGGACCTGCTGGGCCTGGGCATGATGGCGGTGCTGGAGGATTGCCTGCACCTTATTCCCGAGCATTACGGCGAAGAAGTGGACCTGGCGCATCTGCCGCCTGACGATCCCGAAGTGTATTCCGTATTGCAGAAGGCGGACACCATCGGCATGTTCCAGATTGAAAGCCGGGCGCAGATGTCCTGCCTGCCGCGCCTTCGCCCCGCAAATTTTTACGACATCGTGGTGCAGGTGGCCATTATCCGCCCCGGCCCTATCGTGGGTGAAATGGTGAATCCCTACATCAAGCGCCGCCAGGGGCGCGAGCCCCTGCACTACCCCCATCCATCGCTCGAGCCGGTGCTGGCCCGCACCCTGGGCGTGCCGCTGTTTCAGGAGCAACTGCTGCGCATGGCCATGATCGCGGCCGGCTTCACCGGCGGCGAGGCGGAAGAACTGCGGCGCGCCTTCGGTTTCAAGCGCTCAGAGGCGCGCATGCGCGACATTGAGGTCAAACTGCGCGCCGGCATGCAGCGCAACGGCATCACCCCGGAAGCGCAGGAAGAAATCATCCACTCCATTACTTCTTTCGCGCTCTACGGCTTCCCTGAATCGCACGCCGCCAGCTTTGCCCTGCTCGCCTATGCCAGCGCTTATCTGAAGACTCACTACCTGGCCGCGTTTACCGCCGCACTGCTCAACAATCAGCCTATGGGTTTTTATTCTCCGGCCACCATCGTGAAAGACGCGCAGCGCCACGGCCTGAAAATCAAGCCCATTGATGTCATGAAGTCGGATTGGCTGTGCACCGTGGAGCAGTGGCCAGTTGCCGGTTCCCAGTTGCCCGTAGAGCAATCAGCACTCAGCTCTCAGCATTCAGCCACTGTGCCTTCGGCTCTCGGCTCTCGGCCTTCGGCTGATTGCAGCCGCGGATCTGTCATCCCGAGCGAGTCCGAGCCGAGCTTGCGAGGCGAGGACGAATCGAGGGACCTTGCGCTCGATTTCTCGCCGCAAACTGACGCCGATCAACGTGGATCAGGCGCAATTTGTCAATCGGCAATCGGCAATCGTCAATTTTCTCGAAACTTGACACTTGAAACTCGAAACTCTGTCCGCCTCGGCCTGCGCTACGTTAAAGGCCTGCGCGAAGAAGCAGCCCGCGCCATCGTGCGCCAGCGCTCTCAGCGACCCTTCACTTCCATTGACGACCTGGCGCGGCACGTCCCCGAACTGCGCAAAAATGAACTGGTCACGCTGGCACAAATCGGAGCCCTGAATTCAGTGACCACTGTCCAGTGGCATCGCCGTGACGCTCTCTGGCAAGTGGAGCGTGCCGCACGCGCTGCCGGACCGCTGCTGGAAGGAATTGCTGAGCGCGACTCCGCCTCGCCTCTGGCGCGCATGAGCAACGAAGAACGCCTGGTGGCCGATTTCCGCGGCACCGGTCTGACCGTGGGCCGCCATCCCATGGCTTACCGGCGCGTCCAACTGCGTGGCGTGCAGCGCGCATGCGACCTGCAGAACATCAAACATGGCCGCCGCGTTCGCATTGCCGGCAGCATTATCGCTCGCCAGCGCCCCGGCACCGCTCGCGGATTCGTTTTTCTCAGCCTGGAGGATGAGACCGGCATCGCCAACGCCATCATCACCCCCGATCTGTTCGAAAAAAATCGCCTCCTGCTCATTCGCGAGCAATTCCTGCTCATTGAAGGCACCCTGCAGAACCTCGACCATGTGCTCTCCGTCAAAGCCAATCGCGTCCTCCCTCTTCAAGTCAGCTCGGCCGAAATCGCCTCTCATGACTTTCACTGATAAATGGGGCCTAACTACTCTCCTCAAGAAAGTAATCAGGCTTATCAACTTTTTTATCGGCTTGTGACATTCCTCGCCGGGATTCCGGTTATAGTAGTGATAATCATTCGGCCTCACAGTTTTGCAGTTGCAGTGAGCAACTTTGGAAGCTGTGGCCATCAACTTTGAATTAGGAGTCAGTACCCATGGCCAAAGCAAAAACGCCCCGTAACACTACGTCTGTCACCCCTATCAACCGTAAGCCCGAGGTGAAGGAATTGCGAAAGTCTTCCAACGGCAACGGGAGCCTGGAAGAGGAAATTCGCCGTCGCGCCTATGAGCTTTTTCAGGAGCGCGGTGGCGAACATGGCCGCCATCATGAGGACTGGCTGCGGGCCGAAGCTGAGGTGCGGTCGCGTTACGCCAACCGCAGTGCCTGAGCGGCATCGCAAGCTGATAGCGTGCTAAAGTAAAAGCAATTGGAAGCACGCGCCAAGCCGGGAGCATGGAACGCGAAGTACTGCTGATTGACGATAATCCTTCGCAATTGACCATTCGCGAGCTGGTGCTCCGCGAGGCGGGTTTTCCTGTCTCTATCGCCACCAATGTGGAGGGCGCGCTGGCCTTGCTGCGTTCGCCGGCCCTGGCCAGCCGCCTCGGCGTCATCGTCACCGACCACGTCATGCCCGGCGCCAGCGGCGCTGATTTTGTCCGCGAACTGCGCCGTATCAATTCCCACGTCCCGGTGATCGTGGTTACCGGCATGGCCGAGGCGGAACAGGAATATGACACGCTTAACGTCACCTTCCTGCAGAAGCCCTGCCCGCCTCCCGAATTGATTCAGGCCGTGCGCGATGCCATCCGCCGCTCGCCCTCCAGCACGCCCTGAGGGCTGGCTTGCTCGCCGGCAGCCTGCAACCCTTTCCAGGACCTGAGTTCCAAGGACTCAGCCGCGTCCTTCTTACACAGTTGCCTCACCTCTACCTTTTTGAAACAATAAAACCCGGGTCATTCCTCGATGCCGCAACTGGGAAGTTTCGCCGTTCTGTTCGCCCTCGCCCTCAGTGTCTACGCGCTGGTTGCGGGCGGACTGGCCTTGCTCCGGCCAGACGCTGTGGGAGAGCGCCTGGGTGAAACCGCGCGCCGCGCCGGCGTTGCCACCTTCTTCGCGGTGACGCTCGCCGCCCTCTGTCTGGTCACGGCTGCCTTCCAAAACGATTTCAGCCTGGCCTATATTTATCATCACAGCAACCGCGACCTGCCCGTACCCTACAAGTTCGCCGCTCTCTGGTCCGGCCAGGAAGGCTCACTCCTCTTCTGGTCGCTCCTGCTGGCTACGTACGGCCTTGTGCTGCGCCTGCGCCACAATGTTGACCGCCGGCTCTTCGCCTACGCTTCCGTCATCATCGCCGGCGTCCAGGTCTTCTTTTTATTGCTGGTGAATTTCGCTGCCAATCCCTTCGCCATGATGCAGGGTGCGCTGCCTGCCGATGGCGCCGGGCTGAATCCATTGCTGCAGTATCCCGAAATGGTCATCCACCCGCCCATGCTCTACCTGGGCTACGTCGGCTTCACCGTGCCTTTCGCCTTCGCCCTGGGCGCGCTGATGATGCGTTACCCCGGCGAAAAGTGGATTCACATCACCCGCCGCTGGACCATGGTGACCTGGGGCTTTCTGACCTGCGGCATCTTTCTCGGTGCGCACTGGGCGTACTCGGTGCTGGGCTGGGGCGGGTACTGGGCTTGGGACCCGGTGGAGAACGCCTCCCTCATGCCCTGGCTGACCGGCACCGCCTTTCTTCATTCCGTGATGATGCAGGAAAAACGCGGCATGCTGAAGATCTGGAACATGTGGCTGATCTTCGCCACCTTTCTGCTTTGTATCTTCGGCACCTTCCTGACCCGCAGCGGCGTGGTCAGCTCGGTTCACGCCTTCGCGCAGTCCTCCAT
>Ga0134128_10004556_pt1 | contig 16932 bp, 14 predicted proteins | sample KB31754_FD_96462 | JGI IMG/M metagenome (GOLD analysis project Ga0134128, IMG submission 96462) | Terrestrial soil microbial communities with excess Nitrogen fertilizer from Kellogg Biological Station, Michigan, USA - KB3-175-4 | ecosystem: Environmental > Terrestrial > Soil > Unclassified ...
CCGCGGCCAAGACCCTCGGCGCCGGCCTCGGCATCCCCGACAGCGTCCAGACGGCAGACTGGATCGCCTCCGCCGGCGGCAAGACCGTCACCGGCGCCCTCACCGCCGTCCCCACCACCGCCTAAGCGCTTCTTTCGATCCGAGCGGGTGCTCGCTGGGACCCGCCTCACGGCTCGCGGACGACGCAGCGAAACCCGAGATGGCAGGTCGTCGTGTCGATCGCCTGCGCCATGCGCGCCGCGGGTCGATACCGGCGGCAGTAGTTGGGCGCGCAGAGGAATGATCCCCCTTTGATCACCTTGCGCGGGATCGGCAGGGCGACCGAAGGATCGTAGCTGCGCTCGCGGGCCGTGCGCGGCTCGGCGCCGCTGCAGCACGACTCCTGGGCCGGCGTGTTGTGCCCGGGGGTGTACCAATCAATCGTCCATTCCCAGACGTTGCCGATCATGTCGTAGAGCCCCCATCCGTTGGCAGGGAACGTGCCTACCGGCGAGGTGGCCTCGTAGCCGTCGGCCAGGAGGTTGTCGTACGGGAACTGGCCCTGCCAGGTGTTGGCCATTGGCTTTCCTTCGGGCTCGAAGAGGTCGCCCCAGGCGTACTCCGCCTGGTTCAGGCCCCCGCGCGCCGCATACTCCCATTCGGCCTCGGTCGGCAGGTCCTTGCCCGCCCAGCGGGCGTAGGCCGCGGCGTCCTCGATCCCGACGTGCACGACGGGGTGATCCGCGATCCCCTCCAGCGAGCTTCCGGGACCGGCGGGGTGGCGCCAGTCGGCGCCCGGGACGAACGCCCACCAGTTGAGGAAGTTGCGCAGGTCGACCCGCCCGGTCGGCTTGACGAACACGACCGAAGCCGGGACCAGCAAAGCCGGATCGGCGCCGGGGTATTGCGCGGCGTCTGGGGCGATCTCGGCTTGGGTCACGTAGCCGGTCTCCTCGACGAACTGCCGGAACAGGTCGTTGGTGACCGGCCAGCGATCCATCCAGAAACCGCCCACCGACGCGAGGTGGACCGGCGCCTCCTCGCGATAATGCTGGTTCGAGCCCATCATGAAGTCGCCGCCCGGGATCCATTCCATGCCGGGCCGATCGGTCCGGGCAGCGGTCACCGTGACGGTCACCTGAGGCGACAAGGTAGGGGTCTGCATGGCATTCACCTCGATGGCGAATTTCCGAGACTATTCAGGTTGACACGGCCTGCGGCGGTGCAAGCAGCGGCTTCGCAATTAGGGCGTTGCCGCAGGGCTGACGCCGACCCGAATGCTCTTGCGGATTACAACGGTGACGGGCGGCGCGTGCGCATGTTCGGACCCGGACTGCTCGCCGGGAGACAACCATGAGAACGCATCTCGTCCGTCGGCCCGACGGCGCCTCGACGGTCGAAGGGACCGCCGCCCGCGTACCAGCAGTGCGGCAACGCCTGGTACCAGCCGCGCTACGCCGGCTCGCAGGTGACATACGTGGTCGTCAATCCGCCCCGGTAAGCGCGAGAGAGGAGAAGCGATGGAGACTCAGAGTGGCGAGAGCTTTGCCCAGGGGGGCCCGCTGGAGGGCGAGGCGCCGGGACTGGCGGGGATCGTGGGGCGGATGCGCCTCCTGGTGAACGATCAACCGCTGGGGGTGCTGGAGGTGAACAACGGCCGCGCGAAGCTGGTCCCCGACGGCGGGGCAGTCGACGTGACCGCGATGTGCATCTCGCGCGACGTCCTCATCCGCCTCCTGCAGGGTCGCCTCAACCCCATCGTGATGGCCTTGCAGGCCGAGGGTCGCCTGCAGGGCGACCGCGAGCGAGGCGTGAAGATTCTCTATGGACTGCGCGCGGGATCCCCATTCGTTCAGACCTCGTTCGACGGAAAGGACAAGTGACGATGTCCCTCAACACGGTGAGCATCCTGGACGGCAATTCCTTCGTGGTCAGCGATCGGCGCGGCGACATCGACGCCAGCCCGATCGACACGCAGGGGCTGTTCCTCGACGACACGCGCTTCCTCTCGCGCTGGATCCTGACCGTCAACGGCATGCGCCCCACGGTGCTCTCGGTCGACGAGCAGGAATACTTCCAGGTGCAGTTCTTCGAGGCGGTCACCACCAGCACGATCTACGTCGACTCGCACCTCTCGGTGGCCCGCAAGCGCGCCGTCGGCAAGGGCTTTCACGAGGAGATCCTGGTCGAGAACCATGACAAAAAGCCGATGGACCTCGACATTCAGGTCGACGTGGCGGCCGACTTTGCCGACCTGTTCGAGGTCAAGGACAAGCTGCAGAAGAAAGGCGAGCTCTATGCCAAGGCGACCAATGACCGCCTGACGCTGGGCTACAAGCGCGACCGCTACGTGCGCGAGACGTACATCTCCGCCAACCAAAAAGGGCAGGTCGACGAGAAGGGCTTCCACTTCAAGGTCCACCTGCCGCCACGCGCCTCCTGGACGGTTTCGCTCGACGTCCAGGCCTCGAACCGCGCCACCGGCGACGGCGAGGTGCGCAACAAGGCGAACGTCGACGCCTGGGTGGCCAACGCGCCGCGGCTGGTCTGCACCTGGGACCCGTTGCACCTGATCTACAAGCGCAGCCTGGTCGACCTGGCGGCGCTGCGGTTCCGCACCGGCCTCACCGGCGGCGCGCTGCCGGCGGCGGGCCTCCCCTGGTTCATGGCGGTGTTCGGCCGAGACAGCTTGATCACCAGCTTCCAGGCGCTCCCCTTCGCGCCCGAGCTGGCGGCCACCACGCTGCGCACGCTGGCGCTCTTCCAATCGCGGCAGGACGATGCGTTCCGCGACGCGGAGCCGGGCAAGATCCTGCACGAGCTGCGGCTCGGCGAGATGACCGCCTTCGAGGAGCGGCCGCACTCCCCCTACTACGGCGCCGCCGACGCCACGATGTTGTTCCTCATCGTGCTCGAGGAGTACGTGCGCTGGACGGGGGATCAGGGATTGGCCCGCGAGCTCGAACGCGAGGCGCGCGCCGCCGTGGGCTGGATCGATCGTTACGGCGATCGCGACCACGACGGCTACGTCGAGTACGAACGCCGCAACAAGGAGACCGGCCTCGAGAACCAGTGCTGGAAGGACTCCTGGGACTCGATCGCCTTCGCCGACGGCACGCTGGCGCCGCTGCCGCGCGCCACCTGCGAGCTGCAGGGCTATGCCTACGATGCCAAGCGCCGGACCGCGCGGCTGGCCCGCGACATCTGGAACGATCAGGGCTGGGCCCAGCAACTCGAACGCGAGGCGGAGGATCTCAAGCGGCGCTTCAACCGAGACTTCTGGATCCCGGAGCGCAACTTCTTCGCCCTGGCGCTCGACGGGAACAAGCGGAAGGTCGACTCGCTGACCTCGAACATCGGCCACCTGCTCTGGAGCGGGATCGCCGACGACGACAAGGCGGAGAGCTGCGTCAAGCACCTGATGAGCGACGCGCTCTTCTCCGGCTGGGGCGTCCGCACCATGGCCTCCAGCGAGGGCTCATACAACCCGATCGGCTACCATGTCGGCACGGTCTGGCCGCACGACAACTCGTTCATCGCCTGGGGGCTGCGGCAGAGCGGCTACCGCGCCGAGGCGGCCCTCATCTCGCGCGCCATGCTGGAGGCGGCCGACCTGTTCGGCGGGCGCCTCCCCGAGGCGTTCGGCGGCTTCACCCGCGCGGACACCCACTATCCCGTCGAGTACCCGACGGCGTGCAGCCCGCAGGCCTGGGCGACCGGGGCGCCGCTGCTGCTCCTGCGCACGCTGCTGGGCCTCGAATCCGACGGCACTCACCTGATCGTCGACCCGGCCATTCCGGAGCCGCTGGGGCGGATCGAGCTGCTCGACATCCCCGGCTGCTGGGGACGCATGGACGCCTTCGGCCGCGCCCGCGCCGCCCACTAACCACCTCGCCCACGACCCCAACCGCCGGATTTTTTTTGCGCGAGCGCCGCACAAAAGAGGCCGGTCGGGGCGGCCTTAAATTGGTGGGCGAGGTGTGAGATGAAAACTCGGAGCCATGGGGTGAGGGTGGTGTTGGCGATGGTGGGCTGCCTGGTCACGCTCGGGTTGGCGAGCGGCGTCTCGCAGGCCCAACCGGCGTCGGGGCCGACGGCGGCCCGGCGGGTCCGGGAGACGATGGTGGTGACAGGGATCGATCGCGCCAACCGCGACGTGACGCTGCAGAATGCCGACGGCGAGACGCGGACCGTCGGCGTGCCGCCCGACATCAAGGCGTTCGACACGCTCAAGGTGGGCGATCACGTCGACGTCGACTACTACCAGTCGATCGGGGTCGCGCTGATGCCGCCGGGCACCAAGCCGAGCATGACCGAGAACAGCACCGGCGCTCGGGTCGCGCCGGGCGTCGGTGCGGCGCGCCGCGAGATCACCGCCAACGTCGAGGTGGTCAGCATCGACCAGGTGATGAACAAGGTGACCTTCAAGGGACCGAAGGGGAACCTCCGCACGGTGATGGTCTACGACCCGTCGATGCAGAAGCGGCTCGCCAACCTGCAGCCCGGCCAGATGGTGCAGATCACCTACCGGGAGGCGATCGCGGCCGCGATCAAGCCGACCGGCTCGGCCCGCTAGTCGCGCCTCGCGCGACCGGCGTCGGCGTCGGCGTCAAGCCGTCCGGTAGCTGCGCCGCTCGTGGCGCAGCGAGAGGAGCCACGAGCCGAGCAGGCCGCCCAGCGCGCCGAGCGCGAAGGCGACCAGCAGGAGCTGCCAGCCGATGGTGTCCCGGACCCCCTTGGTGAACGTGGCGGCCGTCGTGCGCGTCGTCTGCTGGAGGCGGCGCTCGAGGCAGGCGGCGCGATCGGGGCCGGTGCACTCGGGGGCCAGCGCAGCGAGCTCGGTTCCGACCCCGCTCAGGACGCCTCCCACGACGCCGCCGGCCACCGAGGACGACACGCGCTCCCCCGCCTGCGACAGGCTCACCGCCAGCGGCCCCGACCCGTCGGCGCCCAGCTCCGCGACCAGCTGCCGGCTCACGTCGTCGACGACCGCCTGGGTCGCCGCGGAGACGGCCTGGGCGACCAGGCGCTGAATCCGCGCCTGCTGCTCCGGCGTGTCGAGCGCAGCCATGGCGCCCGCGACGGCGTTCTCGGCGGCCACCTTGGCGGGCGGCGGGCCGGTTCGGTTGGCGTTCTGCGCGCGCAGCTCGGTGACCGCCCCCTGGGCAGCCTTCTGCCCGATCCGTTCGGCGCAGGCGGGAGCGAGTCCCGCGAGCGCGAGCGCGAACGCCAGGCAGAGGTGGCCCCGAGCTCGGCCGGAGGGGCACCGGCCCTTACCGCTCCGCCCCTCGGCTGAGCTTTCCTGTCGCGCCGCGCGACCCTTCATTGATCTCCAAACTGAGGCGCGTGCCGGGGCGAGCCATCGGGCCAGGGTGCATTCCGTGAGAAAGCGCCCGGAGGCGGCCTTTTTTGTGCGGTGGTTGCGTATTCGATCCGGCCTCCCGTCCGGGCGGTCCCAAATTCCGGATCAGGGAGGTACGAACCATGCGCAGCAACGGCAGCAGAGTGGGGGGAGGCGTGGTGGGAGTTGCGCCGCTCGCGATCTTGTTCCTGGGCGGTGTCGCCGCCGCGGAGCCGCTCGGGGGGGCGTCCTCCTCAGAGCCGTCCTCGTCCGAGGAGACCGCCTCGGCACCGGTGTGCAAGGATTCGGGCGTCACGGTCAGCTTCCGCACCGGCTCGTCGGAGATCGACAAGAACGGCCAGGGAGCGCTCGCCGGCGTGGCGACCTGGGTCCAGAACGGCGACCAGCGCACGGTTCGCCTGCAGGGCTACACGGACAGGAAGGGGAACGCCACCGCGAACCAGCGGCTCTCCGAACGGCGCGCGCAGGCCGCGGAGGACTACCTGCTCGGGAAGGGCGTGAACGCCGATCGCATCACCGTCGTGGGCCACGGGGAAGAGACGGCCGAGAACCTGACGGGAGCCGACGCGCGCAGCGTGAGGGTCCAGACTTGCGACGTCCCCAAGAAGATGGCGGAAGCGACGCCAACGCCGCCCGAGCCGGCCACGCCGCCCGCCCCGGTGGCGCCCGCCGAGCCGGTCGCCCCGCCCCCGCCGCCGGTCGCGGTGGCGCCGCAAGTGGCCCCGGGGCCGCCGCCCGCCGAGCCGGTCGCCCCGCCCCCGCCGCCGCCGGTCGCGGTGGCGCCGCAAGTGGCCCCGGGGCCGCCGCCCGCCGAGCCGATGTACGAGCCGCTGCCCGGGCCGGCGCCCGCGGCGCACCGTGCCGGCCCGCCCTCGCAACTGGGCATCGAGGCCTCGCTGGGTGGCGGCGCGGTCGGCTTCATCGACAGCTCGGTGCGAAACACCGTCAACACCGGCGGCACCTGGGACGTCCGGTTGACCTTCGGCACGCGGCTGCCGATCGCCATCGAGGGAGCCTACATCGGCTCGGCGCAGTCGCTCGACGTGCTGGGGCTGGCCAGCAACGCCACCCTGGTGGGGAACGGCGTCGAGGGTGACCTCCGATTGAACTTCTCCAACTACAACGTTCAACCGTACATCTTCGGCGGCGCCGGCTGGACCCACTATAAGATCACCAACAGCGCGGTGAACACCTCCAGCGTCACCAGCACCGACAACGTCGGGACGGTGCCGCTCGGCGCCGGCATCTCGATCCGGCCGTCGCAGGTGTTCATCATCGACATCCGCGGGACTTACCGGGCCGTCTTCGACGACACGATGTTCGACCGGATAACGAACACCAACAACTCGATGCAGAACTGGAGCGCGGCGGGGCGCGTCGGCTTCGAGTTCTGACCGCCCGCGCGCCATCGGGCACGCCAGCCGGGGCTTGAGCTGCCGCGCGGAACGCTCCCTCACGCGGCGGCTGAAGCCTCGCTGCCTATGTGGTGCGCGCGCGACGTTGGGGGGCGGCTTTTCGGCGCGCCGGCGAAGGGGTGGAGACCGCGCCCAGGACGGGCGACCAGAGGTTGAGGGCCTCCGCCGCCGAGACGGTGGAGAAGTAGTGGAGCAACGAGGCGATGAGACCGGTCCAGCCGGTCTGGTGACTGGCGCCGATGCCGGCGCCGTTGTCGCCGTGAAAGTATTCGTAGAAGAGGAGGTGATCGCGCCAGCGCGGATCGTCGGAAAACTTGGGCGCCTGGCCGTAGACCGGCCGGCGGCCCTGGTCGTCGAGCAGAAAGATCCGCGAGAGTCGCTCGGTGATCTCCTGCGCCACCTCGTAGAGCGTGAGCCGGCGCCCCGATCCGGTCGGACATTCGACCCGGAAGTTCGGCCCGTAATAGCAGTAGTAATTGATGAGAGCGCGGATGAGGAGGCCGTTGAGGGGCATCCAGACCGGTCCCCGCCAGTTCGAGTTGCCGCTGAACATCGCGCTGTCGGAGTCGGCGGGTAAATAGCCGACGCGCAGCTCCTGACCGTCGAGGTCGAGGCGATAGGGATGCTCGAGATGATGGCGCGACAGGGAACGGATTCCGAACGGGCTGAGGAACTCGTCTTCGTCGAGGATGTGCGCCAGCACGCGCCTCAGCCGCTCCTCGCTGAGCAGCGAGAGCAGCCGACGGTCCCGATATCCCGGCCGCCGCGGATCGTGAATGTTGCCGACCAGGTGCGGTCGGTGACTGGCGAACCAGCGGGCCCGCTGTTGCAGCTCCGGCAGTGCCGCCATCACCTCCTCGTTCACCACCGCCGCCGTGCAAAACGGCAAGAGGCCGATCATCGAGCGGACCTTGAGCTGCCGCGAGCGCCCGTCGGGCGTGCGCAGCACGTCGTAGAAGAAGCCGTCCTCCTCGTTCCACATGGCGCCGTCGCCGCCGATGTGAATGAGCGCCGAGGCGATCCAGATGAAGTGCTCGAAGAACTTGAGCGCCATGTCGACGTAGGCGCGATCCTCGACCGCCAGCTCCAGCGAGATCTGCAGCATCGCCTGGGCGTAGAACGCCATCCAGGCCGTGCCGTCCGCCTGTTCCAGGTTCCCCCCCGTCGGCAGGCGCACGCTGCGATCGAAGACCCCCACGTTGTCGAGCCCCAGAAACCCGCCCTCGAACGCGCTCCTTCCTTGGGGGTCTTTGCGGTTCACCCACCAGGTGAAGTTGATGAGGAGCTTGTTGTAAATCTCCTTAAGAAACTCGTGGTCGGCGCGCCCCGTGTGGCGCTTGTCCAGCTGATAGAGGAAGTAAGCCCCCCAGGCGTGCACCGGCGGATTGACGTCGCCGAAGTTCCACTCCGACGCCGGGACCTGGCCGTTCGGGTGCAGGTAACGTTCCTGGAGCAGCAACGACAGCTGCTGCTTGGCGAAGTCGGGATCGACCAACCCCAGCGGGATGGCGTGAAAGGCCAGGTCCCAGGCGGCGTACCAGGGGTACTCCCACTTGTCCGGCATCGAGATGATGTCGTTGCCCACCATGTGCGACCAATCCGAGTTCCGCCCGCGGCGATGCCCGGGGTGCGAGGGGGCCGTGCCGTGGTCGGTCAGCCAATCGTCGACGTCGTAGTCGTAGAACTGCTTGCTCCAGAGCATCCCCGCCAGCGCCTGGCGCATGACGGCCCGCCGATCGGCGGAGAGCGAGGCGGGGATGACGGTGGCGTAGAACTCGTCGGCCTCCCGCCGGCGTGTCTCCAGCACGCGGGTGAAGCGGCGCCCCAGCGCCCCGTCGTCGTCGGGCACGATGCGTGCGCTGGTCAGCCGCAGGCGGAGAGTGCGCGAACCGCGGGCGGGGATCTCCAAGAAGTAGTGGGCGGCGGCTTTGGTCCCCAGGGGCTCCGGATTGACCGCCCCTCGCCGCCCGTCGACGAGGTAGTCGTTGATTCCGTCCTTGAAGAACCGGGGTCTCAGCCGGTGACCGTTCAGCCCCGCTTCGGGCCATCGCGCCGGGTTGGTCTCGTTGTCGGTGAAGAGGAGGCTGCCGCCCGGCTCGCAGAACAGCAGGTGGCTGCCGAACGACCCGCCCGACGCTTCGAGCACGGCCTGGTGTCCCTCGGCGGCGCGAATGAGGGGGCGGGCGGTGTTGCCGCGCCACCAGGTGTTGCGGAACCAGAGCGTGGGGACGAGGTGCAGGGGCGCCGGCCGCGGACCGCGGTTGTGGGCGACGATCTCGATCAGGAGGTCCTCGGGGGCCGCCTTGGCGTAGTCGACGAAGACGTCGAAGTACTCGTCGCCGGCGAAGATCCCGGTGTCGATGAGCTCGTACTCGAGCTCGCCGCGCGACCGGCGCGCGTTGGTCTCCACCAGGTCGAGGTAGGGAAACGGCCGCTGCGGGTACTTGTAGAGATACCGCAGGTACGAATGGGTCGGCGTGCTGTCGAGATAGAAGTAGTACTCCTTGACGTCCTCCCCGTGATTCCCTTCCTGATTGGTGAGGCCGTAGAGGCGCTCCTTGAGGATTGGATCGCGCCCGTTCCAGAGCGCCAGCGAGAAGCAGAGGACCTGGCCATCATCCGAGATGCCGGCGATCCCGTCTTCGCCCCACTTGTAGGCGAACGAGCGGGCCAGGTCGTGGCTGAGATAGCTCCAGGCGTCGCCGTTCGGACCGTAGTCCTCTCGCACCGTCCCCCACTGCCGCTCGCTCAGATACGGTCCCCATTTTTTCCAGGGCGCCGCGCCCGAACGCGTGGCCAGCAATCGCCTCCCTTCTGCGGTCATCGCGCCTCCTCTGGTCCGTCAAGCTGACGTTGGCGCTCCCAGCCGCAACCGGCCAGCTCGGGGCTGTTCTGGAATGCGGCGCGCACTTACAGGATCGAGCGTTGCGACAACGCACGGGCGGATTCACGTTTGTCCGCGTGTCGACCGAAGAGGATCTGGCGGCGCGCCTTCTGGTGGTCGAAGACGATCCGGAGGCGCGCGCCACCTTCGACCTGCTGCTGGGCGCGCGTTGGGCCCTGACCCTGGTCGATCGGGGCGACGACGCCCGCGACCGCGCCCTCGCGCAGCCCTTCGACCTCGTGCTGGCCAACGCCCAGATGCCCGGCCTCTCCGGGATCGATCTCGTGCGGTTGCTGCGGGCCAACCGGCCGACGCAGGATCTGCCGCTCATCCTCATGTCGCCGCCGGCGGGACAGCGGGAGACGATCGCCGGCCTCGAGGCCGGCGCCGACGACTACCTGATGAAGCCGTTCTCGGGCCGCGAGCTCCTGGTGCGCGTCCAGACGCGCCTCGAGCTCACGGCGATGCGCCGCCGGAACGCGCAACAGGAGCAGGCTCTGGCCGGCCTCAAACGCTCCTTGCACGCACGCGACGAGTTCCTCTCGGCGGCGTCGCACGAACTGCGCACGCCGATCACCACTCTCAGCCTGCAGACCGACGGCTTGCTCAACGCGGCCGAGACGCCCACCAACGGCCACAACACGCCGGTCAACGACCGCCTGCGGCGCCGACTCTCCGCCATCCGCCGGCAGGTGGTGCGGCTCAATCAGCTGGTCGACCAGCTGCTCGACGTCTCGCAATTCACCGAGGGACGCCTCGACCTCCATCCCGAGGAGATCGACCTGCAGGCGCTGGTGATCGACGCCATCGAGCTGATGCGGGACTCGGCCAGCAGCGCCGGTTCGCCGGTCCTGTTTCGCCTCCGCAACGAGGTGGTCGGACGCTGGGATCGGGTCCGCCTCGGGCAGGTGGTCACCAACCTGCTCTCGAACGCCATCAAGTTCGGCTGCGGGCGCCCGATCGAGGTCGAGCTCGACGCCGACAGCGTACTGGCGCACCTGGCGGTCAAAGACTCCGGCGAGGGGATTCCGCCCGGGGAGCAGGAGAGAATCTTCGAGCGGTTCGAGCGCGCTACCTCCGTCCAGCGCCACCCAGGATTGGGCCTCGGGCTCTGGATCTGCAAGCAGATCGTCGACGCCTGCCACGGGACGATCTCGGTCGAGAGCGAGCCAGGGCGGGGGAGCACCTTCAGCGTGCAGCTTCCGCGAGCGGCCTCGTGAGCCAGCGTCGAGGGCGCGCCGACCTTCGGCGCTGGCAGGGCCGTCGCTGTCGACATCCCAGATGATCGCCAGGACGCGCCGGCGCGCGAACCTTCAAGAGAATCAGCGATTTCCTGAGCAGACGCCTTGCGGGTCCGCCTTACCATCGGGCGAGAGGCGGAGATGGTGTCAGTGCGAAACCTGGAGCGGCAGCTCCACGACGAAGGTCGATCCGGCTCCCGGGCGGCTGTCGACCCGCACCACGCCGCCGAGTTGCTCGACGATCCCGCGGACGATGAAGAGCCCCAGCCCCAGCCCCTCGCGGTGACCGATCGAGGTGCCGCGCTTGAACGGCTCGAAGATCTCTCCCTGCAGCTGCGGCTCGATCCCCAGCCCCTGATCGATCACCGCCAGCCAGCCGACGCTGCGCTGCGGGTCGGCGCCCGCCCGAATCACCACCGGGCGCCCCTGGCCGTACTTGATCGCGTTCGAGAGCAGGTTCGAGACAACCTGATCGAGGCGCGCGCGGTCCCAATGTCCAACTACGGGACCATCCAGCTCCAGATTGACAGTCGATCCGGTGTCGACGGTCTGCGCCTCCATCAGCACGCTGACGTCCCGTATGACATCGCACAAGTCGAAGGGGGACAATTCCATCTCCATCTGTCCCGCGCGAATCCGTCCCAAATCGAGCAGGTCGTCGATGAGCCGAGTGAGCTTGCGCTCGCCCCTGGCCATGATCTCCACCACCTTGGCGGCCGGCGATGCGAGGGCGGCTCCGTTTCGCTCCAGCGTCTGCGGGCAGAAGCGGACCGTGCAGTGCGGGTTGCGCAGCTCGTGAGCGGCGATCGAGACCAGGCGCTCCCGGTCACCGAGCGCGGCGGCCATCTCCCTGTGCTCGCGCGCGTTGCGGATGGCCAGCGACAGGCGCTCGCCCAGCTCCTGGGCCAGCGACAGATCGGCGGCGCCGTGCGCGGTGCCGTCGGAGCGCGCGAAGCTCAAGACGCCGAAGCGATCTCTGCGCACGCCGATCGGTACGCTGAGGCGCGACCGGTCGCCTTCCAATCTCACCTCGCCGCGAACGGTGTCCGCCAGATCGGCGGGCGCCTCCATCCAAGCTTCGGGCAAGGTCCTGACTTCCAGAATCCGAGTTGGGGGAGATTCAGAGACCCGATCGACGGCGCAGACCTCGCCGAGCACGCCGAGCGACGAACGCCCCACCGCCTCGAGCATCGGTTCGATTTCGAGAGAAACGAAATGGCGACTCACGTTGGCAAGAAAGGCGGCATGTGTCGTTACGCTTTTGCCCGACGCAGTTCTCTCAGCCGTACGCATTGTTCCTCCGTCCCCTCCGATCCGCTCTGGGCTACATGCCAGATCGGATCGTCGATCGCTAGCCTAGAAACGTCGGGGTCCGCGCCGCGTTCGTCGTTTGGGGCGATTCCCTACCGCGTTCCGCGACGACGAGCCCCATCCATTGAAAATGGACAAATGACCTCTCATCGTTGTAAGAGATCCCCCGTTCAGACGGCGTCTCCCGCGTTTCACGAGGGGGAGAGGGGCGGGACAGCGGACACGGTGAAACGGATGGGAGAACCCAGGGGGCGGCGGCCTGACGGCGCGGGAGATCTTCGATGACGAAGATCTTCCTGGTCGAGGATCACCCGCTTTTCCGAATGGGGATCCGTCAGAGTCTGGCCGCCTACGCCGAGTTCTCGGTCGTTGGCGAAGCAGGCAACGCACGCGACGCCTTCGCCGCGATCGACGCCCAGCCGCCCGACATCGTGGTGATGGACGTTTCGCTTCCAGGAATGGACGGCGTCATCGCGACGCGCGAGATCCGCCGGCGCGCGCCCAAGACGCGGGTCCTGCTGCTCTCCGTGCACGACCAGATCAGTGATGTGCTCGAGGCGCTGGACGCCGGCGCGTCGGGCTACGCTCTCAAGACGGAGGGGACCGAGGCGCTGGTGGCGGCGCTGCGGGCGATCGTCCGCAACGACCGCTACGTGGCCCCCACCTTGGCGTCTCTCCTCGGCAGCTACGAATCACGCCGCAAGCGCCCGCTCGACGCGCTCTCGATCCTCTCGTTGGGGGAGCGAGAGGTGTTTCGGCTGGCGGCCGACTGCCTGCTGACTCGAGAGATCGCCCGCGAGCTCTGCATCTCGCGGAAGACGGTCGACACGCATCTTTATCGCATTCACCGCAAGTTGGGTCTGAGAACGTCGGCCGAGCTGGTCAGGCTGGCCTGCAGTCTGGGCCTGGTCCGTCGCGGCGGCGCCCGCGAGATCACCGGCAGCAGCGCCGAGCCGCTCAGCAGCGGGGGGATGGAGGGTGTTTGAATGCGGAACGGGGCAGGACAAAGCCAGGACATCGTGAGGTTGATCCGACACGAGCTCAACACGCCGCTGGCGACGGCGTTGCTCTACATCGGGATCGCGGAAGGGTCGGCGGCGGGCCTTCCGGAGGGGATTGTGAAATCCGCGCTGAGGGTGGCGCGCTCGGAGGTGCAGCGGCTCAAGACTTTGATCGACACCTTGACCGAGCTCGAATGTGTCGGGTACGCCACGCTCAGGCCACGATCGATCGACATTGGCGACACCGTCCGGACCACGGTCAAACGCATGGTTGCGCTCCGCGATCCCGGGCAGGTCCGGGTGGTGACGCTGGGCGATCTGCGCGGATGGTGGGATCGTCCCAAAGTCGAGCAGATCGTCGGCAATCTGCTATCGAACGCCTTGAAGTTCGGTCAGGAGCGGCCGGTACGCCTCGAGGTGAAGGCGGTCGGCGACGGGGTCACCATTGCGGTTCGCGACCACGGCATCGGGATCCCGGCCGCGGACCACGAGTGGATCTTCGAGCGACATGCCCACGCCTCACCCGAGCAGGGGGGTGGGCTGGGGCTGGGATTGTGGCTCGTTCGCGAGCTCGCGACAGCCCACGGCGGCTGGGTCACGCTGGAGAGCCGCAAGGGGCGCGGCGCCACATTCACGGTATTCCTGCGTGACCAGGCGCAGGCCGCCACGTCCGGCGCTCTGGCTGTTGCCGGCGGCAGGGCGCCTGGCAACGGCCTGCCCTCTCGCTACTGGCAAGAGAGGGCGCTGAAGTCGCACCGGAAGGTCCCGTTGCTGGCCCGCAACGTGACCGACGAACCGGTGCCGAGCTCGACGATAATGTCACCGTCGCTCACCGGGAGCCTGAAGGCGAGCAGGCCGTCGAAGACGCGGAAGTCGATCGACGTGCTGAGCGTCTGATTGTCCACCGCCAGCGTGCCGTCGAAGGTGAAAAGGAAGCGCGCCTGCGAGTCGCTGCCCGGCAGCGGACCCAAAAGATAGAGGATCAGGGTCCCGTTTATCGTCGCGTTGCCCATGGTTGCGCCGTTCAACGCCATGAGGTTGAGCTTGCAGCCGGTGGCCGTCCCCCAGGACTCGGGGTGGAGGCGCCCGTTCTCCACGACGGCGGTGAGGGCGATGGAGCCGTTCGTCGCGGCGTCGGGAGGCCCGGGTGGGTTGTCCCAGCCGAGGCAGACCCGGTTCAGGGCGATGACGGCGCTGAGTATGAAGTAATGCGTCTCGACCGTCGCGTCCGGGTTGTCGGGCAGCCCGCTGGACTTGATACGGTCCTCCAGGGCGGTCAGCAGCCCGGAGGCGTAATTGGGTAACCAATCGAGCGCCAGCGCGGGAACCGCCGCGCTGACGCTGCTCAAGGTGCTCTGAGCGTTGCCGAGCCCGAAGCTGCCGGTCGGCAGGTCGTAGATGGCGGCGATCGCCTGGGTCTCCTCCTGCATGGGCGGGGCCGGGATCTCCAGCCTCGAGACGCAGGCCGCGCCACCCGTCGCCACCAGAACCTCGAAGGCGAGAAGAAACCGTCTCATAGGGGTATCACCACCGCGAAGTTCCCGTCGGGAACGATCGTTCGCTTGGGGTAGGCGATGTCCGGGCCCGGAAGGAAGTAGTAGCCATAGCCGGCGCCCAGAACGAGGTGAATGTGTTTCCAGAGGAGGGCCACCCCGCCGATGGCCTGCCAGGGGTGCGAAACGACCTCCATGGCCCGTCCGTTGACCTGGGCGGTGGTGTAAGGATCGATGCTCCCCGAGCCTTCGAAGGCGAGATCGCCCGTGTAGACCTGGTAACGGACGGTGGCGGTGAGGGAGAAGATCCGCGTCAGTCGACACTCGAGCATGGCGCCCGCCTGCACCGTTATTCCCGCGATACCGCCGCCAAAATGCAGCTCGGTGTAATCCCCCGATCCCAGGGCACGCACGTAGACGAAGGTCCCCTCACCGTGCAACCAGATCCGGTCCCACAACCGGAGGGAGCCGAACAACGAAAGCGGGGTGGCGACTAAGGATCCCGACGAGCCGTCGTGGGTCTGAAGCTGGGCCCAATAGCCGGCCAGGCGCACCGAGAACGTGACCGGGCCCTGGTCCAAGATCGTCTCCATGACGTGCAGATTGGGAATCAGGACCGGAATGACCGTGCGGGCCGCCCATGACGGGGGATCGCTGCCGATTTCGAGCCGGTCCGTGAACCCGTACTCGAACGCCAGCAACCCCAGGTACAACGTATTGCGGCCCACGACATAGGCCGTCCGATACGTCAATTTCGGAAGGCCGTCAGCCGTTTCGTCGGCGTGAGCGACGCTCCCGACCGCCAACAAGGCCGCCCCCAGAGCCATCCACCTCACCGCCACGCGCGCCATCGATGCTTCGCTTCTTCCGCTCGGCTGCGCAGATGCGCGACCCGAGCCTTCTCGGAAACACCTTGCGGTCCGGGGATGGCAGCCGCCTGTCAGGCGACGGCTTCAAATCGTGCCAATCGATAAAGGGCGCGCCAACGGCTCTGTAAGGAATTGCCTGATCTTTTGTCGAGGCCAAGCCAAACGGCTACTGCTTGGCTATAAAGTGGCTCCCCGTTCAACCCGTTTGACTGTTCGCCCTGGAGCTTCGTGACATGAAAATCGTCCTGGTCGACGATCACTCGCTGTTCCGAGTCGGCGTACGCCACGTGCTGGCCACCCCTCCCGGCTTCGAGGTGATCGGAGAAGCGAGCACCGCCCGCAGCGCCTTCCGCCTCATCGACGCCACCCTGCCCGATTTGGTCTTGATGGACATTGCCTTGCCCGGGATGGACGGCGTGCTGGCCACGCGCGAGATCGGCCGCCGGGCCCCGCGGGCGCGGGTCTTGATCGTGAGCGCGCACGATCAGGTCAACGACGTCTTCGACGCGCTCGACGCGGGCGCGGCCGGGTACGCGCTCAAGAGCGACGGGCCCGAAACCTTGGTCGAGGCCATCCAGGCCGTGGCCAAGGGACACCGCTACGTCGCCCCCACGCTGGCCCCACGACTGGCGGCGTTCGAGGCGCGCCGGCGCAACGCCAACGACGTCCTGGGAATCCTCTCACCACGCGAGCGCGAGGTGTTCCGACTGGCCTCGGAGTGCGTGATCGCGCGCGACATGGCCCGCGAGCTCTGCATCGCGCGCAAGACGGTCGACAGTCACCTCAACCGGATCAACCGCAAGCTCGGGTTGCGCAACATGGCCGAATTGGTCCGACTGGCGGCCAACCTGGGCATGCTCCACTCGGCGCGGGCGGCGGGACCGGCCGGGAGCGCCGGTGACGATCGCGAGGCCGAGGCGGACGCCTAGGCGGGGCTCCGGCGGGCGCCGGCGCCCGGTGAGGTCACCAGGCGCGGCCGGCGCTTCGCGCGACGCCCCATCACCAACCCGTAAGCCGCCACCGCCAGGAGCGAGGCGACGACGTACGCCACGACGACCGGGATGAGCAGGTGGCCGCGCGGCACGGCCGCCGCCAGCACCAACGCGAGCGCGGGGAAGCGCATGGTGGCGGCCACCGCGTCGACCGCCCGCATCTCGGGCTCGGGTCCGCCTGCGAGGTGGCCGATGACGACCGAGCCCAGCGCCGCGAGGACGCAGGCGATCCAGCCGATGCCGCCGACGGCCGACAGGTCACGCCAGGTGGCGGCGAGCGCGATCACCACGAGGACGAGCAGACTCCCGTCGAGGATGCGCGCGAGCCGCGGTCCCGTCCTTTCCGCGAACCGCGGCGCCACGCGGGCGACGCCGACGCCGATCA
>Ga0134128_10004560_pt1 | contig 16924 bp, 15 predicted proteins | sample KB31754_FD_96462 | JGI IMG/M metagenome (GOLD analysis project Ga0134128, IMG submission 96462) | Terrestrial soil microbial communities with excess Nitrogen fertilizer from Kellogg Biological Station, Michigan, USA - KB3-175-4 | ecosystem: Environmental > Terrestrial > Soil > Unclassified ...
ACCGCGGAGTAGATCCGCAGGCCAGAACCCTCAGGCGCCATCGGGGTCGATGTAAGAGCTTTGACGACCTCGGTGGCCGCCTCGGTCAGCACCAGCATGCCTGTTACCTCCAGTGTTTAGCCCGGATGAAGGCTTAAGCTCATCCACTACCGACGAGGCGGCAGATCAAACCCCCGTCCGACCGCGCGTCGGCCCCGCCGCCGTCACCATGCCCGATCTTGGCGCCCCAACACGTCAGCGCCACTGAAGTCAGCAGCACCGAAGTCAGCACCAGCGCAGGGCGAGGGCCCGGGTGGGACTCGTGTCGGCATGAAAGGTGCCGGTCATCCAGAAGGAAAGGTAAAGAAGTGGTAAGGGACTTTGCAAGAAGTGACAAAGGCCACCGAATGGACACATAGATGTGTCGCCGCGTTTCCTTGCCGAGACTGCAAACGATCGTCACGCTGAGGTGGCCGTGGCAATTAGCGCCATGCGTCGCTGACTCTCAGTAAAGGAGCGTCAATGAGCAGCTGGAAGCTGAAGTTAGCGGGCAGCGTCACCGTCGTCGCCCTCGCATCGATCGGGCTCTACATGAGCCCGGCCAGCGGAGCCGTCGCGCAACGCCCCAGCTACTCCGGCCAGGTCCAGGCCCACACGACGAGCCGCGTCCACCCCAAGCAAGGTGTCGGATCGTGCACGCTCAGAGGCTGGAACCCCAAGAAGGACCCGAAGAACGCCAAGAACCTGCCGCTTGGCCACCGCCACCAGACCTATAAGCCGGACGACTACAACTGCACGGGCGCCGTGTTCTCAAAGCCAGGCGTGCAGTTCAGGAAGTTCCCGCAGCCCAAGAAGTTCATGGTCATCAAGACCGGGAAAAAGCACGGGACCACGGAAATGACCCGCGCCTGCCGGGCGGGAGTCTGCACCCAGCACGTGAAGCACGCGCTGGCATCGACGGCAGCGATCAATCCGACGGCTCCGTTTTTCCCGCCGTTCACCCATTTTGTGCTCCTGGTCAGGGAGAATCACACCTTCGACGACTACCTGGGCGACTGCGCCACGACGATCCAGGCGGGCTGCAACGGCGTAAAGGAAAGCACGAACCACATCAGCTCGGTTCCCAACCTGCACACGCTCGCCAAGACCTACGCGCTGTCGGACTCCTACAGCACCGGCGAGCAGCCGCCAAGCGGCCCCAACCACTGGTTCATCTTCTCCGGCCAATCGGCGTCAAGCTCGCAGCAGCAGTCCTACCCGGTGCCGACCGGGACCGAGTTCGACCGGTTCCTGCAAGGTACGCAGGGCCCGAGCGACGATGGCACCAACCCGTGCACGGCTCAGACCGGCACCGGGTCAGGCAGCGGCCCGGTCACGTTCATTGCGGCCGGTGACTTCTACTGGATGCTGAGCAACGGCAGCGGATACTGGCGCGACCCGCGCAATGGCAACCTCGAGGTGCTGCCGGTGAACCGTCCCGGCACCAACATCCCCGAGGAAGTCAATTACAACGAGTTCACCTGCAGCAACCAGAACATTCCCGACCAGACCGTCGCGAACAACTACATGAACGACGTGAACGCGAACGGCCTGCCCGCCTACAACTACGTCGAGCTGTTCAACGACCACCCGGGGACGTTCCAGGACATCCCGACCAACGACAGCGTCACGAACCAGGTCGTGAACTTCATCATGAGCAACCCGAACTACAAGGACAACACGCTCATCGCGATCGTCGAAGACGACACCCAGAACGGCAACAACGGCCCCGACCACGTCAGCAACACCTTCCGGGTGCCACTCGTGCTGGTCGCGTCGCCGCTGTACCTGAAGCAGCACTACGTCTCGCACGTCGCGTACACCACCGCCAATGTCCTGGCCGCGATGGAACGCGTCATGAACAACGTGCACCCCGGCATCATCAACTCGACCGACAGCCTCGGCCTGTCGACGTTCCCGATGACCTCAGCGGATCAGGCCGCGCTCGCTGACCCGCTCGAGGACTTCTGGATCCAGGGCACGACCCCGCTCTCGGCCACCGCCAGCGGCACTCCCGCCACCGGCAACGCTCCGCTGAACGTGTCGTTCACCGGAACGCCTCAGGGCGGCACGGCTCCGTACACCTTCAGCTGGAACTTCGGCGACGGGTCGGCCACGAGCACCGCTCAGAACCCGACCCACACCTACACCGCCGCCGGCACGTACAACGCGACGCTGACGGTTACCGATAGCGCCTCACCAGCTAACACCACGACCGCCGTCGTCACGACCAAGGTCAACGCGGTCGGCAACCCGCTGGCGGCCACGGCCACGGCGGTCCCGACCTCCGGCCAGGTCCCGGTGAACGTCGCCTTCACGGGCACCGGCACGGGCGGCACCCCGCCGTACTCGTTCAGCTGGAACTTCGGCGACGGCACGGCGGCCAGCACGGCCCAGAACCCGGGCCACACCTACAACATCGCGGGTAACTTCACCGCGACCCTGACGGTCACGGACAGTTCCTCGCCCGCGAAGACGGCCACAGCGACGGTCCCGATCTCGGCCACGCCGCTGCAGGGCGCGCCGCCGGGTCCGCCGACCGGGCTATCCGGAGCCGCCGGCAACGGCCAGGTCACCTTGAACTGGACGGCTCCGGCCAGCAACGGAGGCCAGGAGATCACCAACTACCGGGTCTACCGGGGGACGTCGAGCGGCAGCGAGACGTTGCTGACCACCGGCGGCTGCGCCAACCTGGCCGTAGTCCTCACCTGCACCGACACCGGTCTGGTGAACGGCCAGACCTATTTCTACAAGGTCACCGCCGTCAACCCGGCCGGCGAAAGCACGCAGAGCAACGAGGCCAGCGCGAGGCCCACCTCACCTACCTGCACGCCGGCCCAGCTGCTCGGCAACCCCGGCTTCGAAACCGGGACCGCGGCACCGTGGACGGCCAGCACCGGCGTCGTCAGCAACCACGCACAGGAACCGCCGCACAGCGGCACGTGGGACGCCTGGCTCGACGGCTATGGCACCACCCACACGGACACGCTGTCGCAAACGGTCACGCTGCCAACCGGCTGCACCAACTACAACTTCAGTTTCTGGCTGCACGTCGACACGGCCGAGACTTCCGCGACCACGGTCTTCGACACGCTCAAGGTGCAGGTCCTGAACAGTTCGGGCACCGTCCTGGCCACCCTGCACACCTACTCGAACCTTGATCATCTCACCGGCTACGCGCAGCACAGCTTCTCGCTCAGCGCCTACGCCGGGCAGAAGATCACGCTGAAATTCACCGGCGCCGAGGATTTCGAATTCCAGACATCGTTCGTAATCGACGACACCGCTATCAACACCAGCTGAGGGAGAATCCTCACCCGCAAAGGTCAAAAGCTCACGCAAATTTTATGCATAAAAAATTGCGGTGCTTTTGAACGTAGCTTTCCTGAGGCGAGCCCGGTTTACCCGGCCACCCGTGCCGTGATCAGGCCGGGCTCGCCGCAGTTCCAGCACAGCACCTCACCAGGCGAGACCTCAGCGTCCCGGCCCTCGATGTCACAGGTGTGGCAGGTATAAGCGGCGAGGATCGTTGCGGGCCCGGCGCGGCCGGTACCGGTAACCTGTGCCGACGGTCCGGCCACCGCCGCGAATTCTGCCGAAGTCATGCATAAGTTTTACCAGGTCGGCAGCGTAAACGATAAATTTTGCGGCTATGACCGTAAAACCGTCTGGCCCAGGCCGGCTCCGGCCCACACTAGCAGCACGCCGGCCAGCATCGAGCCCGCCAGATTGATCGCCGCCTGGCCGCGCGTTCCGGCGCGGGCCAGGACCAGCGAGTCCACCGCCCACGTCGAGTACGTCGTGTACGCGCCGATGATGCCGGTCTGCACGCCGGTCGCCAGCCAGTCCGGCCAGTGGCCACTGGCGTCGAGGCCGAACAGCAGGCCGAGCACGAACGCCCCGCTGAGGTTTACCACCAAGATGCCCACGGGAAACCGGGTATGGGCGCGCTCCTGGATCGCGCTGAACGCCGCCTGGCGAGTCATCGCGCCAACGAATCCGCCGACCAGCACGGCGAGCAACACCGTCACGACCGGCTCCTCGCTTCGGCAGGCTGGTCCTGCCCGGATCGCATCCGCTTGCGGACGCCCTGCACCAGAGCACCGCCCGCGACCGCGCAGAGCGGCGCCGCGACCAGACTGGCTACGGCGAACACCAGCGCCACCTCGGGATGCCCGGGCCAGGGCTGGTAGATCTGCAGTGACATCGTCGAGAAGGTCGTCAGCCCTCCGCAGAAGCCGGTGCCGATGGCCGCCTTGGTCAGGTCATGAGCGGGCCGTGCGGTCTCCGGGCTGGCGCCCGGAGACCGCACGGCTGGTGTTTGCCTACTCAGCGATCCCTTCGGCAGCGTGGCTACCGCACCCAGGATCACTGCCCCGACGATGTTCACCAGAAAGGTGGCGACCGGGAACACGTCCGATTGCGGCGGGATGGCCAGTGCCATCCCGTACCGGGCGGCCGTCCCTGCCGCGCCGCCGACACCGATGAACGCCAGCAGCTTGGCCCGGCTGATAAGAACGCCAGCTTGCCTTCCAGGATGGCGATCGCGAGCGCCCAGGACGTGCCGATGCCTTCGATGATCGCCAGCGCCCCCGCGATGCGAGCGATCGGAAGCTCAAGGGCTAGCAGCGCCCAGAACATCGCCCACAGCACCGCCCAGGCGAACCAGTTGATGCCGAGCCAGATGAGGGCCGTGTTCCCGTGTGCTGACTGCAGCGTGTACACCCCGGCCGGGATGGCCGTGATGGCGACGAACAGGCAGTACCAGCCGAACGCCCGTCCGCCCGCACCCAGGAACTGGTTGAACGCCACCCAGATGTAAGTGAACGCGAACAGCAGGATCAGGCCCGCGGCCCGGATGGATGACAGGTCACCGATCTTGTTGCCCTGGACCACGAGCGTGACCGAGACGACGATTCCGATGAAGCCTGTGAAGAGATTCAGTACCGCTACTTCGCGATTCTGAATGAACAGCGGCGACGCCTGCGATCTGCGCGTCGCCGCGACTACTTGCTCACCGGCAAGCTCGTGTCCTTCGGCCGCCTCGGCCGCGGTCACTCGAGATAGCCTCGTCGCGGCCGTTGCCTGACCGATCAACCAGATGCCATTGACGGCCAGCACCGCACCTACATACAGCAACACCACGCCTAGCAACATGGGATCTCAACTCTTTTCCCCCTAGCTGGCCGAAACGGCTCAGTGCAGCACCCATGGCGGCGTCGTCGACCGCTGATGCGGCATCTGGCGCCCCCGCTTCTGACTGACTACCTGTGGTTCGTGGGCACTCGCCTCCTCTGTTTCCATCGCCCGCCGCACTGGCGGGGCGAGCCGCGCGAGGCGCGGCGGGGTGAAGACCCGCCGAGCCTCACGCAGACAAGTCGGGCAGCTGGCCGCGGGGCCGACGTCGGCCATCGGCATCGACAGCTCGAAGGACCCGCAGTCACCGCAGCTGAAGACGTACATGGGCATGGCCGGCCTCAGCTTGTCATCGCGGCTGCGCCGTGATCTGCCATCTCCGGACCTTCCTTGTTCGGCTTGATGTCGAAGTCGAAGATCTCGGTGGGCAGGTACAACGAGCAGCAGGCGTTCGGGATGTCCACGACGCCGGACACTCGTCCCTCGATCGGAGCCGATCCGAGCAGCAGGTACGCCTGGTCGCCCGAGTAGCCGAACTTCTTCAGGTACTCGATCGCGTTCAGGCAGGCCCGGCGGTAAGCGATCGTGGCGTCCAGGTAGTGGTTCTTGCCGCCCTCGTCTACCGATACGCCGATGAACGTCATGAACTCGCTGTACCGCGGCTCGACCCGACCCGGTATGAGCACCGGGTTGGTCGTGACGCCGTACTTGGACATGCCGCCCTTGATGACGTCGACGCCGAAGTCGATGTACCCGCCCATCTCGATGGCGCCGCAGAAGGTGATCTCACCGTCTCCCTGGGAGAAGTGAAGGTCACCGCCGGACAGCTTGGCGCCGGGGACGTGCACCGGATAGAAGACCCGGCTGCCACGAGTGAAGTTCTTGATGTCGTGGTTGCCCCCGTTCTCGCGAGCCGGGACCGTGCGCGCGCCTTCGCGTCCGACCCGCTGGAGCTCGTCGCCTTGCAGCGTCCCGGCCAGAACGCCTTCCGGGATTGGCGGCAGCGCCAGCGGCGGTACCCGGTCCGGGTCCTGGTCGATCAGTTCCTGCTCGCGCCGGTTCCACTCCCCTAGCAGGCTCGCCGACGGCGCGGTCCCGAACAGGCCAGGATGCGTGATGCCCGTGTAACGGACGCCGGGAATGTGACGCGACGTTGCGTCCTGACCGTGGAAGTCCCAGATCGCCTTGTACGCGTCCGGATAGTGGTCGGTCAGGAAGCCCCCGCCATTTGCCTTGGCGAAGATGCCGGTGTAGCCCCACCCCTGGCCTGGTGCGTCGCCGCGTTCCTGCGGCGCCTGAACCGGGCCGAGCTCGAGAATGTCGACTACCAGCAGGTCGCCAGGCTCGGCGCCCTGGATCTCGACAGGCCCGCTCAGCATGTGGGCGACGGTGAGGTCGACGTCCCGAACGTCATTGGCCGAGTCGTTGTTGCCCAGCTGAGCATCGGTCCACTCCCGGCACTCCATCCGGAACTCGTCGCCGGGACGTACCGAGGCAGCCGCCGGGATATCTGGATGCCATCTGTTGTGCCCTGGTACAGCCTGGTCCGTCATGGACTTCGACTGGTCTACGCTGAATTTAACCTCAGGCATGGCAACTCCTTCTGAAGGAGGGCCGAATGTCGAGATTAGGAAAAACGGCCTATACCGGCGATGGTTATACCTGCCGTGCTCGGCCTGCCTCAGATCGGGCAAAGCCGAGTCCCCCGTTGGACTCCGTCCCCCCGCTTGATTGTCCCCTCATGGAAAGACTTCTCCTCCGATGCCGCCCTTGTCAATGGGAGGACCCCGACTGACCTGGGCTTGAACCGGAAAAACCGCGCCGCTCCATGGCACCCCACTCCGATTTTCGTATGAGCTGCCAGAATCCTTCGAGCCGCCAGAGATGCATCATCTGGCGAAATCCGAAACTCTCCGCGAACGCATAGCCGAGCAAACGCCGCAGGTCGCCCCAGGCTGGATAGCGGTTGAATGTCGCGTCTTCCAGGGCGATGGCACCAAGCGTCAGAAATTGTCCGTAAAGAATTGCCACAGCCAGGAACAAGACGAACCCGAGCGGTGCGATAACGCCGGCCACCAGGGCGGCCAGGGACACGCCGTATCCGGCCAGTTCGATCAGCGGCCCGAGCGCCTCGAACAGCAGCATCGAAGGCAAGGCGACCAGGCCGACCACCCCGTACCGGGGATTGCCCATCATCCGGCGATGGAGGTAGAGCGCTTCGATGAGCCCGCGGTGCCATCGGCTCCGTTGCCTTCGCAGGACCTTCGCGCTCGCGGGCGCTTCGGTCCAGCACACCGGATCGGGCACGTAGACGATCCGGTAAGGCTTTCCGCGCAGGCGGCAGACCCGGTGCAGGCGAAGCACCAACTCCATGTCTTCGCCGACGATGCCGGTTCGGTATCCGCCGGCCGCGATGACCATGTCCGTCCTGAAGATGCCGAAGGCGCCGGAGATGATCAGCAGGCCGCCGATCGCGCTCCAGCCGGTCCTGGCCGCGAAGAACGCGCGCGCGTACTCGATGACCTGGAACATCGGAAGCCGCTCGGCGGGCAGCCGAGCCTCGGCGACCCGGCCGGTCTCGATCCGGCATCCGTTGGCTATCCGGATGAGACCGCCGCTGGCGACCGTGCGGATCGGGTCCTCGACAAACGGCAACGCCGTCTTGACCAGCGCGTCCTGCTCGAGCATCGAGTCGCCGTCGACGGCGCAGAACAGCGGGTGGGACGCGAAGTTAATGCCCGCGTTCAGGGAATCGGCCTTTCCTCCGTTCTCCTTGTCGACGACGAGCAACCGCAGATCGCTGGCCGGAGCGTAGATGCCGCGCACTGGCATGTGCGGCAGGTAAGGCGGCGTCGGACGGGTGATGCGACGCAGGCCGAACTCCTTGGTGAGCCGCTCGATCGTGTCGTCGGCGGAACCATCGTTGATGACGACGATCTCGGTCCTGGGGTAATCGAGCGCGAGCAGGGAGCGAACGCTGTCCGCGATGCTCAGGCCCTCGTTGTAGGCCGGTACCAGGATCGACACCGCCGGAACCAGCGGTGACCTGACCCGTTCCCGCAGGCCGATCGCCTTCGTACGGACCGCGTACCGGTGAAGCTCGATCTCGGCGGCGACGAGCAGCCCGGTGTGCACGACGAGGAACGCCACGAAGAACGCGAAGACGCCAATACCGAACGTGATCATGACTGCAGGATCGCCTGAGCTTGCTCGCGAACCGGCTGCGCTGGCGACTGGGCGGCCTGCTCCAGGGCCAGACGGCCCTTGTGGCCCAGGCCGCACAGGGCGCTGGCGGCGGCGGTGCGCAGATCCCAGTCCTCGTGCCGGACCAGGGTCGCCAGGGAGCCGACCGCCGAGGGATCGCCGATCGAGCCGAGCGCCGTCACCGCCGCCGCTCGCGCGACCGGGGCGCGGTCTTCGTCCTCGGCGAGGACGATCAGCGGCGGAACCGCGTCTACGTCGCCGATCATCCCGAGGGCGCGGGCGGTTGCGGCCAGGTGCCTGTCGCCCGGCCTCTCGCCGAGGGTTCCCCGCAGCCTAGGAGCGTGCTGGGCGAGCCGAAGCTCGCCGATCACTGCCATCGCGATCGACCACACCGCGGCCGGTGCGCCGGGTGCGGCAGGATCGAGAAGCTGGTCAAGCGCCTCGGGGTGCTCCCGGCCAAGCGCGAGCACGATGTCCGCAACGGCGCCAGGGGCCGCGTCGACGTCGCGCATCACCGCCGCGAGGATCTCGGGCAGCGTCTCGGTTCCGCTCGCCTGGGCCAGCGCCCGCGCACACGTCATCCTGACCTGGACGTCCCGGTCGTGCAGGCCGGTCGCGAGCGCCTGGAGCGAGCGCTGGTTGGCGACGGCGGCCAGCGTCTCCGCGCCCCGGCGGCGGACGGCCCGGCGCCGTGAGCCCAGCTCGCTGGCGGCCTCGCTGACGTAGCCGAGATCATCCAGCAGGTGCGCCAGCGCCGCCCGCTCGCTGCCGCGCAGGTCGGTCATCGCCTCCAGCGCGACATCTCGCCAGATCGCCCGCTGCGCCGGGCGTGTTTCCGGCCCGACGCTGGCGTCGGCGGCAAGGTAGCTGGCGATGGCCAGCTCGGCGCAGGGACGGAGCTGGTCGACGCGGCGCTGGTTGCGCCGCAAGTGCACCCGCAGCGCGACGATGACGACGAGAAGCACGCATTCCAGCGCTGCCAGCGCCAGCACCGCGTCGCCGAGGTCACCGATCATGGCGCGGCGCGCTGCAGGGTGCGACGTACCCGGGCGGATAGCTCGTGCGGGCTGAACGGCTTCGGCATGTACTCATCCACCCCGAGGTCCAGCCCTCCCAGCACATCCTGCTCGGTCGTGCGTTCGGTGAGCATGACGATCGGTACCGCGCGGGTGTCCGGATCCGCGCGCAGTTCGCGGACCACCTCGAACCCGTCGAGCTTGGGCATGACCTTGTCGAGCACCAGCAGGTCCGGGTGCTCGGCCCGGACCGCGGCCAGCGCTTGCTCGCCGTCGGCGGCCTCGAGCACCTCGTAGCCGTCGGCGGCCAGGCGCGCCGCGATCAGCCTCCGAACCGTCGAGGAGTCCTCCGCGATCAGGATCTTCAAACTGCACCTCCGAGCCGTATGCGGCATGCCGCGGCGATGTCGTTCACCTGGATTTGCTGAAGCAATAGCTCGTGCCGGTCGTCGTCCGGGTCCAGGGTGCGCAGGGCCTGCTCGTACGCCCGCCTGGCGGCCGCGAAGTCCGACAGCGCGTCGTAGGCGCGGCCGAGGGCGAAGGCGGCGACCGCGAACCGGGAGTCCGCGTAGAGCGCGCGGCGCAGCGCGGCCGCGGCTACGCCCGGCTCGCCGGCCTCCAAGGCGACGAGGCCATGGATGAACTGAGCCTCGGCGTCGAGCGGATCCTGGCCGATCAGGGTCATGACCTGGTCGAGAGCGGCATTACGGTCGCCTAGGTCGGCGGCGCGGACGGCGGCGGTCAGCCGTTCGGCGCGCGAAGGCGGCGGGCCGGGAGGCTGAGCGGCGGCGAACTTAGGTTCCGGCACACGCCGGGCGGCCTGTTCTGCCCTGGGCCTTGGCGCACCCCCGGCGCGGGTCAGGGCGTCGGCCGCGCCGAGCACGATGATGCCGTTCTGGCTGAGCGATCGCTCCAGCTTGCCGGCTACCGATCCGGCGATGGGCGCGGCGAAGTAGATCAGCACGTTCCGGCAGACGACCACGTCGAAGCTGTCTTCCCCGAGCGGCGGCACCGGGTCGCGGACCAGGTTGTGCCGGCGGAAGCGAACCAGGCGGCGCAGTTCGCCGGTGACGACATAGCTCCCGTCCGGCTTCAGGTCGAAGTAACGCTGGCGCGACTCGGGGCCGAGCGCGCGAACCGACCGTTCCCGGTACCGGCCGGCCTCGGCCGCGGCCAGGGCGGACCTGGAGACATCGGTACCCAGGATCTCGACCGGCGCCGGAGCGGGCGCGAAGGCTTCGGTCGCGAGCAGCGCGAGCGTGTAGGCCTCCTCACCGCTCGCGCAGGCAGCGCTCCAGACCCGCACCGGGCCCGACCGCGATTGCTGGGCCCCTGACGCCAGGCTGTGCCAGGCGATCAGGTCCAGCTGGTCGCCGTCACGCAAGAACGCGGTCTCCTGGACGGTCACCTCGTCGATCAGCCGGTCAACCAGGTCGCGGTGCCGGCCAGGCTCCTTCGCCACCCGGGCGAAGCCGCCGGCACCGAGCCCTGGCGCGGCCCGCTCGATCGCGCCCTGAAGCGCGGCCTGCCTCGAATGCGAGATCGTGATCCCGGTCTCCCGCCGGACGAGGTCAGCGACAGCGGCGAGCTCCTCGCTCATCGAGGTTCACCTAGCGGTGAAGGCCGCAGCCGGCGCAACCGGTCCGCGATCTGATCCGGGGGCAGCACCGCGTGCGCGCCGGCCTCAGCGGCGGCCTTCGGCATGCCGTAGATCGCCGACGACGCCTCATCCTGGGCGATCACCAATCCGCCGCGTTGCCGCACCGCCGCCGCGCCGACGGCTCCGTCGGCGCCCATGCCGGTGAGCACGACGGCAACGCCAGACCGCCCCGCTGCCGCCGCGATGCTGGCGAACAGGACGTCGGCCGAAGGCCGGTAGGGTCCTTCCGGCTCGCCCCGGTCGAGTCTCAGCCGGCCGTCGGCCCGCACGGTCAGCTGGGCGCCGTCGGGCGCGATCCAGGCGCCCGGCGCGAGCCACTCGCCGTCGGTGACGACCCGGACCGGCAGGCGCACGGTGCGCCCGAGCCACCGCGCGAGCTCGGCGCTGAATCCGGACGTCAGGTGCTGGACGACCAGCAACGGAATCGGGTAGCCGGCCGGCAGCGCCTGGAGAAGACCGGCCAGCACATGGGGACCCCCGGTCGATGCGCATACGCCGATGACCGCCGCCGGGCGGGCGGTGACCTCGCCCGAGGGGTCGGAACGGAGCCTGGCTCGCGGGTGACGCAGCACCCGGGCGCGGCTCAGCAGCCGCACGCGCTGCCGGAGGGCGGCGCCAGCCGCGCCGGCCGGATCGCTGAGGTCAAGGTCGGCCTTCGCGATGGCGTCGAGCGCGCCAGCGGCGAGCGCGGCGGCGGCCTGGTCGCGCCGGTCGCCCCCGGTCGACAGCAGCATGAGGATCGGCAGCGGATGCGCGCTCATGATCTCCTCGACCGCCCGGAGCCCGTCCATGCCTGGCAGTTCGAGGTCCATGGTGACGAGGTCAGGCGCTATCCGGGGCAGGGCTGCGATCGCGTCCTCGGCGGTATCGCACGTGGCGGCGACCGTAATGTCATGGTCGTGCTCGAGCACCCGCCGCAGGGCCGCGGCGTACGTCGGCGAGTCCTCGCAGACCAGTGCCTTGGTGGCAGCCGCCTTGGGTTTGGTTACGGCAGGCTTGGTTACGGCAGGCTTGGTCACGGCAGGCTTGGTCACGGCAGGCTTGGTCACGGCGACCGCCGGCCGACCAGGCGCTCGACGGTAGCCAGCAGTTCGTGCTGGTCGAAACTGTGCTTCGACATGTAAGCGTCAGCGCCGGCGTCGATCCCCAGGCGCCGATCTTCCTGCGAGGCGTGCGAGGTCACGATCACGACCGGCAGAGATGACCGCGCGGGGTCGGCCCTGATCGACTTGGTCAGTTCGAGCCCGTCCAGTCCGGGCATCTCCAGATCGGTCACTACCAAAGCGATGTCGGCGTCGCGGCGCAGTGCCTGCAGCGCCTCCCGGCCGTCGCGCGCCGTGACGACCTGGTATCCGGCGGCCTGGAGTATGGTCCGCTGAAGCTCGCGGACGGTGAAGGAGTCCTCGGCGACCAGGATCTTCGACGCGGCGTCCGGTTCGCTGGCGGTCTGAGTGACCGCGGTCGGGCCCTGCTGCCGCTGCCGCCTGGCGGCGAACGACGGTTCGACGAGCAGCGCGATCCTCCCGTCGCCGAGGATCGCGGCGCCCAGATAGCCGCCGATGCCCGCCAGCAGCGGGCCGAGCGGTTTTACGACGACTTCCTGCTGGCCGATGAGCGCGTCGCAGCTGACGATCGCGCGGCTGCCGCCAGCCGAGATGAGCAGCGCGGGAGCATTCTCGGCCAGCGGCCGCGCCGTCGCGCCGATGGCGGCGGCGAAGTCGGTGACGGGAATCACGCGGCCACGGACCTCCACGCACGGCCTGCCACCGAGCGCGTGGTCCGGCTGACCAGGAAGGACTTCCTCCACCGCGGCGAGCGGCACCCCGAAGACGGCGGCGTCCCTTTCGAACAGCAAGACTTCGAGCAAGGCCATGGCAAGGGGCAGCAGCAAGATGACCTCGGTGCCCAGGCCCGGGGTGCTGCGAATCTCGAGGCTGCCGCCGAGCGATTCGACGTAGGTCTTGATTGCGTTCATGCCGACGCCGCGGCCCGCCAGGCCGGTCACCTCACCGGCCGTGCTGTACCCGGCCCGGCCCAGCACCTCGGCGAGCGATCCCTCCCGCCTCGCCTCGGCCAGGACCTGCTCGCTGACTCCTTGCCCGTCGTCGCTCACCGCGATCTCGACCTGGCTGCCGCGTGGTTCGGCCCGCAACTCGATCCGGCCCCGCTCCGGCTTTCCGGTTGCCAGCCGGGTCCGCGGCGTCTCGATGCCGTGGCTGACGGCATTTCTCAGCAGGTGCGTCAGCGGCTCAGGCAGGCTCTCCAGGATCAACCGGTCGAGCTCGGTGTCCGATCCGGTGATGGTCAGCTCGACATCCTTGCCCGCCTGCCTGGCCATGTCGCGGACGGTACGGGGCAGCGGCCCGGCGATGACGCTCAGCGGCAGGGTCCGCATGTTGATGGAGATGTCTTTCAGCTGGTCCAGCGTGCGGTCACCACCCGCCAGCACGTCGACGATCTCCTGGGGTGCGGCCAGGTCGCCAAGGGCGTGGGCCAGCGCACGACGGTCCTGAACCACCTCGCCGACGAGGTTCAGGAGCGAGTCGATTTTCTCCGCCGATACCCGCAACGGACGCGATTGCCTTGGACGCTGTTCTGGTCTGGCGACCGCTGGCTGCGAGTCCTGGCGTTGCTCACCGGCGGCCTGGATCCAGGACTGGCGGTCGGCGAGTTCGGCGACGACAGCCTCGACTTCGGCTTCCGCGTCGGCTTCGGCGACCTCGCCGGTGACCTGCTGGCGCACGGTCGCCGTCGCGCGCAGCAGCAAGGTTTCGAGCCCGGCCGGCATGGCCCCGCCGTCTCGGGCCAGGGCGAGCACATCTTCGATGCCATGGGTGACGGCTTCGATGCGGGGCATCCCGAGCATCGCCGCGCCGCCCTTGATGGTGTGCGCGTGACGGAACAGCGTGTCGATCGCCTCGGCATCGGCCCGGCCGGGGCCAGCACTGTGGTGGCCAGCACTGTGGTGGCCAGAACTGGCGGACTCGATCGCGAGCAGCACCGCATCCATCTCGTCGAGTCGCTCGATCGTCTCGTCGACGAAGATCTCCGCCGGGTCGGCTCCAGCGCCAGTCATGGCAGGACGGCTCGCATCGAGTCAGTCAGAGCTGCCTGGCCCGCCGAAGTCGCGGCCCACTCGATCGCCCGGGCCACGTCGATGAGGCCGATCAGGGCGCCGTCGGCCAGCACCGCACCGAGCAGAACGGGGGACTCGGACTCCTCGGTGGCCTCTGGCAGCTCGGTTACTCCGGTCACGTCGTCCACCGCGAAGCCGACGCGGAGATCACCGACGGCCGCCACCAGGAGCCGGCCCGGAGGGGCGCTTCGCTCCAGCCGGAGCACGGCCGCGAGGTCCACCACCGCCAAGATGAAGCCGTGCAGGAGCCGCACCCCGAGAATCTGCCCGGGCGCGCGCGGTATCGCAACGACCTGGCCGAGCGCCGCCACCTCGATGACGTTCGCGATCGGCATCGCGTAGACCTCGCTGGCCACGTCGAACCGAAGGTAAACGGCCACTGGGCGACCTTGGCGAACGTAGCCCGACCAGCCGCGACGCCCCGCCTGGACCGACACCGTTGCGACGACCGCTCATGGCCGCACCGCCATCCGCGCCCCGCGACCATTCCCGCCCTGGCGACCGTCCGCGCCTCCGGTGCCATCCGCACCCCTGCGGCCATTTCCACCCCCGCGGCCATTTCCACCCCCGCGGCCATCTGCGCCCCAGCGACCATCCGCGTCCGAGCGGGCATCGGCGCCTGCGCGGCCGCTCGTGACCTCGGCGCCGCGGTTGAGGGCAGTTTCGATCTCGGCGACCAGGCCTTCTAGCCGTTCGGCCGATGCCGCCCACTGGACCTGCTCGGCGGCGAGTTGATCGGCGGCCTGGCGGATCTGCTGGATTGCGCCATCGACCTGGTCAGCGGCCGACTTCTGCTGCTGGGTGGCGAGAATCGACTCCTGCAGCATCGTCGAGGTCGACGCCATTAGTTCACCGACCTCCCGAGCGTGCCTCGTACCCTGCTCGGTGGCCATGATGGTCGCGTTCGTCTCGTCCTGGACCCCGCTGATGATCGAGCTGATCGAGTCGGTTGAGCTAATGGACCGCTCCGCGAGCTTGCGTACCTCGGCAGCGACGACCGCGAATCCCTTGCCCGCCTCGCCCGCTCTGGCGGCCTCGATAGCCGCGTTCAGCGCGAGCAGATTGGTCTGCCCGGCGATGTCATTGATCAGTTCGAGGATCTCGCCGATCTTCTGCGCTCGCTCGCCAAGGGACAGCGCCCGTTCGGCGATCGCCTCGACCTTCTCCTGCATGTCAGCCATGGTGTCGCCGGTGCGGGTCGCCGCGTCGGCGACGGCATTCATGTTGTCGGCGATGGAACCGGCGGCCGTGGCCAGTTCCTCGATCGTCGCCGAAGTCTGGGCGACGGCTGCCGACTGTTCGCTGGTCACCGCCGCGGCGTTCTTGGCCGCCCCGCGCAATTCCTCGGACACATGCGCAAGCACAGCCGACGTCGATCGCAGCCGGTCGAGCAGGTCATCGCGATCGCCGAGCCTGGCGAGCGCCTCCGATAGTTCTTCCTCGCGACGGCTTGAGCGCCGGAGCAGGCGCTGCGCGAACAAGGTGAACGCCACGCCGATGAGGATCACGATTATTCCGGCGACCACCGCCGCGACGCGTGCTCCGCTCCGCGCGGAAACACTCGCCGATTGGGCAATGGTGGCGCTGCGCTCGTCCTGATTTACCAGCACCTCGAGCGGGGCGGTGACATTACCGGCGATGAGTTCGAGGCGGCGAATCTCCGCGACATCGCGAGCCAGTCCCCGGCCGGCCAGAGCCTTGGCGTGCAGAAACTCTGAGTAGTAACGCCGCTGCCCCACCACCGCGCTATTCCTGGTCCGAACGGCCAGCGGAGTCTCGTCCGTGCCCACGGTCGTAGCCGGCAGCCGGGCCGCGATCGAGGTGAACTGACCGTGTGATGTCGCCACCTGGGCGAGCGCACGAGGAGACGGCCGGTCCAGGTAGGCATAGATCGCGAGGCGCTCCTGCGCGAAGTCGCCGATGATGGCTTCCGCCCGGCGCGACTCGATCTGGGTGTCAAGCGCCGTCGTGGACCGCGACAAGGCATCCTCATAGCGCCAGGCGGCGATCGCGATCGCCGCGGCGATCAGTGCCATGGCGAAGACGCCGGCGGCGGCAACTAGGCGCGTCGAAGTCGCGAATCCACTGCGCATGAAGCTCTGGCACCTGTCTGTGTATCGGCGGAGCCTCAATAGGCCGCCTACCCCAGCCCTAGAGGCACTACAAAGAGTTACCAATATTGACCGTTCGTAATCATGGCGTTGTTGACTCACCGAGCTGACGGGTTCGCGGCCCGGCGAGCAGTACGGCCGTTACCGCCCTAGCCCCTCACGCCCCTCACGCCTCACGCCGCTCACGTCTTCACGCCGCTCACGTCTTCACGCCGCTCACGCCCGTCACTTCCGTCACACTGCTCACGCCGCTCACACCGCTCACACCGCTCACACCGCTCACGCTTCACACCGCTCACGCCGCTCACGCCTCAGGCCGCTCACACCTCACGCCGCTCACGCCGCCACTTACCTGGCCAGCCTGGTGCCAGGGACCTCGGCAAACGGCCCGGACCGGCATCCCCGCCCCCGGGCTCACTTCCCCCTGATTGCGGTTCACCTGCCACCGCTTGCGCTGACTTCCCACCGCTTGCGCTGACTTCCCACTGCTTGCGCTGACTTCCCACTGCTTGCGCGGGGATAAAACACCCTAAGACCGACATAACGACGGCGCAATGGGTGGCAAGTCAGCGCAATCGATGGCAAGTGCGCCCGAACGGATGGTAGGTGGGCCCGAGCGGGTGGGAGGTGGGCGGCAATCAGG
>Ga0134128_10004561_pt1 | contig 16924 bp, 10 predicted proteins | sample KB31754_FD_96462 | JGI IMG/M metagenome (GOLD analysis project Ga0134128, IMG submission 96462) | Terrestrial soil microbial communities with excess Nitrogen fertilizer from Kellogg Biological Station, Michigan, USA - KB3-175-4 | ecosystem: Environmental > Terrestrial > Soil > Unclassified ...
CGCGCTCAAAGACAAGATCAACCAGATGATCATCAACCTGCGCGAGACGACGCAGAAGAACGCCGAGCAGGACTGGCTGAAGACGAACCTCGCCAAGTTCAGCTCGATGATGCAGGGGCAGAAAAATCTGGAGACGGTGTCGCGCCTCATCATGAGCGAGCTGACGCCGCTCATCTCCGCGCACTACGGCGCCTTCTTCATGATGGACGCCGAGGGGGAAGAGCCGGTCCTCAAGTTGACCTCCACCTACGCCTACCGCGAGCGCAAGGGGGTGGGGAACCGCTTCAAGCCCGGCGAGGGGCTGGTCGGACAGTGCGCGCTGGAGAAGAAGACCATCCTGCTCACGCGGGTGCCGCACGACTACATCCAGATCAGCTCCGGTCTCGGCGAGGCGCCGCCGCTCAACATCGTCGTGCTGCCGGTGCTGTTCGAAGGACAGGTCAAGGCGGTGATCGAGCTGGCCTCCTTCCACGTCTTCAGCCCCATCCATCAGCTGTTCCTCGATCAGTTGATGCAGTCGATCGGCGTCGTGCTCAACATGATCGGCGCCAACATGCGGACGGAGGAGCTGCTGCAGCAGTCGCAGTCGCTCACCCAGGAGCTGCAGTCGCAGTCGAACGAGCTGACCACGCAGCAGGCGGAGCTGCGGCGCACGAACACCGAGCTGGAGAAGCAGGCGCTCGAGCTGGAGGAGAAAGCGCGCCTCCTGGCCGAGCAGAACACGAAGGTCGAGGTCAAGAACCGCGAGGTCGAACAGGCGCGGCGCTCGCTGGAGGAGAAGGCCGAGCAGCTCTCCACCACCTCCAAGTACAAGTCCGAGTTCCTGGCCAACATGTCGCACGAGCTGCGCACGCCGCTCAACAGCTTGCTCATCCTGGCCAAGCTGCTGGCCGACAACGCCGAGACGCACCTCTCCGCCAAGGAGGTGGAGTACGCGAAGACCATCTACGCCTCGGGCGGGGACCTGCTGACGTTGATCAATGAAATCCTCGACCTCTCCAAGGTGGAGGCGGGGAAGATGCCGATCGATCCGCGCGACATCCACCCCACCGAGATCGCCGACTTCGTCGACCGCTCGTTCCGCCCGCTGGCCGAGCAGAAGGGGCTGGGGTTCTCCGTCGACGTCGAGATCGGCGTGGCGCGGTCGCTCTACACCGATCCTCAGCGCCTCCAGCAGGTGCTGAAAAACCTCCTGGCCAACGCCTTCAAGTTCACCGCCGACGGGTCGGTCACCCTCCGGATCCACCGGCCGGAGCCCGACACGCACTTCTCGAACCCCTCGCTCGCCTTCGAGCGCGTGGTGGCCTTCTCCGTCGTCGACACGGGGATCGGGATCCCGGAGAACAAGCAGGGGCTCATCTTCGAGGCCTTCCAGCAGGCCGACGGGACGACCAGCCGCCGCTACGGCGGCACCGGCCTCGGCCTCACCATCTCGCGCGACATCGCCCGCCACCTGGGCGGGGAGATCCACGTCGAAAGCCGGCCGGGCCAGGGGAGCGTCTTCACCCTCTACCTGCCCGAGCGCTACATCGGCTTGCCCGCCCCGGACGAGGAGCGCGGTGCGGGTCGGCGGGAGCTCGAGCGCTCGGCGACGCCGCCCAGCGTCCCGCAGTTCGCGGCGCTCGAGCCGTCGGTGCTGGCGGCCATCGCCGGGCGCCGGGTGCTGGTCGTCGACGACGACGTGCGGAACGTGTTCGCCATGACCAGCGCGCTCGAGGCCGCGGGGCTCGAGGTGGTCTACGCCGACAACGGGCAGGCGGGCATCGATACGCTGGCCGCGGACCCGGAGATCGATCTCGTGCTGATGGACGTGATGATGCCGGGCAAGGACGGTTACGAGACGATCCGGACCATCCGCGCCAACCCCGACTGGCACGAGATGCCCATCGTGGCGGTGACCGCCAAGGCGCTGGAGGACGACCGCGACAAGTGCCTCGAGGCGGGGGCGTCGGACTACCTGCCCAAGCCGGTCGACGTGAACCGGCTGCTCAACCTCATCCGCCACCTCGCGGCCGCGCCGGAGGGACCGGAGGCGTCCTGAGGTGAACGTGCCGGAGTCGCCCCCACCGTCCAGCGCCGGCATCCTGCTGGTGGACGACCACCCGGCCAACCTGGTGGCGCTGGAGGCAATCCTCGCGCCGCTCGGGCACGAGCTGGTGACCGCCTCCTCGGGCAAGGAGGCGCTCCGGCACCTCCTGCGGCGCGACTTCGCGCTCATTCTGCTCGACGTGCAGATGGCGGGCATGGACGGGTTTCAGACCGCCAGCCTCATCAAGCAGCGGCCACGCAGCCGGTACGTCCCGATCATCTTCATCACCGCGGTCGGGCGCGACGCGGCTCACGTTTTCCGGGGCTACTCCGAGGGGGCGGTCGACTACCTGGTCAAGCCGTTCGATCCCGACATCCTGCGCTCCAAGGCGCAGGTCTTCGTCGATCTCTACCTCAAGGGCGAGCAGATCAAGGCGCAGGAGCGCCTCTTGCGCGAGCACGAGCGGGTGGCGCTCGAGCGCGCCGGCCAGGAGAGGTACCGCAAGCTCCTCGACAATCTACCTCAGAGCATCTGGGCGGTGGACCCGGATGGGCAAATCACCTTCTGGAATCGGGCCGGGCTCGAGTACCATGGGCACGGCAGCGCGCCGGCGGGCAACGAGTCGTTGTGGGCCGCATTGCACCCCGACGACCGCGAGGGCGCGCGCGACTCCTTCAGCGAGGGGATCGCGCGGCAAGAGCCGTTCGAGCGCCAGGTCCGCCTGCGCCGTGCCACCGACGGCCGCTTCCGGTGGCACCTGGCACGGGTGGTCCCCGAATGGTCGAGCGACGGCGTGCTGGTCGGGTGGATCGCCAGCGCGACCGACATCGAGGACCAGAAGAGGGCCGAAGAGACCTTGCGCGAGGCGATCGGCCTGCGCGAGGACTTCCTCTCGGTCGCCTCGCACGAGCTGCGCACGCCGCTCACCTCGCTGCGCCTCGAGCTCGAGAACCTGACGCGGTTCGCGCGCCGGAGCACGGGCGAGACCGCCGCCGGCGTCGTGGGGCGCGTGCAGCGGATCGACACCCAGGCGGCGCGCCTCAATCACCTGATCGACGAGCTGCTCGACGTGTCGCGCCTGGCCGCCGGACGCCTGGAGCTGCAGATCGAGGAGGTCGACCTCGGCGAGGTGGTCAGCGAGGTGCGGGCGCGCCTGGCCGATGAAGCGCAGCGCCGCGGCTGCGCCATCTCGGTGCGCGCCGCCGAGAAGGCCGTCGGCGCCTGGGACGCCAGCCGCCTCGATCAGGTGATCACCAACTTGCTGTCGAACGCCATCAAGTACGGCGCCGGCAAGCCGATCGAGATCACCCTCGAGGCCGTAGAAGATCGGGTGCGCTTGGCCATCCACGACCACGGGCTCGGTATCCCCCTCGAGGACCAGGATCGGATCTTCCGCCGCTTCGAGCGCGCCGCTTCGAGCCGGAACTACGCCGGCATCGGGCTCGGCCTCTGGATCGTCAAGCAGATCGTCGACGCCCTGGGCGGCGCCATCAGCGTCGACAGCCGCCCCGAGCGCGGCTCCACGTTCACCGTCGAGCTGCCGCGTCGGCGAAATCCGGCCCCGGCCTCGCTGGGGGCGGCGCGCGCCCAGGTAACCCAAGGCGCGAATTGACCGGCGCCGGGCGCCGCCGATCGAAGACGGCGCCCCTCATCACCGACAGGCGGGCCGCCGCCCTCGTTTCTGGCTGGTGGACAACGTGGTGCTGCGGCTCGTGCGCAACGCGGCTCGTGCGCTTTACGAACGGTTGCTGGGGTCACGCAACGACGTGGGGCTCGTTGCCGCTAACTTGACAGACGACAACAGTCCCGCACACCGCCGCGCTTCGGGCGATCCAGGCCCCTGAAAAACTCCTTTTGGGGGGATACGCTCGGCCGCCACGTTGTGTTACTGTCCAAATCAGCCGAGATGAGGGTCGTCAAGGCAGTCGCGGTTCGTGAGCCGTGGGCGTCGCAGATAGTCGCCGGCGCCACGACCACCGCTTTCAAGAGCTTCCGCACGCCTTACCGAGGCGAGATCCTGATCGTCTGCGACGAGGAGCCCTGGTACGGCGTGGCGCTGGCCGAGCTGACCGACGTTCAGGCCATCACCCGCGAGATGAACGCCCCGCTGCTCCGCGGCTACGCCTGGCAGTTCCGGAACGTCGTGGAGCTGACCCGCTTCCCGGCCCTGCACCGGTCCGGGCTCTACACGGTGGAGGTCCCCGAGGGGGCGCTGCCCGCGCCGCTCCAGGCGATCTTCCCGCCGACGAACGCGCTGCCGGCGGTCAATCAAGAGGTGAAAGAGTCGATCAAGATCGCGGTGGCCGGCGACCTGCGCCTGGCGCGCGCCGGCCTGCGCCGCGCCCAAGGCGGCCTGCGCGAGCTGACGGTGCCCCCGGGCGAGGGGTTCGAAGAGTCGCCCGACACGATGAAGCGGTTCGCCGGCGCGGTGGAGTCGATCCTCCGCCAGACCGAGGATCTGGTCACCGACATGGTTCGCCTCGATGCCCTCTGGCGGCGCGAGCTGGCGCCGCCGACCACCGACGCCGACGTGATCGCCGACCTGGGGAGCTCCCAAACGTCGCCGAGCTGGCGCCGGTCCCGGCTCGACATCCTGGTCGTCGAGGACGAGCCGAAAATGGCTCGTGGGCTGCAACGGTCGCTCTCGGTCGATCACGACGTCCGCATCGCTTCGTCGAAGCGCGACGCGCTGGAGCAGCTGCGCGAGCGGCCGCCGCACGTGCTGCTCTGCGATCACCGCCTCGAGTGGCAGAAGACAGACGACCTGTTCGAGCACGTGCGCGATCACTACCCGCGCGTGCGCCGGGTCCTCTATTCGTTTTCGCACCTCGAGGTCTGGAACGACCTCCTGCAGCGCAAGCTGGTCGACGCCGTGGTCCCCAAGTCGGCGCCCCGGAACGCCCTCCTGGCTGCTCTTTTTTAAGGTCCGGGCCTTGCCCCTTCGGGCCTCGGGGCCTTGGCCCTCGGGCCTTCGGCCCGGGCCTTGGCCCTTTCTCGCCCCTGACGCGCGTGAACCCACCTCGCGCGCGCGTCGTACCTCGCGTCCCGCCCGGGCCTTGCGTCCGCTTGCGGACTTTTTTCGGCGCGTAGCCTGCCCTTGAAATTGTGAACGCAGGCTACGCGCCGAAAAAAGTTACGTGCGGCCGGCAGCGGTTGGTCGAAGGGTAGCGCTCGAGACGCACGTAACCTAGGTCGCCTATGCTCGGGGGCGACGGGGGCGACCGGGGGCGACGGAGGCGACGGAAGCGACCGGAGCGATCGGGGCGAGGGAGCGACCGGGGCGACGGGGGCGACCGGGGGCGACGGGGGCGACCCGGGCGACCGGGGGCGACCGGGGCTTCGGGCTCGGCCAAAGAAGAGGCGGAGGCGGAAGGGGGGTCAACCAGCCCGGGGGAGCTCGACATAAAACCGGGTCCCGCGCGAGGCCCGATCGAGCTCGATCTTTCCGCCCAGGCGCTCGACGATCTCGTGCACGATCGGCAGGCCGAGGCCGGTGTTGGTGCCGCCGGTCTTGGTCGAGAAGAAGGGCTCGAAGATGCGCGCCGCCACGTCTTCCGGGATGCCGCGCCCGGTGTCCTCGACGACGAAGCCGCAACGGTCGGCCTTGCCCAGGGTGGTCACCGTGATCTGGTTCTTTTCAGGCGCCCCGGGCTCGATGGCCTCGTAGGCGTTGAGCAGGAGGTTCACGATCACCTGCGTCAGCTGTGTCGGCTCGCCGCGCACGAAGCCCTTGTGCGTGGTGTCGAGGATCAGGCGGGCGCGCTCGGCGATGCGCGGGCGGACGATGCCGGCCGCCGTCTGGATGGCGCGGTCGAGGCTGGTGCCCCCGTCGCTGGAGGGCAGCGGGACGTCGCCCTGCCGGAACTGCTCGATGCGGCCCACCAGATCGATCGCCGACTCGTGCGCGTCGTTGAGCGCCGGCAGCAGATCGCTGGCCACGCGCGGGACGTCGGGGTCGGAGGTGGCGGCCATGCGCGCCAGCTGGCTGACGCCGTCGACGACGAAGCCGAGGTTGTCGCGGATGCCGATGGCCGGCGAGACCACCTCGTGCAGGATCCGCCCGAGGAGGTAGGTGGTGGTCGACTGCTGCTCCTGCTGCAGGAGACGGATCTGCAGGTCGCGGGTGACGGTCACCAGCTGGAAGGCGTCGATGCCGGCGCGGACGGCGTCGGCCAGCTCTTCCTCGCGCCAGGGCTTGATGAAGTAGCGGCTCACCTGGCCGCCGTTGATGGCGGCCACCACCGATCCGATGTCCGAGTAGGCGGTCAGGATCATGCGCACCACGTCCGGGAAGCGCTGCTTGACGGTCGCGCACAGCTCGGCGCCCGACATCTCGGGCATCCGCTGATCGGCCAGCAGCACGGCCACCGGCTCGCGCGCCAGGATCTCCAGCGCCTCGCGCCCCGTCCCCGCGGTCACCACCCGAAACCGGGTCTTGAAGCTCATCCGGAAGGCGTGCAGGTTGCGCGCGTCGTCGTCGACGTAGAGGACCGCGGAGTGGGGGATGCCTGGGTTGGTGCTCACGGCTGCATTATTTCCCGACGGTGACTGGGCAGCCAGAGCTTGAAGCAGGCGCCCCAGCCGGGCGCTGCGACCAGGTCCAGCGAGCCGCCGTGATCGTACGCGACTTGCCGGCTGAAGTGCAGTCCGAGGCCGGTCCCCTCGCCGACCTCGCGGGTGGTGAAGAAGGGATCGAAGATCCGCTGGGTGAGATCAGGGGGGATTCCCGGGCCGCTGTCGGCGACCAGGATCTCCACCCCGTCGCGCTCGGGCCGGGAGGCGACCCGGACGCGCCCCCCCTCGCCGGCGGCGCGCACGGCGTTGTCGAACAGGTTGAGGAAGATCTGATTGAGCGCGGGCGGGCGTCCCAGGATTGCGCCGCGAAACCTGAAGTCGCGGTCGAACGAGACGCGTTGAGTCCGGTGCGAGAGCAGCCGGATGGCGGCCTCGATCCCCTGGTGCGGATCCCAGGGCTCGACGCCGCGATCCGTCCGCCCGACGTCCAGGAGATCGCCGACCAGGCGCGCGATCTGGTCGCCAGCGTCGATGGCGATCTGCACCGAAGTCAGGCAGTCCGGGTCGCCGTTCATTTCGGTCAGGTACTGGCGTACGGGGCCGAGGCCGTTGACGATGGCGTTGGCAGGGTTGCGCACCTCGTGCGCCAGGCCGGCCGCCAGCGTTCCCAGCACGGCCAGCTTCTCGGTGTGAACGCGCTTTTCCGTCGCCATGCGCAGCTCGGCGGTCCGTTGCTCGACCCGCGCGTCGACCTCGGCCTTGGCCTTCTGCAGCTCGACGAAGCGGCGCTCGGTGGTGTCGAGCGCGGCGGTGAGCGCCAGCGTGTGCTCCTGCACGAACGTCTGCAGCTCGCGCCCGTGGGCGCGCAGATCGAAGATACGGCCGAGCGCGCCGCCCGCCACCAGCGCCACCAGGGCCGTCGGCAGGCCGTGCACCGGGAGCAGGGCGAGCGCGGCTCCGACCGCCAGGCCGACCAGGAGGCCGCGCATGGACGCCCGCTCGACCCAGCGGACGCGGTAACGGCAGCACTCGCCGCCGCGCGACTGGCACTCGGCCTCGTCCACCCGGGCGGCCGGCAGCTTCCAGAGCGTCGGCCCGGCCGCGATCTGCGCCTTGCGCAAGAAGCAGATGAGCGGCGAGCGCGCCTTGTGTGCCGGCTGCGAGGGGCGATAGACGATCTCCGCCGATCCGCGCCGGACGCCGCTGACGGTGACCGTGCTGACCTTGGTCATGCGGGCGACCAGCTGCGGGAGCGCGCCGTAGCCGACGCGCGGCGATCCGAAGGCGCGCATGACCGGATAGAGGACGCCGAGCGCGCGCGGCGAAAAGGTGGCGCGGGTGACCCGCTCGGCGAGCGCCTCGGCGCCGACCCGGCCGGCCAGCCAATCGCACAGGTCTTCGCAGAAGCGCAGCGAGACCCAGTTCGATTCGTCGCGGAGCTCGGCGCGCTCGAGCTCCCAGCGGCCGAGGAGCTGATCGAGCCCGGCGTCGAGCTTCTCCGCCTCGGCGAGGTCGAGCAAGGGCGTGAGGAACCGGCAGCTCACCTCGTGGGCGAGCGCCGAACGCTCGGTCGCCGCTGCAGCGAAACCGGTCATCTCCCGGCAAGCCTAACCGAATCCGTCGTTCTGCAAAGCCTGGCGTGGAAGCCCGCCGTGGCGGCGCCTTCAGGCCGCCTCCGGCAGCCGCGCCGAGCGCCCCCGCAGCCGCGCCTGCAGGAGGCCGTACTTGTCGGCCACGTAGCGCTGGTACTCGGCGATCCCCAGGCGGTGCAGGGCGAAGAACGTGCAGGCGGCGACCGGCTCGAAACCCGCCGAGCGCACGGGCGCGTCGTCGATGCCGGACGGCAGGAAGAGGAAGCGTTTGGGCGGGTCGCCCGGCAGCGGCGTCGAGCGGGCCAGCTCGGCCAGGGCGCGCCGCTTCGAGCCGTCCGCGTCGGCGTCGGGGACCACCGGCAGCAGGAACGAGGCCGAGAGGAGCCCGCTCAGCGACAGCCCCGGCGAGGCCGTCTCCCGCAGCAGCACGGCGACGCAACGGTCGTCGGCGAAGGCCCCGAAGGCGTGGCGGGTCCGCTCGAGGCCCAGCTTGGCGTAGGCGGCGCGCGTCTTGGGGATCTCGATCTCGCCCGCGCAGAGGCCGAGCGCGCGGGCACAGACCGGGTCGAGCTGGCGCGCCCCCGCGTTCTCGATCAGCGCCTCGTCGCGACCGCGCAGCCGCCGGATCCACGACGGCTTCGCGTCGGGCTCGGGCGCGGCGGGCGCCGCGTAAAGCTCCATCCGCGTGGCGCCCCGGTGCGCGGGCGCCGTCTGTGTGAAGAACGAGGTGACCAGGCCGTGCATCGCCTTGGCGCTGGCGTCGATCACGCCCGCGATGTATTCGCCGTCGCGCCGGTGGGCCGCGAGGCGCATCAGGATCCCGTGCAGCTGTCCGGCGCCGGCGGGGACGGCGCCCGAGGCCACGGCGTTGTGCTGAAACATCCAGGTGCGCTCGTAGGCGCGGACGGAATTCAGCGTGGCGCCGATGCCCCCGCGCCAGGGGACGATGGCGGTCCGCATGAGACCGGCCGCGCGGTCGTGGGCCAGCTTCCAGGTCCGCCGCGACTCCTCGAACGTGGAACGGAGGTTCGCCTCCATGTCCGGCTCGAGCAGGTTCATCGAGCGGTGGAAGGCGACGAGATCGTCGAAGCCGGTGCCGTCGTGGAACCGGACCTGATCCGGACCGTGCTCGATGAGCTGCTCGCGCATCAGATCGGCCTCGCGTTCGGACAGGGCGCGCATCTCGGCGCTCACGCGCTCCGGGGACACCGAGCGGACCGCCACCTCGGCGGCCCGGAAGGCGAACGTGCCGAGGTGGATGCGCACGTCCTTGAGCGGGAGCCCCGCCCAGAGCTCCTCGTCGCTGGCGCCGGGGGGGAACGAGAATCCGTGCGACGACAGATCGGCGAGCGGGTGGGCGCGTCGCGCGCCCGTCAGCGCGTGGCGGTAGCTGACCTGGGCGCCGCTGGCGGGCCCGAGCGGCGTCCGCTCTTCGCCGCGCCGCTGCCACTGGCGCAGCTTGGGCGACGGCGAGAGCGTGAGGACGTCGCCGCGCCGGCCGGTCACCCGGGCGTAGAAACGGTAGCCGCTCCCGAACAGCGAACACTCGACCGTCACCGCGCCCGAGCGGATGGGCAGCCGGTCGGCGTCGTTGACCCGGCAGAAGAGCTCGGGGACGCGCGCCCGATCGATCGGCTTTTGCGGCAGCATGCGCCCCTGCACCACGCCCGTCGGGCTGCCGACCGCGACCTCGTACTCGAGGTCGCAGAGGGCCCACAGGATGGCGCGCACGCGGCCGAGGTCGTCGATCTCCAGCCGCTCGTCGTCGACGGCGAGGCGGCGTCGGCCGGCGCTGCGCAGGCGGACGCCGCACTCGTAGATCAAGCGCCCGTCCGGGTAGCGCGCCGGCGAGCAACTGGTGATCACCCCCTCGCCGCTGCGCAGGACCTCGCGCCGGAAGATCACGACCAGGTCGGCCAGCACGGTGCCCGCCCCGAGCGGCGCGCCGGTCTCGATGCGGAGCGCGCGCGCGCCGATGTCCAGGATCGGGTAGCAGTGGCGGCCGCCCCCTTCGACGTCGACGAGGCAGACGGCGAAGGCCACGTCGGCGGGCGGCGCCAGCCGCGTCGACCGGGAAGGGCGCCGGACGGGCCGCGAGTCGATCGTCAGCTGCACGCTGCCGTCAGGGGTGGCGGTCGCCGTGCCCGCCACCCACAGCTCGCGGCCACCGTCGGAGAAGTCGAGGACGGCCCGCACCGGCCCCGTCGGGCAGCCGGGGACGGGGCCGAGCGTGAGCCGCACCCCATCGGCTCCTCGGGTGGCGCCGACCAGAAATGTCCGCCGGCGCGCCTCCCGGCTGCCCAGGCGCAGGGAGGCGGGCGTGATCCGCCGGGAGAGGTTCCGGTAAAACCGCAAATCCACGATAAAGACATCCTAACGCACGACACCCGTAACGGGGACCACCCCTCCCGACGGCAGTGCTGATTACAGGTAGCACCTTGCCGCGTTTGTATCGGCGCTGTGGTCGGGTCAGGATTGGCATCCACCGAAGGGAACGGAGGACGACATGAAGATCGGAATCATCGGCTCGGGCGTGGTCGCGCAGACGCTGGGATCCAAGCTGGTCGGGCTGGGGCACGACCTGGTGCTGGGGACGCGCGATCCCGACAAGCTCGACGACAAGAAGACGCTCGGCGGCACGCTCCGCGAGTGGAGAGCCAAGGTCGAGGGGCGCGCCCGGATCGCGACCTTCAAGGAAGCCGCCGCGCACGGTGAGCTCCTCATCAACGCCACCTCGGGAACGGTCTCGATCGAGGCGCTCAAGCTCGCCGCGGCGGACAAGGTCGGCAGCAAGATCCTCCTCGACGTCGCCAACGAGCTGGACACGAGCAAGGGGATGCCTCCGGCGGTGCTGGCCAGTCAGGAGCGCTGCCTGGCCGAGAAGATCCAGAGCGCCTTCCCCAGCCTCAGGGTGGTCAAGTCGCTCAACACCGTCAACGCCCTCGTCATGGTCGATCCCAAATCGGTCGGCGGGGGCGACCACACCGTCTTCGTGAGCGGGAACGACGCCGGCGCCAAGGCCCAGGTGACCGAGCTCCTCGAGTCGTTCGGGTGGAGCGACGTGCTCGATCTCGGCGACGTTTCCACGGCGCGCGGTCCCGAGATGTACCTGGCGATGTGGATCCGCCTGTGGGGCGCCACGGGCTCGGCACAGGTGAATGTCAAAGTGGTCCGCTGACGCGGTCGGCGGGCGATCGGGGGCCGACCGGATGAAAATCGGCGCGGGTGCGGTCTACATTGGAGCTCGGATGCGCCCCCGCGCGATCGGCCTCGGCGGCCACGTTCTCCCCGGTCTTCTGACCTCCGTCGTCCTCCTCGCCCCTCTCGTCTTCTCGGTGGGCGCCAGCGGCTGCGCGGCCACGCCGAAGCCGAAGGAGATCATCGCGCTCGAGGACCTGCGCACCGACCCGACGCTCTCCAATCCCGATCGGCACGCCTTCGACCTGCTGGCGGCCGCCGACGCGCTGCTCGTTCAGGCCTCGCGCGCCTGGGAGCACCACGACGCCTACGCCGCCCGGCGCGACGCGCTCATGGGGCAGATCAAGATGAAGACGGCGCTGGCGCTCCTGCAGGCGGAGCACACGTCGTCCAAGCTGGCCGAGCTCGACGCCGAGCTGGCGATCTCGAAGGACGAGGAGTCGCGGCTCGACAACGAGCTCGCCACCGCGCAGGAAGAGGTGAAGCTGCTCGAGCGGCTGCAGACCATGCGCGCCTCCGTGGCGGCGGAGAAGAAGGCGCTCTCCGAGCAGGCCGACGTGGCCAAGAAGCAGGCCGCCACCGAGCGCCAGAAGGCGGCCGCCGAGGCCGCCGCCGAGAAGCGCAAGGCCGAGGCGCTGCACGGGATCCGCGTCCTCGAGCTGACGCTCAAGATCGCCGAGACCGTCGACGCGCCTCACTACGCCAAGGCGGCGTACACCGCGGCGAACGGGATGCTGCAGGACGCGCACAAGGAGCTGGACGCCGGCCACTGGGACGAATCGCTGGCGCGCGCCACGCTGGCGCAGGCCGAGGCGGAGAAGGGGATCGCCGAGGCCCGCCCGCAGTACGAGAAGGCGACCCAGGCGCTCAGCAACCAGGCGCGCGATCGCGCGCTCGAGGCCGACGCCACCACCATCGCCGGCATCGAGACGCGCCTCGAGCGCGAGGGCGACCTCCAGCGCCTGGTGCTGGTGCTCCACGGCCTGTTCGCCGACAAGCAGGCGGCGCTGCGCCCGGAACAAGCCAAGGTCGTCGACGCGGTCAAGGAGCTCCTCAACAAGTACCCGACCTACCCCTTGCAGCTCGTGGGATACGCGCCCGCCCCCGCGGCGGCCGGCAAGGACGAAGTCGCCCCTGCGCTGTCACTGGCGCGGGCCAACGCCGTCTACTGGGCGCTGGTCGGCCGCGGAATCGATCCCAAGCGTATGAGCGTCGACGGCAAGGGCGCCTCGGGGGCGAACGCCGACCCCCGCGTCGAGCTGGTCATCCTGTACCACGGCAAGTAGCGCGGCGGCGGCTCGTCGCGGGACGAGAGGTCGATTCCTGCGCGGCGCTACTGGCACGACGGGAACTGCTTGCCCGTGTCCTGATTCTCTCCCTGATTGGTGTCTTTGAGGTTGACCGTCAGCGTGCGGTTGGCGGCGTCGGTCAGCTGGATCGATTGGCCAGAAGACAGGTTCCCGCCGAAGCGCCAGGTGCCGTACGAGGTCTTGGAGGCGCCCTGCACCGAGGTGATCGCCAGGATGGTGTTCTCGACGAACAGCTCGTTCGCATTCCCGGGCTTGATCCGCACGACGACGTTGCCGGTCACGGGGCAGGGGACGAACTTCCAGGTGGTCCCCGAAGGATTCCCGGTGGAGTAGCCGAGCTGGTTGAAGACGTTCGTGCTGAGGTCGAGATGGCCGGTCGGGTCGGAAGCGCACGCCGAGTTGCTGCCGTCGCTGCCATACGGGCACTCGTCGATGATGGTGGCGACGACCTGTTTGCCGTTCTGTCCGGTGATCTGAACGCAAGCGCCGCAGCTCGTCTTGGTGTCGAATCCGTTCTGGCCGGGGATCGCGGCGAAGTAGCTGTTGCTGGCCGGGCTCATGCTGGCGATGTTCTGGATGGTGTCGACCGCGCTCTGGCCGCTTCCGCTCTCGGTGCCGTAGTAGCCGCAGGCCGTGCGGTAGCCGCTGCCGTCCTTGGCGGTTCCCTGCCCGAAGTAGTACCAGGTGAACGATCCGCTCCCGCCGTGGTTCGTGAGGCTGCACGCCGTCGAGGTGACGCCGCCGGTGCCAGTCGATCCGCCGGAGCCCGATCCGCCGTTGCCGGTTGACCCGCCGGAGCCGGTGCTGCCGCCCTTGGCGCCGCCGTTGCCGGTCGACCCGCCAGAGCCGGTGCTGCCGCCCTTGGCGCCGCCGTTGCCGGTCGACCCACCGGAGGCCGAGCTGCCGCCCTTGCCGGTGGTGCCGCCGCTGGCAACCGAACCGCCGTTGCCGGTCGTTCCGCCGGACGCCGAGCCGCCGGTCCCCTTCACGCCGCCCGTGGCGTTCGTCCCGCCGGCGCCGGTCGTGCCGCCCGTCCCGGAGGTCACCAGCTGGACGCACTCGTCGAGGTTAGTGGCGCAGACGAGGCCGCTGTTGCAGCCGCCGTTGTCGCAGGGACAGAGCGCGGTTCCCGGCGTGCAGCTGCCGTCCGCGGACTTGCTGCCGCAGGAGGAGACGCACATAAGCGCACTCGCGAAAAGAAAAGAGAGGACCTTCGGGTACTTCGAATAAGTCAGCATGGGGGGTAGCGAAGTTTCTCAGACAGGTTTGCCTCAGGCAACGAAAGCCTCCACGCGGGCGAGCCAGTTTCTGAAGGTCCTGATATCGCTGGAGATCGCGCAGAGCGTAAAGCGCCGGCGACGTGCAGGTTGCACTTCGCGCCACGCCTCGGGCAGCGTAGCCGCATGAAGGATCCCCTGGTGCGGTTCGGCGTGGCCATCGAGCGGTCATTGCTGCGCGATCTCGACGCCGAGGCGCGCAAGCGGCGCTGCACGCGCTCCGAGCTCTTGCGCGATCTGGCGCGCGCCGAGGTGGGGCGGGCCAAGGTGGCGGCCGGGGTCGAGGCGGTGGCCACGCTGACGCTGGTCTACGACCACCACGTGCGCGATCTCAGCGAGAAGCTGACCGAGCTGCAGCACGAGCTCGGCGACGACGTGCGGGCCGCCATGCACGTCCATCTGACGCACGATCTCTGCCTCGAGGTGGTGGTGATGCGCGGCCGGTCGGATCGGCTGGCCGCCGTCGCCGAGCAGATCCTGGCCATCCGCGGCGTCAAGCACGGGGGGATCGAGATCGTCCCGGCGGACGTCGGAGGTGACGCGCACTCCCAGGCGCATCCGCATCGCCACCCGCATCCGCACCGTCACCGATAGCGAAAGGAGGTGCCGGCGCGCGACGCGGTCGTGTTATGAGGGGACACGAATTTTTAAAATCGTGTCACCGGGAGTTTCTTTGTTGTTACGTCGGGCTTCACCGCTGCTCGTGTTGGCGACGCTGGCCGGCTCGCCGGCGCCGGCGCGGGCCGAGGAGTCGGCTCCGCCGGCGCAGGCCGGAGTCCCATCCTCGGCGGCGGCCCCGCTGGCGCCGCCGCTGCCGGAGATGCCGGAGGTGGTGGTGCACGGCCGCGCCGGCGACCTCCTGGGGACCGCCACCAGCGCCTCGCAGGGCGCCGTGGGGGGCGAGGACTTGCAGGACCTTCCGCTGCTCCGGCGCGGCGAGCTGCTCGAGTCGGTGCCGGGGATGGTGGTCACGCAGCACTCGGGCGACGGCAAGGCCAACCAGTACTTCCTGCGCGGCTTCAACCTCGATCACGGGACCGACTTCGCCTTCTCCGTCGACGGCGTGCCGGTCAACCTGCCGAGCCACGCGCACGGGCAGGGCTACGCCGATCTCAACTTCTTGATCCCCGAGCTGGTCGATGCGATCGACTTCAAAAAGGGGCCGTTCTACCCGGAGGTGGGCGACTTCTCGGGCGCGGGCGCCGCGGACGTCCGCCTCTTGAGCGCGTTGCCCGAGGGGATCGCCAACCTGCAGCTCGGCGAGTTCGGCTACGCCCGCGCGCTGCTGGCCGACAGCCCGGTGCTGGGGCCGGGGACGCTGCTCTACGCGGTCGAGTACAACCACGACGACGGGCCCTGGGTCGTGCCCGAGAACTCGAACCGCTACAACGGGCTCCTGCGCTACCGCTGGGGGCGGGGGCGCGACGACTTCATGGTCACCGGCAGTCTTTACTGGGCGCCGTCCTGGAACGCCACCGATCAGGTCCCGCAGCGGGCGATCGACGCGGGGCTCTCGCGCTTCGGGGCCATCGATCCGAACGACGGTGGGAACACCGGGCGGGCGGCGCTGTCGTTCGACTGGACCCGGCGCGACGACAGCAGTGTCACGCACCTCTCGCTCTACGGGTTCTACTATCGCCTCAATCTATGGTCGGACTTCGACTACGCCCTCAAGGATCCGACCAACCTCGATCAGATCGAGCAGGTCGATCGCCGCTTCGTGGCCGGCGGCACGCTGACCCGGAGCTGGGAGCGCGTCTGGGGGGGGAAGAAGGTCGAGAACGTGGTGGGCCTTCAGGTTCGCAACGACGCCATTCCCGATTCGGGCCTCAATCACACGCACGAGCGGCAAGTCCTGGACGTCTTGACCTACGATCATGTCGACGAGGTCACGGCCGGCATCTACGGCCAGAACCGGATCCAGTGGACGCGCTGGCTGCGCGGCGAGCTCGGCCTGCGCGCCGACGTCACGGCGATCGACGTCGACAGCACCACGGTCGCCGCAAATTCGGGGACCGCGGCGGCGGGGATCGTCAGCCCCAAGGCGACGCTGGTGTTCGGTCCTTGGAAGCGGACCGAGCTCTACCTCGATGCGGGGACCGGATTTCACAGCAACGACGCCCGCGGGGTCACCCTCACCGTCGACAGTTACGGGCTGCCCGTCCAGTCGGCGCCGCTGTTGGTGCGCACCAAGGGGGCCGAGGTCGGCGTGCGCACGGCGGTCGTGCGCGGGTTGGTCAGCACGCTCTCGCTCTGGTACTTGGAGTCGAGCTCGGAGCTGACCTTCAACGGCGATTCGGGCAGCACCGAGGCGAACGGTCCCAGCCGCAAGGCGGGCGTCGAGTGGGCGAACTTCTACAAGCCGACCACCTGGTTGACGCTGAGCGCGGACCTGGCGTTCACGCGGGCGCGCTACGTCGACCCGCAGCTCACCGTCAATGGGAGCGCCGGCCACTACATCGCGAACTCGATTCCGGTGGTCGTCTCGGCAGCAGCGGTGGTCGAGACGCCGAGCGGGATCTTCGGCGGGGCGCGCCTCCGTTACTTCAGCTCGCAGCCGCTCATCGAGGACGACAGTCAGCGCGAGCCCGCCTCGACGATCGTGAGCGCCGTCCTCGGCTGCCGCTTCGGCCGCTACGAGGTCAGCGCCGAGGCGCTCAACCTGTTCGACTCCAAGTCCGACGATATCGCCTACTACTACGCCTCGCGCCTCCCCACCGAGTCCACGGGCATGCCCGGCGTCCACTTCCACCCCGTCGAGCCGTTCCAGGTTCGCGGCAGCCTGACGGCCCACTTCTGATGCGAACGGCGGCGAGCCTGCGGCTGGCGGTGAGCCTCCTCTCGGCGACGGTCCTGCACGGCGTCGCCTTCGGCGTCGCGGCCATCGTGCTGTCGGGCGCGCCGGCCACCCCCGTCGCGGCGCCGGCCCCGCTCGACGTCGACGTCGTCGAGGTGACGCCGCCCAAGCCCGATCCGCTCGCCGAGGCGGCGCCGCGGCCCGCG
>Ga0134128_10004562_pt1 | contig 16921 bp, 15 predicted proteins | sample KB31754_FD_96462 | JGI IMG/M metagenome (GOLD analysis project Ga0134128, IMG submission 96462) | Terrestrial soil microbial communities with excess Nitrogen fertilizer from Kellogg Biological Station, Michigan, USA - KB3-175-4 | ecosystem: Environmental > Terrestrial > Soil > Unclassified ...
CCCGAAAGCTCGACCGCTGCGTCCTGGCAGGAGAGCGATTCGAAATAGTTGCGGCTCGGATGAAACGTGATCGGTGTGAGCCCGCTCAACTCGCGGCAGAACACCTCCGCAAACTGCGGGTGCGCGTTGATGCCGGTCCCCACGGCCGTGCCGCCCTGCGCGAGCGCGGTGAGCCGCGGGGCTACGCTCCCGAGGCGCGCATGGCCGTTCTCGAGCTGGGTGCGCCAGGCGGAGAGCTCCTGCCCGAGCGTCACGGGCATCGCATCCATGAGATGAGTACGACCCGTCTTTACGACCGAGTCGACCTCGCGCTCCTTTGCGCGCAGGACTTCGCACGCATGCAGCAGCGCGGGTGAGAGCTCGCCGTGCACCGCGAGCGCCGCGCCGGCCTGAATGGCCGTCGGGATCACATCGTTGCTGCTCTGGCACATGTTCACTTGATCGTTCGGATGCACGGTGCGGCCGAGGCGGCGCGCAGCGAGGTGCGCGATCACCTCGTTCGCATTCATGTTGGTGCTCGTGCCGGAGCCGGTCTGAAATACATCGATCGGGAACTGCGCATCGTGCAGTCCCTGAGCGACCTCGGCAGCCGACTCGGCGATCGCTCGCGCGACCGGCTCCTCGAGCAGGCCGAGCTTCGCATTCGCCCCGGCCGCCGCCTGTTTGATGAGACCGAGCGCGCGAATGAAGCCGCGCGGCATCCGTCGTCCGCTCACCGGAAAGTTCTGCACCGCCCGCTGGGTCTGCGCTCCCCAGAGCGCCTCCGCCGGCACTTCCAGCTCTCCCATGCTGTCGCGTTCGATTCGATGTGAAGGATTCGTCATGTGCACCACTCCGTCCGGTACGCCCGCGCGGCGGGATAGAGCGAGCCGGCGAGCGCATGCGGTATGATCTCGAATCGTCGCATCCTTTTTCTCGTCACGCGAGCCCCGTCACGCGAGTCCCGCCCGGCATGTCCTCTCCCCCGACCGAAGCGCTCTCTCCCATCGACGGCCGCTACCGGAGCGCGACCGAGCCGCTGCGGAGCCTGATGAGTGAGGCCGGGCTCAATCGCGAGCGCATCCGCACCGAGGCCCGCTGGCTGCTGCATCTCGCGGCGAGCGTACCTGAGCTCCCCGGTGCGCGACTCAGTGCGGAGACGCGCGCACGGGCGAGTGCGCTCGCCGAGGCGCCGCCTGCTCAAGCAGCCGATGCGGTCAAACGCATCGAGGCCCGGATCAATCACGACGTGAAGGCGGTGGAGTACTACGTCCGCGAGCAGCTCGCCGCCGCCGGAGCCTCCGCCGCGACCCTCGAGCTCACTCACTTCGGCTGCACGTCCGAGGACGTGAACAACGTAAGCTATGCCCGCCTGCTCGGGCAGGCGCGCGCGTTGCTCGATGCCGCCCTCGGTGAGGTCGCACGCGAGACTGCGAGACTCGCGCAGCTGTATGCCGCCCTGCCGATGCTCGCACGCACTCACGGCCAGCCCGCGAGCCCGACGACGCTCGGCAAGGAGCTTGCGAATTTCACCGCGCGCCTCGCGCGCTCACGGCGCCGCCTCGAGGCTGTGGAAATTCTCGGCAAATGGAACGGGGCAGTCGGCAACTTCAATGCGCACGTCGCGACGCTCCCTGGAATCGATTGGCCGCGGGTCGCGCGCGAGTTCGTCGAATCGCTCGGGCTCGCCTACAACCCGTACACGACGCAAATCGAGCCCCATGACTGGATCGCCGAGTATTGCGATGCGGTCGCCGCCGCGAACGTGATCCTCATCGACTTCTGTCGCGATGCGTGGGGTTACATCTCCCTCGGCTATTTGAAACAGCGAGCGGTCGCGGGCGAGGTCGGCTCCTCGACGATGCCGCACAAGGTCAATCCAATCGACTTCGAGAACGCCGAGGGCAATCTCGGCGTCGCGAACGCGCTGCTCCGGCATTTCTCCGAGAAGCTTCCCGTCTCGCGCTGGCAGCGCGACCTCACCGACTCGACCGTGCTGCGCAACATCGGCGTCGCGCTCGGACACGCGCTGATTGCGTGGCGCGCTCTCCTGCGCGGTCTCGGCAAGGTAGAGGCGGACCCGGTGCGCATCGCGGCCGACGTGGACGGGTCCTGGGAGGTCCTCGCCGAGGCCTACCAGACGGCGCTTCGCGCGGCGGGTGTACCCGAAGGCTACGAGCTGCTGAAATCATTGACGCGCGGGCGCTCTGTCGAGCCTGAAGCGCTCGCCGCACTCATCGATTCCCTACCTCTTTCCGAGCCGCTGAAAGCCGCGCTCCGGAGGCTGCGCCCGGCAGATTATGTCGGGTTGGCCGCGCGGCTTGCCCGCGAAGCGGCTCTTTGAGCCATACGCGAGCCCCTCGACGCTTCAAAGCGTGACCGGCTGCACTCATTGTGCGCCGCGAGATTCCTAAGATCATCGAGGCCCGATGCGGGCCTACTTCAAAAAAGAGATGAAACCATCCGGGGAAACAGAGCCGATTGGCGTTTTCGCGCTGCTGGCGGGCGCGAGATGCGCCGCCCCGCTCGCCGAATCGCCCGCGGGCCACACCGCCCCGACGCGCTCGGCGGAGTCGCTCACCGTATTCACTTCGCTCGATGAGGCGCGCGCGGCCGTGGAGACCGCGGCCTCCTCGGCGCAGCGCATGATCTCGATCTACACCCCGGATCTAGAGCCCGATCTGTACGATCAGAGTGCGTTTCTCGAAATCATCAAACGCTTCGTGCTCTCGCGCAGCTTCTCGAAGGTTCGCGTGCTGCTTGCAGACCCCGCACGCGTGGTACGCGACAGCAACCGCTTCGCGGCAATGGGGCGGCGCCTCTCGAGCTACATCGACATTCGGCACATCGTGGAGGTGCCGGCGGCCGAGCGCACACCGGCAGCGGCGCGAGCCGGAGCGTATCTCGTCGCGGACGATCGAGCCGTCGTGTACCGGCTGCGCGCCGACACGTGGGACGGCATCGCCGACTTCAACAATCCGTCGATCGCACGAGTCTATCTGACCGAATTCGACGCCCTCTGGATGCGCAGCGCCCCCGAGGATGCGCTGCGCGCCGCCCGCGCCCGCGCCTGACGCGCACCTGCATCGCATGTCTATAATCGAGCGCATGCCCCTGAAGCCGGAGGTGACCGTCGCCGCACTCGCCGAACAGAGCGGCCGGTTCCTCGTCGTCGAGGAGCGCATCAAGGGGCGCCTCGTATTCAATCAGCCGGCCGGTCACGTCGAGATCGGCGAGACGCTGCTCGAGGCCGTCGCTCGCGAGGCGCGCGAGGAGACTGCCTGGCGGTTTACTCCGCGGCATCTCGTCGGGATCTATTTGTTGAGCGGGGCGGGCGGCGCTCGCCCTACCCTGCGATTCGCCTTTGCCGGCACTGCCGACGATCACCACCCCACCCAGCCGCTCGACCGCGGCATCCTGCGGACGCATTGGCTGACTCGCGCCGAGCTCGCGGAGCGGGAGCCGCGCCTGCGCAGCCCGCTCGTCCTGCGCTGCATCGACGACTATCTCGCCGGCCGCCGCCACCCGCTCGATCTCGTCGCCTACCTCGATCTGGACACCGCGCTCACCGTCAACGCCGCGAGCGTCTGAGCACGGCCGCGGCGCACGCGGCCATCCGCTAACATTGGCCGATGAGCTCGAAATTCGGCCCCCGGGTGATCGTCGGCCTCTCCGGCGGCGTCGATTCCGCCGTGGCGGCGCTGTTGCTCAAGGAACGGGGCTACGCGGTCCAGGGGCTGTTTCTCAGCAACTGGGAAGAGGACGATACCTACTGCACGGCCGCCCAGGACTTTCAGGATGCACGCGCAGTCGCGCGCGAGCTGGGCATTCCGTTGCACCGCGCAAGCTTCGCCGCCGAGTACCGAGCGCGGGTGTTCGAGCACTTCCTCGCCGAGCACCGGGCCGGCCGTACGCCGAACCCCGATGTTCTCTGCAATCGTGAGGTGAAGTTCGGCGTCGCGCTGCGCTACGCGCGCCGCCTCGGGGGCGAGTGGTTTGCGACGGGCCACTATGCGCGCCTCGCACGGGGGCCGGATGGCATGGGGCTGCATCTGGCGCGCGATGCAGCCAAGGATCAGACGTATTTTCTCTGCGCGGTCGAGCGCGGGCAGCTCGAGCGCACGCTCATGCCGCTCGGCGATCTTCTGAAGGCGGAGGTGCGCGAGCGCGCGCGCCGCGCAGGCCTCCCGGTCTTCGACAAACCCGACAGCACCGGCATCTGCTTCATCGGCGAGCGTCCTTTTCGCGAGTTTCTCGCGCGCTTTCTGCCCGACTCGCCCGGTCCGATCGAGTCGAGCGAGGGCGTGCTGCTCGGACGCCACCGGGGACTTCCTTTCTATACGATCGGTCAGCGCGAGGGACTCGAGATCGGCGGCCGCCGCGGCAGCGTTGGCGAGCCCTGGTACGTCGCGGCGAAGGACCCCGCTCGCAATGCGCTCATCGTCGTGCAGGGCCGCGATCATCCATTGCTCACTCGCTCCGCGCTCGTGACGGGCCGGCTCAACTGGCTCGCGCCGCCGCTCGATTCGGCGCGTCGCTGCACGGTGAGGATCCGCCATCGCCAGCCTCTCGAGCCGGCACTCGTGGAGCCCACTTGCGCGGGCGCGGTGTGCATCCGCTTCGATGAGCCGCAGCGGGCCGCGACGCCCGGTCAGTACGCGGTCGTCTACGAAGACACGCGATGCCTCGGCGGCGGCGTGATCGAGCAGGTGATGCCCGATATAATTCCGCTCGCAACGCCGGCAACTCGGTCGGCCGCAGCACCCGGCACGGGGCCGACGTGCGCAGAGCCGTTGCGGAGATTCAAATGACGGATAGTTTCGGGTCGCGCGCGACGCTCGATGTGAGCGGACGCACCTACCGGGTCTCGAGCCTCGCCGCGCTTCCGCAGGAGAAAGTCGCGACCCTGCCGTACTCGCTCAAGGTGCTCCTCGAGAACCTGCTGCGCTTCGAGGACGGAGTCAACGTGCGGCGCGCCGACATCGAGGCCCTGCTCGAATGGGACCCCGCCGCCGCTCCATCGCACGAGATCGCTTTCACACCTGCTCGCGTGATCCTGCAGGATTTCACGGGTGTGCCTTGCGTCGTCGATCTGGCGGCGATGCGCGAGGCGATCGGGCGCTTGGGCGGTGACCCCGAGCGCGTGAATCCGCTCGCGCCAGCCGAGCTCGTGATCGATCACTCGGTCCAAGTCGATGAATACGGCTCGCCTGCATCGCTCGCGGCGAACACTGCGATCGAGTTTCAGCGCAACGGCGAGCGCTATGCATTCCTGCGCTGGGGGCAGGCCGCCTTCCGCAACTTCCGTGTCGTGCCGCCGAGTACGGGCATCGTGCATCAGGTCAATCTCGAGTATCTGGCGCGCGTCATATTCGAGCGCGAGGCGGCCGGCGCGCGCGAGGCCTATCCCGACACGCTCGTCGGTACGGATTCCCATACGACGATGGTCAACGGACTCGGCGTTCTCGGCTGGGGCGTGGGCGGCATCGAGGCGGAAGCCGCGATGCTCGGCCAGCCGATCACCATGCTCATCCCGCAAGTGATCGGCGTGCGTCTGAACGGCAGCCTCGAGCCCGGGGCAACCGCAACGGACCTGGTGCTCACCATCACGGAGATGCTGCGCAAGAAAGGGGTCGTGGACAAATTCGTCGAGTACTTCGGCGATGGGCTCGCGAGTTTGCCGCTCGCCGACCGCGCGACGATCGGCAACATGGCTCCCGAGTACGGCAGCACGTGCGGAATCTTCCCGATCGATGCAGAGACGATCCGCTATCTCAAGCTTACGGGGCGTTCCGCGGAGCACATCGAGCTCGTGGAGACGTACGCGAAGGCGCAGGGCCTTTGGCGTTTGCCCGGCGCCGCGCCCCGCTACAGCGACGTGCTCGAGCTCGACCTGGCATCGGTCGAGCCGAGCCTGGCCGGCCCGCGCCGTCCGCAGGACCGCATTCCGCTCCGCAGCGCGAAGAGCTCCTACCGTACGAGCCTTACGAAAATGTCCGAGGAGCGCGCGCAGCGCGCCGTGAAGCGGACGGGCGCGCCGGGCACATCCGGCAAACCGGCCGCCGCGGGCAGTTCTGCGACGGGCAGCGCTGGAACCGACGCCGTCGGCAAAGCTGCCTTGAAGCTCGCCGGCGAGTCCCTCGAGCTGCGCGATGGCGCGGTGCTGATAGCCGCCATCACGAGCTGCACGAATACCTCGAACCCCTCGGTGATGCTCGGGGCAGGCCTGCTCGCACGCAACGCGCATCGCGCGGGCCTCAAAGCAAAGCCCTGGGTCAAGACGAGCCTCGCCCCCGGCTCGCGCGTCGTCACCGACTACTACCGCAAGGCGGGGCTGCTGGATGAGCTCGCTGCGGTCGGATTCGATCTCGTGGGATACGGATGTACCACATGCATCGGTAACTCCGGCCCCCTGCGCCCCGAGATCTCCTCTGCGGTCAAAGCAGGCGATCTCATCGGCTGCGCGGTGCTCTCCGGCAACCGTAACTTCGAGGGACGCATTCATCCCGAGGTGCGGATGAACTTCCTCGCCTCGCCACCGCTCGTCGTCGCTTATGCGCTCGCCGGAACCATGGACATCGACCTTGCTAAGGAGCCTCTGGGCACGGGCCGAGACGGAAAGCCCGTTTATTTGAAGGACATCTGGCCGACGCCGCAGGAGCTTGCCGCAACGCTCGGGCGCTCGATCGATTCGCAGATGTTCAGCGACAGCTATGCGAGCGTCTTCGCGGGCGACCGCAACTGGCAGAGCATTAAAATTCCCGAGGGCAATCTCTACCGCTGGGACGAGCGCTCGACCTACGTGAAGAATCCGCCCTACTTCGAGGGGATGACGATGACGCCGCCCGCGTCGGGCGACATTCGCGGCGCGCGCGTTCTCGCGCTGCTCGGCGACTCCGTCACGACCGATCACATCTCACCGGCCGGCAGCATCGCGCGCTCGAGCCCCGCCGCGAAATATCTCGTCGAGCAGGGCGTCGAGCCCGGGGACTTCAACTCTTATGGCTCGCGCCGCGGCAATCACGAGGTGATGATGCGCGGCACCTTCGCCAACATTCGGCTGCGGAACCTCCTCGCCCCCGGCACCGAGGGCGGCGTCACGATCCACGTGCCGAGCGGCGAGCAGATGTCGATCTACGATGCCGCGATGCGCTACAAGGCCGAAGGCACGCCGCTCATCGTGCTCGCCGGCCGGGAGTACGGAACGGGCTCCTCGCGCGATTGGGCCGCGAAGGGCACCATGCTGCTCGGCGTGAAGGCCGTCATCGCGGAGAGCTTCGAGCGCATCCACCGGTCGAATCTCATCGGCATGGGCGTTCTGCCGCTCGAGTTCGAGCCCGGCCAGAATGCGCAAAGTCTCGGACTCACCGGTCGAGAAACTTTCGAAATCACCGGGCTGGCGACCCCGACCGGCTCGGGAACCCGCCAGTCTCAAGGCCCGCGGCGAGTCCGAGTGAAGGCGACTCCCCCGGGCGGCAAGCCGATCGAATTCGATGCGCGGGTGCGCATCGACACCCCCAAGGAGCAGGAGTACTTCCGGCACGGCGGGATTCTGCACTACGTGCTGCGACAGCTCGCCGGCTCCGGCCGCGCCGCTTGAGCGAGGCGCGGGCCGCGCCGTCCCTGCCGGCACGGCTTGCCGTTTTCGATCTCGACGGCACGATCAGCCGGCGCGGAACGCTGGCGCCCTACGTCATCCGGCTTCTCGCGCGCCGTCCCTGGCGATGGCTGCGCGTCGTGATGGTTGCACCGGCGCTCCTCGCCTATCTGCTCGGCCGGATCGATCGCGGAGCATTGAAGGCTCGGCTTCTCGAGAAGACCCTGCGCGGATACGGGCGCGCGGCGCTCGAGGCCTGGACCGCGCGTTTCGTGCCGTGGCTGATCGAGCGCGGATTGCGCGGCGATGCGCTCCGCGCGATCGAGGCCCATCGACGCCGCGGCGATCGCCTGGTACTGCTCAGCGCGAGCCCGGACCTGTACGTGCCAGCTCTCGGCGCGCAGCTCGGCTTCGAGGACACGCTCTGCACGGAGCTCACCTGGCACGGGGACAACCTCGACGGCGTCTTGGCGACACCGAACCGGCGCGACAAAGAGAAGGCACGTTGCATCCTCGAGCTGAGGCAGCGTTATCCCGGAGTGCCCATCGCCGCCTACGGCAACGAGGCTGCCGATCTCGATCATCTCGCGATCGTCGATGAGCCGCTGCTCGTCTGTGGCTCAGCGGCCGCGCGACGCCAGGCCGCCCGGGTCGGAGTTCCGACCGCACGGTGGCGCTGACCGCAGTTCGGTCGGATGCTGCCGAGAGCGCCGCAGGTCCCCGTCCCTGGGGCGCGCTTTCGGCCCGGGCTTGCTGCTCTTGCGCTCGCCGCTTCGCGGCTCGCCCCGAGCGCGTTATATTTGGCGATTGCGGGCGGGAACTTCTCCGCGCCGCCGGATGCCCCACTCGATGTAGAGGCGCGTCCGGTGAGAGCCGGGACAGCGCGCGAGCGCGCGCGACCGCAACCGAGTGAGGAAACCATGAAAAAACTGCCGGGCGGTATTCTCCCGTCCGAGATCACGCCGCGTGAGGTGTTCCTCAATCGCCGCTCGCTTCTGGCCGGAGCGCTCGCAGGCGGCGCAACGGCTCTCCTGCCGCAGGCGCATGCCGCAGAGGGCTCCCCCTTGCCCCGGCTCCCCTGCACGCGCAACGCCAAATACTCCGTGAGCGAACAGCCGACGAGCTACGCGGACATCAGTGGCTACAACAATTTCTACGAATTCGGGACCGACAAGGGCGACCCGAAGGAGAACGCCGGAACCCTACGTCCCAAGCCCTGGAGCGTCGCGATCACCGGCGAGGCGGAGAAGACCGGGACATTCCATCTGGAGGACATCCTGCACCCACATCCGCTCGAGGAGCGCGTCTATCGCTTCCGATGCGTCGAGGCCTGGTCGATGGTGATCCCGTGGGTGGGATTCCCGCTCGCCGATCTCATCAAGCGCTTCTCGCCCACCTCGCGCGCGAAGTATGTCGAGTTCACGACCCTCTATGACACGACTCAGATGCCCTACGAGCGCACCTCGATACTGCCGTGGCCTTACATCGAGGGGCTGAGGATGGACGAGGCGGTGAACCCGCTCACGCTCATGGTCGTCGGACTCTACGGCTCCGTCCTTCCCAATCAGGATGGTGCCCCGCTGCGGCTCATCGTGCCGTGGAAGTACGGCTTCAAGGGAATCAAGTCGATCGTCAAGATCAATTTCACGGCACAGCAGCCGCGCAACACCTGGGCCGTGGTCGCCCCGAACGAATACGGCTTCTACGCGAACGTGAATCCGCACGTCGATCATCCGCGCTGGAGCCAGGCGTCGGAGCGGGTCATCGGCAAGGGACTTTTTGCGCGGCAGCCGACGCTGATGTTCAACGGCTACGAGAACGAGGTGGCATACCTGTACAAGGGTATGGACCTGCGGCGGTACTTTTGAAAGTAGAGCAGCGCTACCGCTATCTCTACAAACCCGTCGTCTTTGCCGCGTGCTCGGTGCCCGCGGTGCTGCTCGCGCTCGGCACGGTCGGCGTGGTACTGCAGTCCTCGGGGAGCGGCGCCGCCGCCGCGAACGCCCTCGCCTCGCTCTTGGGTCCCGATCCCGTCGCGAAGCTCCTGCACTCCTGTGGCAAGACGGCGCTCAATCTGATCCTCATCACGCTGCTCGTGACGCCGGTGCGCCAGCTCACGGGCGTCACGCACCTGGTCCGCCTGCGACGCATGCTCGGACTGTTCGCATTCTTTTACGCGTCGCTGCATTTCATCATCTACATCGTGCTCGACCGCGGGATGGACTGGCACAGCGTCGTCACCGACATCACGAAGCGTCCCTACATCACGATCGGTTTCTCGGCACTCCTGATGCTCATTCCGCTCGCGATCACCTCGACGAACCGGATGATGCGCCGCCTCGGCAGGCGCTGGCAGAAGCTCCATCGCCTCATCTACCTCATCGCGATATTCGGCGTTTGGCACTACTACTGGCAGGTCAAGCGCGACGTCCGCCTGCCGCTTCTCTACGCGTTCCTGCTCGCACTGCTGCTCGGCTATCGGCTGGTCAAGCAGTGGCAGGCGCGGCGCCGCCTCACGGCGAAGCCCCGAGGTAGTCCGTCACTACACCCTTCCACATCCGACTGAGTTGAGCTCTTCCAGCGGCGCGGGCTGTCGAAGCCCTTTACAAAGCGCGCTCGAAATCAATCACGGCATCGCTGCAATTCTCTGATATCTATCAAATGGTACAGATATTGCAAAGTACAGCCTGACGGAGCCGGGGGATGGCGGCCCACGCATTCCAGGCCAGCGGTGCAAGCACCGGCCGCCCAATGTCCAGGAATAGGTGCAGGGGTGCTCCGATGAGGACAAGGTCTTCTTTTCTTCTCGCCACGGGATTGCTTCTCCTGTTCGGCACAGCGGGAGGTACATCGATCGCGCATGCCGGCTTGCTGCTCGATTTGACCTCTCCCGGGGTACCCGCGAGTTGCGGGTCATGCGGCCCGAACGGAACGACCTTTGGATGGGGATTCAATTTGACCGCACCCATCACTGTGGATGGGATTGGCGTCTGGGACTCCTTCAAGCAGCCCTCGATTCAAACCGAGGTCGGTCTCTTCACAGGCTCGGGAACATTGCTCGAAAGCGCTCTTATCCAATCCGGCATTAGCACGCCGGTGGCATCTGCCGATCCGGACGGCCAGTGGCTCTTCGAAAAATTTGCGCCCATCACCCTTCCGGTCGGGGTCTATCTGCTCGGCCACGTCGCCTATGACGATACGCCGCTTGCGGAGCTCTTCGCCGGGTACGCCACCGTTCCCCAGATCGAAGGTCAGGTCTTTAGCGCGATGGGAGTGCCAGACGGCGGGCTCACGGCGCCGGAGTCTCCGTTTGATGAAGAACTGATCTTCGGCCCCGACCTTGAAACCGTCCCTGAGCCTGCAACGCTCGCTTTGTTCGGGCTGGGCCTCATCGGTTTGGCGCTGTCTCGGCGCAGACTCGTCACATCGAAGTGCGGATCTGCCACAGCTCCGGGAAGAATTTGAGCTCGAGCGCCTTGGCAAGATAGGCGACGCCGCTCGTACCGCCCGTCCCGCGCTTGTAGCCGATGATGCGCTCCACCGTCTTCAGGTGGTGGAAGCGCCAGAGCTGGAACTTGTGGTCGAGGTCGATCAGCCGCTCGGCGAGCTCGTAGAGGTCCCAGTCTTCCTCCGCATTGTGATAGACCGCGAGCCATGCGGCGGCCACCTGCTTGCTCGGCTGGTACGACTCGCTGAAGTCGCGCGACAGGTAATCCTCGGGTATGCCGTACCCGCGCCGCGAGAGCAGCGCGAGCACTTCATCGTACAGCGATGGCGACTCGAGCGCCCGCTTGAGCGGGGCGTACGCGGCCGCATTGCGCTTGTGCACCTCGATGATCTCGGCGTTTTTGTTGCCGATCGTAAGCTCGAGGAGCCGGTACTGAACCGATTGAAAGCCCGAAGAGCGGCCGAGCGAGTTGCGGAAGGCCGAGTAGTCGGAGGGCGTCATCGTCGAGAGGACGTCCCAGGCGGCAGTGAGCTGCGTCTGCACGCGCGAGATGCGCCCGAGCATCTTGAACGAGGGGCCGACATCATCGCGGCGTACGCACTCGAGCACACCCATGAGCTCGTGCAGGAACAGCCGCATCCAAAGCTCCGATGTCTGATGGATGATGATGAACATCATCTCGTCGTGCTCGGATGTGAGCGGCTTCTGCGCATCGAGCAGCCTCTCGAGACGCAGGTACTCTCCATAGGAGAGCGAGGAGCCCAGGTCCCAGTGGACCTGCTCGTCGGAGAGATCGACGCGGCCCTTGTGCTCGGTCATATTTCGCCGAAGACCCAGGAAGGCACGTGACGCCACCCATCGAGCAGCTCGCGGTCGAGGGCACGGTGCTCCGGGCAGTGGTCGGCGACGCATTGCCAGAACAGCCGCGAATGATTCAAGTGGCGCGTGTGGGCGAGCTCGTGGATGAGCAGATAACGCACCACCTCCGGCCGTTGAAACAGCAGACAGCAGTTGAGGCTCACGGTGCCGCGTGCGGAGCAGCTCCCCCAGCGGGTGCGCTGTCGGCGCACGATGACACGCTGGTAGGAGAAGCCGAGCTCGCGTGCCGCACGCTCGAGCTCGGCGCCGAGCACGGTACACGCGCGGGCGATGAGCCAGCGGCGCAATAGCTGCCCGACGGCTCGACCGTTGCGGCAGTCGCCCGCAATCGTGATCATGCCTGGCGAGCACTCGAGGCGCGCTCGGCCGAGTCCGCCTGCAAGATGAATGCGCCAGCTCTCGCCGCATCCCGGCAGCTCGATGAGGCGGGGTGGGAAGGCGTCGCACGCCGGCGAGCGGTCCAGAGCCTCGGCGCGTTTGCGCTCGATCCAGCGCCGATGACGCGCGATGAACCGCTCGACGGCACCTCGAGAGGTGCGGATCGGTACGACGATCTCAACGCGCCCGGTCTGAAAGACGCGCACGGCGAGCCGGCGGGCGCGGCGGCTCTCGCGCACCACCCACGACTCCCGCGGGTCCTCCTCGGACCAGAGTGGCAGCTGCGGTGTCGCGTCGAGCATCGAAGATCGCATGAGCGGGAGCCGTCCGCCGGTTGCTGGCATCATAGCAGCCCTCGCCAGGCCGAAGGGATCGTCTCTCATGCGCTTCCTCAGCGACAACACGGCGCCAATCTGCCCCGAAGTTCTCGATGCGCTGCACGCCGCCAATCACGGGCTCGAGCGGGCGTACGGAGACGACCCTTGGACGGAGCGGCTCTCCGGCGTGCTCGGGGAGTTCTTCGGGCGCGAGCTCAAAGCTTATCCGGTCGCAACCGGCACAGCTGCCAACGCATTGAGTCTCGCGGTGCTCTGCCCGCCCTACGGTGCGATATTCGCGCACGAGGAAGGACATATCGTGCGCGATGAATGCGGCGCGCCCGAGCACGCGACAGGCGGCGCACGGCTCGTGCCGCTGCGGGCTCCGCACGGCAAGCTCACGGCCGCAGTGCTCGAAGCCGCGCTCGATGAGTCTCCGGTCTCCGTGCACACGGTTCAGCCCGCTGCCGTATCGCTCACCCAGGCGACCGAGCTCGGCACGAGCTATCGGCCGCAAGAGATCGCGGCACTCGCCGAGGCCGCGCATCGGCGCGGCCTGAAAGTGCATCTCGATGGCGCGCGGTTCGCGAATGCGGTGGCCTTCCTCGACTGTCATCCGGGCGAGGTCACATGGCGTGCGGGAGTCGACGTGCTTTCTTTCGGCGCGACGAAGAACGGCGCGCTTGCCGCCGAGGCGGTCGTCTTCTTCGAGCCGGCGCAGGCTGCGGACTTCGAGCTGCGCCGCAAGCGCGCGGGCCATCTGCTGTCGAAATCGCGCTTCGTCTCCGCGCAGCTCAATGCATACGTCGAGACGGGCGCCTGGAAGCGCAACGCGGAGCGCGCGAACGCCTTCGCGCAGCGCATCGGCCGTGCAGCCGGCGTCTGGCTCCTCGAGCCGGTAGAGGCGAACGAGGTGTTCGTGCGGCTCGGCGAGGGCGGCAAGGCACACCTGCGCTCGGCCGGATTCGAATTCTACGATTGGGGCGCAGCCGCAAACGGTGAGGCGCGCTTCGTGGTCTCCTGGAATCAGCCGGAGTCGGAAGTGAACGCGCTTTGCGATGCGCTCGCGCGCGCGCGGGCTTCGTGATGCCCCCCGCTCTGGCGCTTGCGGCACGCGGCGCGGCTGCGCTTTCGTTTCTCATCTGGCTTTATCTGCTCGGCGCGCGTGGCGGGTTCTGGCGTGCGCTGCGCCATGTCGCGGAAGCAAACGCGAGCCCGGCAGGAGCGCTGCGGCCACACCGGGTCGTTGCCGTCATTCCCGCGCGCAACGAAGCGGATGTGATCGGGACGGCGGTCCGCTCGCTGCTGCGACAAGAGCTCGCCGGATCGCTGCACGTCATCGTCGTAGACGATGCGAGCACCGATGGCACGGCGGGCGCCGCCCTTGCAGCCGCAGCGGCCGCCGGTGCCGTACAAAGGCTCACCGTCCTGCACGGCGCCCCGCTCGCCCCCGGTTGGAGCGGCAAGCTCTGGGCCGTATCGCAGGGAATCGCCGCCGCCGCGGAGCGCGATCCGGATTACCTGCTGCTCACGGACGCGGACATCGAGCACGATCGGAAGAACGTCGCCTCGCTGGTTTCGGCCTCAGAGTCGGCCGGACTCGACCTCGTCTCCTCGATGGTGCAGCTCTCGACGGCGAGCTTCGCCGAGAGAGCCCTGATTCCCGCATTCGTATTCTTCTTCTTCAAACTCTATCCGCCCTCCTGGATTGCGTCGCCGCGCGCAAGAACCGCGGGCGCCGCTGGAGGCTGCATCCTGATCCGGCCCGCCGCCCTCGCGCGCATCGGCGGTCTCGCGGCGATCCGCTCATCGCTCATCGACGATTGCGCGCTCGCCGCCGCCGTCAAGTCCTCCGGCGGCTCGATCTCGCTCGGCCTCACGCGCTCGGCGCGAAGCTTGAGGGTCTACGGCTCCTTCGCGGAGATCGGCCGCATGATCGCGCGCACGGCCTTCCATCAGCTGCATCACTCCTACCTGCTGCTCGGCGCGACGCTGCTCGGACTTGCGGTGACCTATCTGATGCCGCCCCTGCTGCTGCTCACCGGCGATCCTCTCGCTATGGCCCTCGGGGCGGCCGCGTGGGTGCTCATGAGCGTCGCCTACCTGCCGATGGTGCGCTTCCATGGACTGTCGGCTCTCTGGGCCCCCGTTCTGCCCGCAATTGCGGCGTTCTATGCGGGTGCGACGCTCTGGTCCGCCGTGCAATACCGGCTCGGTCGCGGAGGACGATGGAAGGGGCGCGTGCAGGATGCGCGCGCAGCCGGCTGAGTCAGTCCTCGCCGACCTTCAATCGCGCGAGATACTCGCGCACCGCCTCGCGGTGACCCTCGCTGCTCGTCACGGTGGAGCCTCCCGCGAGAACGAAGATGAAATCTCCGCGCGGCGTGCGGCTCACTTCACGCACGTGTTTGATGTTAACGAGGCAGGAGCGGCTGATGCGCAGCACCGGCTGCATCTTCAGCGACCGCTCCGCCTGCTGGAGCGTGCTGCGCGCATGGAACACCTGCCGACCGATCGTGAGCCGCACGTAATTGCGATCCCCTTCGATGAGCTCGATATCCTCGGCATCGAGCATATGCATGCGGCTGCCGATCTCCGCGAGCAGCCGCGGACGCGCATCGGGCTGCGCGCCCCCGCGCTCGAGCTCGGCGAGCACCGAAAGGAGGGCCGCCTGACGCTGAACCGCGCTCTCGGCGTCCCGCCGGCGCCGCACTCGGGCGAGCGTCCTGCCGAAGCGCTCGTCATCGAACGGCTTGAGCAGGTAGTCGGTCGCACTGAGCTCGAACGCCTCGACCGCGTAGCTGTCGTAGGCCGTGACGAACACGATGAGAGGCAGCCGCTGCGCATCGAGCGAGCGCACGAGCTCGACCCCATTCAGCGTGTCGATCTGGATGTCGAGAAACGCGATGTCGGGCGGATTCGCGCGCAATGCGGCGAGCGCCTGGCGTCCGTCGCCGTATTCGGCGATGACGGTGAGGTCGGGCTCGCGCTCGCAGCATTCACGCAGTGTGCGCCGGGCAGCCGGCTCGTCATCGACGATCACCACGTCCATCAGAATGGCGCCATCACGAGCGGCATGTGGATCTCCGCGACCCATTGCGGGCTCTCGGTGCGCGCTCCGGCTTCGAGCACCGCGCGATTCCCGAACTGAACGGCGAGCCGCTCGCGCACGTTGCGCAACCCGATGCCGCCCGATGCACGGCTGCCCCCGCTTGGCTCGCCGGTGCGCGAATCGGCGATCGTGTTCACGACGCTGAGGTGCAGCAGCCCGCCTGCGATCTGACCATGCACGCGGATCATGACGAGCCCGCCGTGGTCGGCGAGGCCGTGCACGACAGCATTCTCGATGAGCGGCTGCAGGATCAGGCTCGGGACCCAGGTGTGCGGCAGCGTGCCCGGATCGGGCAACTCGAGGCTCAGTCGATCCGCAAAGCGCTGTCGCTGCAGCTCGAGATACAGCCGCGCGAATTCGATCTCCTCCGCGAGCGGCGAGAGGTCGCGCTCGCCGGCCGCGAGGAGCTTGCGCAACAAGTCCCCGAGCTGCACGACCATCTGCCGTGCCGCCGCCGGATCCCAGGCGATCTGACCGCGTATCGTGTGCAATAGATTGAACAGCGTGTGCGGCGAGAGCTGCATGCGCAGCGCAGCGAGCCTGGCACCGCTCCAGGCACGCTCGAGTGCCGCACGCCGCACCTCGGACTCTTTGAAGCGCCGATAGAGCGCGAACCCGGTGACGAGCGCGAGCGCGAATCCGTAGGTCAACAGAAAGCTCGTGGCGCTCGCGATCCAGGTCGAGAGATCGTGATGGTTCGACATCGCAATCGACTTGCCGAGCCCGGTCATCGACCAGGGCTGCCGATGCGTCATCCCCTCCCCCACCAGCCATTCGCAGCATCCGAGTACCGGACTTGCGAGGGCCGCGAAGCCGAGCCCGAGCGCGAGCTGGACCGGAATCGCGCGGCGGAGCGGCCGCCAGCCTACGCGGAGCGATATCCAGACGCAGCCGAGCAGGACTGGATAGAGAATGAGGTGCTGCAACACGCGCGCATTCCAGTCCGCGAAGAAGTGATGCTTGCCGTCCGGATCGGTCGCGAGGGACATGCTGTGTGCGTACAGCACGTTCGAGAGGGCGACGTAGGTCCAGAACGCAGTGAGAACCGCGGCGAGCGGTCTTGCGGGGAGGTTTGCGCGCGCGGCAGATGCGTCGGTCTCGAGCTTCGGGCGCGCATGCGTGTCGCGCTCGCCCTGCGCCGGCTCGACGGAAGTGAGGGGCGTTGCGGCGTTCATTGGAGCGCAGCCTACTCCAATTCACCCGGCGCGGAG